>Ga0164293_10002125_pt1 | contig 16771 bp, 20 predicted proteins | sample GEODES118metaG_FD_111487 | JGI IMG/M metagenome (GOLD analysis project Ga0164293, IMG submission 111487) | Eutrophic lake water microbial communities from Lake Mendota, Wisconsin, USA - GEODES118 metaG | ecosystem: Environmental > Aquatic > Freshwater > Lake | place: USA: Lake Mendota...
CGTTCACCAGCGATTGGTTTATAAATCACAGATATTTCTTCGCCATTAGCTCCCGTGACATGTCCAAATAAAGTTGCGTTCGAGGCATCGACCAACCTTCCAGTGATTTCTATTTCCCCGAATTCGATGGCCGATCTAGCGTCGATAACCATTTGCCCTCGGACATACATGCCCTTGTGGATCTAGCGGTGCCCCACAGAATTGGCAGGGTGGTCGACCAGCGCTAATTAAAGTGAAAGAGTCCAAAGCGAAACCGAGCGCCGTTTCCATTGCGAGCGTTACCCGCAAGAGCGGCGGACCGGTATCGATATCCTCGACTATTTCGCTCTCTTCTCCGCCTTGAGCTTCAATAATCAACTGCTCAGTCTGCGCATTCCATGTTAACGAGAGTGCAACAATGCGGAACTCTTCAGAGAACGGAGTTAACAATTGGGGTAGCGGACGGTTATTTCGCTTCAGGTCTTGGGCCTTACCCATCTTCAATTCTTTAAACAAAGCAACGATGCGCTCAGCCAGGATTGCCAATTGATTCTTTTCCAAAGCGACAGAAACATTGCGCCTACCGTCTATGGCTTGGAGATAAAAAGTTCGTTCGCCCGGCATCCCAACAGTTCCTGCGATAAATCGCTCTGGGAATTGGAAATCGTGAATCTCACGCATGTTTAATTACTCCCCTGTGTAGAGGAACGGAATTTTTTACCACTTTCGCCACCGAGAGTCGCCGGAGATAGAGATCTCACTAAGGCGTCAATCTCTTGGGCAGATCTATTGAATTGCACCAATCGAGCTCGCTTTTCGGAAAATTGCGCAATAGAAATAGAGGCTGGCTCAACGACGAGAGCTTGAAAATGTTCAAATCGAATATTCAGCACGTTCGCAATGAGAAATTTAATGATGTCCCCATGGCTTACCACAATGTAATTTCCGCCATCGTTTGCCAGCTCCCGAATTTGTGCATAGAAGTCAGCAACTCGATTCCATACGTCTGCGAATTTCTCACCGCTGGGGAAAGTCACTTCAGCGGGATTATGTTGCACATCGCTCCATAGTTTCTCTAGCGCCAATTCCTCAAGAGAGCGACCACTCCACGTTCCATAATCAGGTTCGATAATTCTTGGCTCGCTATGCACTTCGACGCTGTTGCCATATTTGATTAACCATGGGGAAATTGTGTCAATACATCTTTCTAAAGGGCTCACAAAGACTCGATTGATAGGCAATTCTCCAAGAAGATCAGCAAGAGACTTACTCTGCTCCACTCCCGTGGGGTCGAGTCGAACGCCCGGGCTTTGGCCAGCCAAAATATTGCTTGCATTGGCGGTACTGCGCGCGTGGCGAATGAGTATTACCGTGCCCAATGCGTTCCCCCTAGCTACTCTCCCACCTAGAGGTTAGCGAAGTTAGTGAGGAACTGCAGACGATGGAGATTCGTCAACTAGGTAGGAGTGGGTTGCGCGTATCGGCGCTCGGGCTTGGCACGATGACCTGGGGCCGGGATACCGACGAGCATGAAGCGGCAGAGCAACTGCGAGCATTCCTTGACTATGGCGGCTCTCTTATTGACACCGCGGCAATCTTTGGGGATGGCGATAGCGAGCGCGTAATTGGAGGTCTGCTCAATACGCTCACGCCACGCGATCAAGTTGTTCTGGCAAGTAAAGCTGGCATGACCACAACTGGCGCGAACAACTCACGGGGAAATCTGCTCAAGGATCTCGATGAATCGCTTAAAAGGTTGCGAACTGATTACCTTGATATCTGGATGGTGCAACGGTGGGATGAGAGCGTTCAGCTGGAAGAAACTTTGACAGCTCTCGAATTAGCTGTGTCAAGCGGTCGCGTTCGATACATTGGAATCTCAAATTTCTCTGGCTGGCAAACTGCTCGGGCATTCACATTGCTCGAACGCTCAATTCCTCTATCCATCACCGAAAATGAATATTCTCTCCTCAACCGAAGCGTGGAAGCAGAAATTCTCCCCTGTGCAGCTGAAGTTGGACTTGGCGTCTTAGCATGGTCTCCACTTGGGCGCGGCGTACTCACCGGAAAGTATCTCAACGGAGTACCAGCAGACTCTCGAGGAGCAAGCCCACACTTGGGGCCTTTCGTGTCACCCTACTTGGAACCGCGGGCGCGCCAAATAGTGCAAGCTGTAGCGATGGCCGCCGATGGTTTGGGATCAGCACCTCTTGAAATCGCACTAGCGTGGGTTCGCGATGCACCAGGAATTTCTAGCGCAATTGTTGGGGCACGAAGCGCTGCACAATTACGCGGCATCTTACGTGTAGATGAAATTGAATTACCCGCTGTTGTGCGCAGCGCTCTTGATGATGTGAGTGCTCAATGATTACCTACGAATACCACTTGCTTCGCGTTCCTAGGGGAACGAAAAAGAGCGCAGTGCAGAAAATGCTCGCTGAATTTGCCGAGCGCGATCGTTGGATTCTGGATCGAGTTCGAATTTACCCAGATGGACGCCATTTAGTTCAACTCAAGCGAAAAGTGTGGCGTCCGGAGATTGAATGTGAACAGTTGCCTCCGCTGTAACAAGGGCAACAATTAATCCTTTAACGTTAAGCGCGCTGCAAGAACCGATCGAGCGCTTCTACGCCGAAGTGGATTGCTGAAACCGGGACTCTTTCATTGATTCCATGAAACAACGCCATAAAATCAAGTTCTGGCGGTAATTTTAATGGCGAGAACCCGTACCCTGCGATGCCTAGCTTCGACAATCCTTTGTTATCGGTTCCTCCGCTCATCACGTACGGCACGGGAATACCCTCCGGATCACAATCTTTGATGGCTGCACACATGGCGTCTACCAACTCTCCAGTGAATGGCAGTTCGAGCGCCACATCATGGATTATCGGTTTAACGGTGATCTCTGATCCAGCTAGTTCACGAATAGTGGTGAGGAATTCCTCTTCATATCCCGGGAGAAATCTGCCGTCCACAACCGCCCGCGCATGCTGCGGGATGACATTCTCTTTATACCCAGCTTCCAACATTGTTGGATTAGCCGTGTTCTGCGTCGTTGCACCGATCATCCGAGCCATCGAACCTAGTTCAGCAACGATTGGTCCTGGATTCTTCTCATCAAATTCTTTCCCAAGTGTTTTTGCAACGGTTGTCAGAAAAACTCGTAGCGTTTGAGTGATGCGAATCGGCCACTGGTGAGAACCAATTCGAGAAACCGCTTGAGCCAAGGCAGTGACCGCGTTCTCTTTATTCACCATCGAACCATGGCCTGCAGTGCCTTCTGCAGAAAGCTCCATCCAATACATGCCCTTCTCCGAAGTTTCGACGAGATAGAGCCGCTTTCCATTGCTTAACGTTGCAGAGAAGCCTCCAACTTCCGAAACTGCCTCGGAGCAGCCAGTAAAAGCTTCAGGATGATTTTTGACTATCCAATTGACGCCATATGTTCCGCCTGCTTCTTCATCGGCAAAGAAGGCGAGAACGACATCACGTTCTGGAACATAACCGCGAACATGCCAATCTTTTGCGATGGCAAGAATCATCGCGTCCATATCTTTCATATCAACTGCGCCGCGACCCCAAATCTCGCCATCCTTGATCTCGCCCGACCACGGATCCATTGTCCAATCTTTGGCATCTGCTGGAACGGTATCCAAGTGTCCGTGGAGCACCAACCCAGGACGTGAACTGTCTCGACCTTTGATGCGAGCGACAACACTTACGCGAGTAGGGGCTGCCCGATAGAACGTGGGGTCAAGGCCGCAACCTTTTAAATACTCGGCCACATATTCGGCTGCAGCGAGTTCATCACCCTTTCCACCACCATGATTGCCACTGGGAATTCGGATCAATTCTTGACATAGGCGCACAGCCTCCGCGCCCAACTGTGCATAGTCGGTCTCTCGCATACCGTTATCTTCCTACAGTTCCAATGGAATGTCCCCGATTGATTGAACTTTCTCTAGCTGGTTTAAAGCGGACCAGAACGGTTTGTTGGGTCACGGGCGCATTGGTAGGCTATCGACTTGCGCTGCTCTCATCGAGAGTGGTTCACCTCGTCCGGGTGGCGGAATTGGCAGACGCGCTAGCTTGAGGTGCTAGTGCCCGAAAGGGCTTCGGGGTTCAAGTCCCCGTTCGGACACACGGCAACTGGCCAATCTACGAAAGCTGATGAGTAGATTTGGGATATGAAAGCTATTCGGGTTTTTGCCCCAGGATCTGCTGATGCGCTGACCGTGAGCGATATGGCGCTCCCTTCTCCGGCGCAAGGACAAATCCGTGTGAAGGTTTCACTCGCTGGCGTAAATTTCATTGACGTTTATCACCGTCGGGGCCAGTACGCACTGGCAATGCCCCCTTCGATCGGCACCGGGATAGGAATTGAAGGTATCGGTGAACTTGCACAAGGGCAGAAAGTTTTCTGGTTAAGCGCTCTTGGCTCCTATGCACAAGAGGTGAACGTTTCCGAAACCCAACTAACGCCACTTCCGCACACCACACTTACGAATGAGGAGATCCTTCCGCTGCTCTGTCAGGGAATGACCGCGCACTATTTGGTTCATTCGGCATACCACGTTAATGCTGGGGAATGGGTATTGGTTACTGCGGCCGCTGGCGGGGTTGGCCTATTACTCACGCAATTATTAAAAAATCGTGGCGCTAACGTGATCGCGCTTTCATCTACCGCAGAGCGTGCGCAAATTGCTAAAGAGCATGGTGCTGATGTGGTTGGGATCTACGACCAAATGAGTACTTTAGTTTCCACCGCAACTAATGGTGCGGGAGTCAATATCGTTTTCGATTCCATTGGAAAAGATTACTTTGACAACTGTTTGGACTCTCTAGCGCCTTCTGGGATGTATTTACTTTACGGAGGCGCAAGTGGTCCAGTACCCCCCTTCGACCTCATGCGATTGAATGCCAAGTCATTGGCGATTAGAAGACCGACGCTTGCAACCTATACCTCGACAGAAATCGAACGATTGGATCGACTTTCTGATTTGCTCTCCCTGGCCGAAGGTGGGAAATTGCGTTATCCCGCAACCAAAGTTTTCCCGTTAAGTGAAGCTCAGAGAGCGCACGAGCTTCTCGAATCTCGCCGTTACTCCGGAAAGATTGGATTGGATCCATGGAGGATCTAGCGCGCACCGTTTCCATCATCATTGCATTCCCACTTCTGATTGCGCCAATAGTTTTTGCGATTGTGCGATTTCTTGATAAGCGCTGGGTGATGATTGCCGCTCTCCCCTTAACGGTAATCAGCGCTTCCTTGGGCTTGATGTTGTTATTAAGCAACATAGGATCCGTCGCCCGAGCGTTCGGATTATGGGGAGTTCTCTTTTCGCTTGCGACATGGCGAATAATCTGGCGTCGAGTGAAAAGTGAAAAGAAGGGATAATCGCTATGCCGCAGGAAAACACCTCTGAGCTCGATCGCGCACGATCACTGATTCGCGATGTACCTGATTACCCATCCCCAGGAGTGCTATTTCGAGATCTAACACCGATGATCGCCGATGGGCCAGCACTTCGAGCTGTCGTTGATGCGTTGGGCGCGCTATCTCCAGATGCAACGCACTTTGCCGGATTAGAGGCGCGCGGTTTCATTTTTGCTTCCGCCATAGCTGCGCGATTGGGGCGTGGTTGCATTCTCTTGCGCAAACCTAAGAAGCTTCCGCGAGAGAAGTTTTCCGTCTCTTATGCGCTCGAATATGGAACGGACGCAATCGAGATTCATAAGGACGCATTATCGGAAGCAGATAGAGTCCTGATAGTTGATGATGTCCTCGCTACTGGTGGCACGCTCTGTGCCGCTATTGAATTACTAGCAATGACGAAGGCAACATGTCTTGGTAGCGCGGTTGTTGCTGAAATCGCCGTTCTGGAGGGACGAAAAAAGGTTTTGAGCAAATTTCCAAACCATGAATTAAAAACCCTATTTTTACTTTAAGGACAATTGTTCGTTACTCCAACGTGATGAGTTCATAGTAATCATCACGCCAGAGATCTTCATCTCCATCAGGAAGAAGCAAAACTCGTTCTGGAGATAGCGCGCTCACCGCTCCCTCATCATGGGTAACAAGAACGATTGCGCCCTGGTACTCCCGAAGGGCGCCGAGAATTTCTTCGCGTGAAGCGGGATCAAGGTTGTTCGTCGGCTCATCTAGGAGCAGGACATTCGCAGCACTAACTACTAGTTGAGCTAATGCCAATCTCGTGCGTTCACCACCACTGAGCACTTTTACAGGTTTAAAAACATCATCACCGCTGAATAAGAATGTACCCAAAACGTTTCGAGCTTCCCCTTCACTTATATCAACTCGCGCTTTCAGCATGTTTGCAAGAACCGTCTCTTCGTAATTGAGCGATTCGTGTTCTTGCGCGTAATAGCCAAGACGTAAACCATGGCCCGGCGCTACAGCGCCTGTGTCGGGATCCAATTCGCCGGCCAACATTCGAAGCAACGTTGTTTTGCCGGCGCCGTTAAGCCCCAGAATAACGACTCGAGATCCCTTATCAATGGCTAGATCAACATCCGTGAAAACTTCGGTTGATCCGTATGACTTACTCAGTTCTGCTGCAGTCAGTGGAGTTTTGCCGCACGGGGCTGGTGAAGGAAATCGAAGTTTTGCAACTTTATCCTTTGCGCGCTCCCCTTCGGTAACCGACATTATTTTTTCAGCGCGCTTGAACATACTTTGTGCAGCTTTAGCCTTACTTGCTTTTGCACGCATCTTCTCGCCCTGCTTTTGGAGAATTTCGGCGCGTTTTTCAGCGATAGCTCGTTCTTTCTTCCGTCGATGCTCGTCTTGTTCTCTAGCGAGGAGATAGTTTCGCCACCCCATGTTGTACACATCTATCACATTCCGATTTGCATCCAAGTAGAAGATACGATTCACAACGGTTTCTATCAGTTTGACATCGTGACTGATAATCACCAATCCACCAGAATACTTTCCTAAAAAGTCGCGTAGCCAGATAATCGAGTCGGCATCTAGATGGTTTGTTGGCTCGTCCAAAAGAAGCGTCTCTGCATTACTGAAAAGGATCCGTGCGAGTTCAACTCGGCGCCGTTGTCCTCCTGATAATTCATTGAGGCGCTGGGCAAATATTTTCTCAGGCAATCCAAGATTCGTAGCAATTGCTTCAGCATCAGAAGTTGCGCTGTACCCTCCTGCAGTTTGGAATTCTTCCTCGGCTCGTGAATAACGTTCTAAAATTTTTTCGAGTTCATCGCCGCTAGTGGAACTCATCTTCTCTTCCAAGCCACGCATTCGTTCAGCGATGGAATCCAATCCACGGACGGAGAGGATTCGGTTGATGACACTGCTTTCTTCATCGCCAGTTCGAGGATCTTGAGGCAAGTAACCAATAGCGCCGGTACGTAAAACCTGGCCGCCAGCTGGCAAGGTATCCCCTGCCAATACCTTTGCGAACGTTGATTTACCGGCGCCATTTCGACCTACCAAGCCAATGCGATCACCGTGATTGATTCGCACCGAAACGTCGGCAAGCAATAACCGAGCGCCCGCCCGAAGCTCCACGCTTGATGTTGAAATCACAGAGAAGATGCTCTCATGAAAATTTCTCGATAAACTCCACTCCCAGTCAGATTCCGACCAGATTCCGACAAGAATGCATGTGAGAAACCAACAAAATGGAGCGCGCAATGGCTAATGCCCAAGGTTATGCAGTATTAACTCCCAAAGCAGAATTAGTTCCGTTTAGCTTTGAACGTAGAGCTCTTCGCCCAGGAGATGTTGAAATCACCATTAGCCATGCGGGAATCTGCCATTCTGACATCCACCAGGGTCGAGAAGAATGGGGTCAAGCGCTCTTTCCAATGGTTCCCGGCCACGAAATTGTTGGACGGGTGAAAAGTGTGGGAAGTTCCGTCACGGGATTCTCCCAAGGGCAATTAGTAGGCGTTGGCGTTTTCATCGATTCATGTCGCAAATGTGAAAACTGTGTTGCAGGACTTCAGCAATATTGCTTCGAAGGTATGACAGGTACCTACAACACCATGGAGCGTGATGGAAAGAGCGTCGCTTATGGTGGTTACTCCAATCTCATCGTTGTCGACGAGAATTACGTTGTTCGCGTACCAGAGAGCCTTGATATTGCAGGAGTAGCGCCTTTGATGTGCGCTGGAGTCACGTTGTACTCCCCGTTGCGACATTGGCAAGCAGGCCCTGGCAAGCGCGTTGGAATTATTGGTCTTGGCGGGTTAGGTCATATGGGTTTGAAATTTGCTCATGCGATGGGAGCTCACGTAACAGTTTTCTCGCACTCTGAGAAGAAGAAGGCAGATGCCCAAGCAATGGGTGCGGATGATTTCATTGCAAATCCATCCGAAGAGTATTTCAAGAAAAATTCAAACTCCTTTGACTTAATTCTCAATACCGTTTCGGTTGATCTCAATCTTGAGAGCTACCTCTCGTTACTGCGTTTAGATGGAACCCTCGTGCTTATTGGACTTCCAGGCAAGCCCTACCAAGTGCCAGCAGGTGTTCTGTTAGGAAAACGCCGCAGATTAGCGGGCTCGATGATTGGTGGTATCCCAGAACTTCAAGAAATGCTTGATTTCTGTGGCGAGAAACAGATCGTAAGCGATGTTGAAGTTATCGATCCCGACTACATCAACAAAGCGTGGGAGCGAACAGTCGCCAGTGATGTGAAATACCGGTTTGTGATCGACGCGTCAAAGTTCTAACTCAACGAAGCTACAACCGTGGCCAAGACGGGGGTCATCAAAATCGCCGGAAGCATATCCCCGATAGCGATGCTTTTGATGTTCAGAAGGCGCAATCCAATTCCAATCAATAACAAACCGCCAACTCCGGTTATTGCATCAATCTGATAGTCGGCAAGAATCTTGCCCATCAGCGCACCAATTGCCGACCAGGCGCCTTGATAAATCAGCACGCTTATCGCTGAGGCGGCAACGCCCCAGCCGAGCGCAGCTGCAAATGCGATTGCCGCGAAACCATCCATAATGCTTTTTAGAATGAGGAGTTCATTGCCATTGCCCAGCCCATCACTGATACTTCCCAAGATTGCCATGGGACCTATTACAAAGATCAACGATGCAGAGACAAAACCAGTGATGAAATTCGAATCCTCTTCGCGAGCGAATTTCTCTCGAAGCTTATTACCGGCTCGCTCTAGTCGATCTTCAAGCCTAAGCAGTGACCCGAGTACTCCCCCTAGCAATAGTCCACCCAAAGTAATCAAAATAGGTTTACCGCCGCCGACGGCTTGAACATAGCTACTATTCCATAGCGCAGCGCACGCGCTTGCACCGCTGATAAAAGTTATTAACCCAAGAGCATCAGTAATTAATGTTCGAGTTCGAGTTGGAATCTTGGCCCCTACCGCAACTCCTATCGCGCTGCCAACAACAATCGTGATGACATTGATGAGGGTGCCTATCATGAGAATTCCCAGAAAGACAGCGCGCCGACAACAAGACAGTAAATCGCAAATGGATACAGCGTGTGCGTCTTGAACCATTTAACAAGAAAAGCAATCGAAATGTATGTGCAGATGGCTGAGATAATCGACCCGACAATCACAGGCCCAAGAATGTGCGCAATTTCTGGATCAAAGAGTTTAGGCAATTTGAGAATGCCCGCCCCAAAGATAACGGGAGCAGCAATCAAAAAAGCGAAATCAGAAGCGGCGGCATGCGAGAGACCTCTTGCAAGGCCTGCAGACATAGTGACACCAAAACGACTGATGCCAGGAAAGAGCGCGGCAGATTGAGCGACTCCAATCAGTAGCGCTTGAGAATTACTGATCTCTTCAGAATCCATAAGCTCTTGCCTGATGCGATACTTTTTGAAAATTTCAATTCCGGCTAACAACAATCCATTAAGAAATAAGAAGCCGCCAACAGCGAATGGATCGCTAAAGAGTTCTCCAACTTGTTCTTGGAAAAGTATTCCAAGAACTCCTACCGGAATGGTCGCTAGTAGGATCTTTAAAATCAGTCGTTCTTGAACCTGTAGCTCTTGGCGAGAAATAACTTTTGGCACGCTGGCGAAAAAAGCTCGTATCAAAAGAATCCAACGCTTTCTGAAAAACCAGATGAGAACCAATGAGCTCGCAACGTGGAGCGCAATAATCAACAGGAGATAAGGCGATTCACCTGAGCTTTCCGCGTTGAGAAAAGCTTCCCAACTCCCACCTATCCATGCTGGAAACAGCACGGAATGACCAAGGCTCGATACCGGAAAGAGTTCGGAAAAACCTTGAAGAACGCCTGTGATGATGGATTGCAGATATGAGAGCTCGAGAGATTTCACTATTAAAGAGTACGCGACTACGCTCTGATAAATGCGGAGGTTCTTCTCTCACACCATCCCAAACACTCCATGGCGAGCAAGCAATCAATGGAGCCTTGCACCTTCTCGACTTCTCATTCTCAGCATTGGCTTAATAATCTTTGGTATCGGTGATGGATTACTCATCGTCAGCCACTTGGGAAATGCGCCGTGGAGCGTTCTTGCACAAGGACTTTCATTTAAAACCGGTATCTCGATTGGTTGGGCAACTTTTGCAGTTTCGTCAGCAGTACTTGTACTCTGGATTCCATTCCGCCAGAAACCGGGTGCGGGCACTATTGCCAATATCCTGCTTATCGCACTAGCCATCGATTTGACGGTGGCGTGGATTGATACTCCCGAGAATCTTCTTTTACGTGCTTGTCTCATGATCTTTGGAGTGATCATGGTGGGGGCAGGTTCTGCTATCTACCTCACTTGCGGGTTAGGGCCGGGTCCACGCGATGGATTAATGACGGCAATCCACTACGCAACCAATATTTCGGTGGCCCGAGTCCGAGCGGGCATAGAAGGGGTCGTTCTGGCCCTTGGTTGGCTCCTAGGGGGGCGAGTTGGAGTGGGAACGCTTGTCTTTGCCCTTGGAATTGGCGGGAGCGTGGCGCTCTGGTTAACCGTCGTAGGACATCTAACACGAAATACCGCTCAGTAACTGAAAATTCGCTGAGTCTGGGGGTACGTTTGAGGCCTTCCCTCGGTATCACGAGCCGTCATTTCGTGGCGGGGTCGTAAACACCCCCGAAACCAAAATAGTTGAGAGGGATACATGCTCGAATCGTTATTCAAGATCTCCGAACGTAAATCCTCTGTTGGTCAAGAAATCCGAGGAGGTTTAGTTACATTCTTCACGATGGCGTACATCGTGGCGCTAAACCCTTTGATTCTCGCCACCACAGATGGAACCGGAGCATTCATTGGTGGCGGCGATCGAACCAACGCCATCATCATCGTTGCAGCAGGCACTGCCCTTATCGCAGGCCTTTTAACAATCCTCATGGGCGCAGTCGCCAATTTTCCATTAGCACTGGCTACCGGCCTTGGATTGAATACCTTTGTGGCGGTCTCCATCGCCAAGAACTCAACATGGGCGCAAGCCATGGGCCTTGTGCTGATAGAGGGCATTGTCATTCTTATCCTCGTCCTCACCGGCTTCCGCGTTGCGGTTTTCAAAGCAATCCCAACGCCGCTCAAAGTGGCGATCTCCGTTGGTATTGGTTTGTTTATCGCACTGATCGGATTGGTCGATAGCGGCTTTGTACGCCGTACTCCAAACGTTGTTTGGGGTAGCACCAACTCCAAGCCATCTGCCGTACCGCTAGAGCTAGGTGATGGCGGTCAACTCGTAGGTTGGCCAATTGTTGTCTTCGCACTTGGCCTATTCCTCACCATCATCTTGATGGTCCGGAAGGTTAAGGGTGCAATCTTGATCGGTATTGTCGTTTCGACCGTTCTTGCAATCATTCTTGAGAATGCATTCAAAGTTGGGAACAGCTTTGTTTCACCAACTGAGTCCAATCCACGTGGATGGGGCTTGAATACACCGAGCATTCCCGACAACATCGTGGCAACTCCTAAATTCGACACATTGGGTTTGGGTTTTGAAGATATTTTCGGTGCATTTACGAATCCAAAAACAGGATTCCTAGCCGCACTTCTGTTGGTCTTCACACTCTTGCTAGCAGATTTCTTCGACACGATGGGAACAATGACTGCAATTGGTAGTCAAGCTGGCCTCACCGATTCAGATGGAAATGTTGCAAACGCAAATAAGATTCTGATCGTAGATTCAATTGCAGCAGCTGCAGGTGGAGCCGCAGGAATCTCATCGAACACTTCATATATCGAATCTGCATCAGGTGTTGGAGAAGGTGCACGTACCGGTTTGGCATCAATCGTCACTGGTATCTGTTTCCTCCTCACAACATTCCTTGCGCCACTAGTTGCGGTGATTCCTTACGAAGCAGCAACGCCGGCGCTGATCATTGTTGGCTTCTTGATGATGTCGCAGGTTAAATCCATCGATTGGCAAGATCTTGGAATTGGAATCCCAGCCTTCCTAACGATCATCTTGATGCCTTTCTCTTATAACATCTCAGTCGGAATCGGAGCAGGTTTCGTCTCGCACGTCGTCATTCGTGCGGTGCAAGGTCGCGGCAAGGATGTACATCCACTTCTGTGGATCGTCTCCTTCTTGTTCATGATCTACTTCCTTAGCTCCCCGATTAGATCGTGGATTGGCTAAATAAGTTCACAAATAGATATACAAAAACCTAGCGATTGGTGAATACCCGATCGCTAGGTTTTTTTATGACAATTTCCAATCAATGGGCGCTTGTCCATTCATTGCGAGAATCTCATTCACTCTTGAAAACGGCTGCGAGCCAAAGAATCCCCGGTAAGCAGAGAGCGGCGAGGGATGTGGCGATGCAAGAACAGCTTTAAATCCAATCCGAACTGCCTTTTGCTCGGCGGGCTTGCCCCAAGCTATTACCGGCAATTTTCTATCAATCAAAGATTCCAAGATTGAGTCGGTGACTCTTTCCCACCCTTTTCCTTTGTGCGAGAGTGGCGAACCTGGTGCGACGGTGAGGATTCCGTTAAGGAGCAGAACGCCATTGTCCACCCACTGCCCTAGATGACCAGTAGTAGGGGCGGTAAATCCAAGATCCTTCTGGTACTCGGTAAAAATATTCTTTAGCGATGCTGGAATTTTGTTCATCGGCAGAGAACGCGGAACAGAAAAGGCCAAACCTTCAGCCATTCCCTTCGTGTGATACGGGTCTTGACCAAGAATAATTGCGCGTACATCGTTGCGCGCAATTGAAAGCGCTTTGAAGATCAATTCTCGTGAAGGTAAATACCCAACGTCGGAGGAATCTTCTAACTTATCAAGAAAATCGGTGATCCATTGACGATGCGGATCAATGATTTCATTCCAGCTACTATCAAATCCACCAGGTAAAGTCACGGTTGCGCCTGCTATGCCCGAGCGAACCAGCGTTGCCCGTCATAAGCTAATGAAATAGGTATATTGAAAGTGGCAGAAAGTGAATCTGGAGAAAGCGTACTCATGATTGGTCCAGCCGCGATGATTTGGCCCTCTCTGATGAGCAATACGTGGGTAGTTCCAAAAGGAATTTCTTCAACGTGGTGGGTTACTAAAACACTCGTTGGCGAGGCAGGATCGAGAGCAAGAGTTGAAAGCCTTCGAACAAGATCTTCACGCGCACCAAGATCAAGACCTGCTGCGGGTTCATCAAGAATCAATAATTCTGGATCGGGCATAAGCGCCCTCGCAATTTGAACTCGTTTACGTTCGCCTTCGCTCATGGTGTAGAAAAGTTGATCACGCCTATCCCCCACACCGAATTGATCAAGAAGGGCTAAAGCACGAGATTCATCCCAAAGGTCGTAGAGCTCTCGCCATCTTCCGGTAACCGCGTAGGCAGCGGTCATGACAACATCCACTGCTCGTTCTTCCGGTGGGATTCGATCGGACAGGGCCGCACTGGCAAGGCCAATCCGGGGTCGAAGTTCGAAAATATCAACCTTGCCTAATTGCTCATCTAAAATTTCAGCGCTTCCAGATGTGGGGTGCATCAAAGTCGCAGCAATTTGGATCAAAGTCGTTTTGCCCGCGCCATTGGGGCCGAGTATCACCCAGCGCTCGCCTGCCTCCACTTGCCAATCAATTGAGTGAAGTATCTCCTTCTGCCCCCTGCGCAGGGTCACTTGGGAGAGTTTGAGTACGGACACAGATGGAGAACTTACCGCAAGAGCTCACAGCGCAACCTCACACACGGCCACCGTGCCGCGAGATAATCTTCTCTCATGAGCACTGTGGTGATTCTCAGCGGAATGGATCGCCCCGGGATTACCCAGGCTCTTTTAGAACAAATAGAAGCTCTCCAAGTGAGCCACGCCATCTCTGACATGGAGCAGGTTGTAATCCATGGCCACCTCATACTCACCTTGGCGCTAGAGATATCACCGGAAAGTCGAGAATCGGTTCTAACTTCCTTGGCCGAATGCGCAACCCTGCGCGGATTAGAGTTCCGCGCTCAAGAGGGAGATCATCAACAGATTGAAAACCTCAGCTCTGAGTCGAGCGTACACATCACCGTTATGGGGCGAGAGCTAACAGCTGGACCACTCGGCCAGGTAGCTGCAATCGTGAGCGCTGCCGGTGGCAATATCGAACGAATTTTTCGAATCGCGCATTATCCAGTCACTGCAATCGAGCTACTTGTTTCCAATGTAGCGGTAGCTTCGATAAAAACCTCTCTGGCAGCTGTGGCAAATTCCACGGAGGTGGATATTGGTGTTCAAGCTGGAGGGCTCCAACGTCGAGCGAAGAAATTAGTAGTTCTTGATGTTGACTCAACGCTTATTCAACAAGAGGTAATCGAACTTCTGGCGCATCATGCTGGAGTAGGCGATCAAGTGAAAAACATTACGGATCGAGCAATGAATGGTGAAATTGATTTTGCTCAATCTCTCCAGGAACGCGTTGGATTACTCGCCGGATTACCTGCAAGAATCATCGATGATGTACGTAGCGAGATAACCTTGACGCCCGGTGCAAGGACATTGATACGCACGCTGAAGAAACTCCATCATAAAGTTGGGATAGTTTCTGGTGGGTTTGCAGAAGTAATCACCCCAATCGCCGAAGAATTGGGAATCGATTTCATAGCAGCGAATCATCTTGAGATTGCCGATGAGAAATTAACAGGTAGAACGAAGGGTCAAATCATTGATCGTGCGGGGAAAGCTGCCGCACTTCGACAATTTGCTCAGTTAGCGGATGTTGATCTAGCAGATACGGTGGCAATTGGAGATGGCGCGAATGATCTCGACATGATTGCCTTGGCTGGTTTAGGGATTGCCTTCAATGCAAAACCGGTTGTTCGAGCAAGCGCTGATACTTCCGTCAACACTCCTTACTTGGATTCCGTTCTTTACTTGTTAGGGATTCCGCGTAACGAAATTTAGAGGCGACAAGCGTGGATATCGGTAACGAGTATGCCGCGCGCACCGATCGACCAGAGCTCATCCATCACTTTTTGGGCGCTCTTGCGTGGAACCATGGCTCGCACCGCTGACCAACCATCAACTCGTAGCGGTGAGATTGTTGGAGATTCGAAACCGGGAGTTATTGCGCAGGCGGTATCAATAAGCTCGGTTTTGATGTCGTAATCCATCAAAACATACTGGCGTGCGATGATCACACCGGTGAGGCGACGGATGAGATTTGCCGCTTCTTCGGTTGGCTCTTTCGCTCCGATGAGCACAGCTTCGCTCTCTAAAATCGGTTCACCGATGATTGCAAGGCCCGCTTGCTTGAGAGTTGTTCCGGTCGAAACAACGTCTGCAATCGCATCGGCCACTCCCAGCTTGATCGAACTCTCAACTGCCCCGTCTAGAGAGACTATCTGAGCCGACACGCCAAGGCGGCGGAGCGCTTGGTCGAGAATTCCCGGATATGAGGTTGCGATTCGTTTCCCCTGAAGTGACGCTACTGAAGCGCCGTTGGCAACTGCAGCTGGGCAAGCAAATCGAAATGTTGATTTCCCATACCCAAGTTTCAATAGAGTTTTTGCGCTAACACCTGAATCAATCAGCAGATCTTCGCCAGTTATGCCCAAATCTAGTTCTCCTGACGAAACGTAGATTGCGATATCGCGAGGGCGCAGGTAATAGAACTCAATCTCATTCTCTGAATCAACGGTAATCAAATCTCGTGAATCCGAGCGCTGGCGATAACCTGCATCTCCAAGAATTCTTATTGAGTCTTCGGCTAGAGAACCTTTATTTGGTAGCGCAATTTTTAACACAACAGTCCCCTACAGTTTCTCGTATACATCGTCGATTTCTATTCCGCGAGCAAGCATCAGCACTTGCAGGTGATAGAGCAACTGACTGATTTCGTTGGCAAGATTTTCATCACTTTCATATTCAGCTGCCATCCATACTTCAGCTGCCTCTTCAACAATCTTCTTCCCGATACCGTGCACCCCGCTATCAAGGAGCCTGCCGGTGCTGGAGGAGTCATGTGGAGCTACGGCGTAATCCCGATCTGAAATCTCATCCCATAGATCATCAAAGCTCTTCATGGATTAAGAGTATCTGAGTCCTAAGCCAGGATGTCGCCGTCTCATCAATCAACGCTAAGGTGTTGCTAAGTCCCGAAGCAAGGTCACCATCTGTGCTGGATTATCGGATTTATAGACTGCCGAACCGGCAACGAATGTGTCAGCCCCTGCTTGCGCCGCTCGCTCTATAGTTGCCGGCGATATACCGCCATCAACTTGTAACCAGATCCCGCGCTCATTCTTTCCCAACGCTGCTCGAGCCGTTCGAACCTTTTCCAACATATCTTCCATAAAACTTTGGCCACCGAATCCAGGTTCCACTGTCATCACTAAAACCATATCTATTTCATCCAAG
>Ga0164293_10002126_pt1 | contig 16769 bp, 15 predicted proteins | sample GEODES118metaG_FD_111487 | JGI IMG/M metagenome (GOLD analysis project Ga0164293, IMG submission 111487) | Eutrophic lake water microbial communities from Lake Mendota, Wisconsin, USA - GEODES118 metaG | ecosystem: Environmental > Aquatic > Freshwater > Lake | place: USA: Lake Mendota...
TAAAAATTCTCAAAAACAAAGTCATCAAAACAAAACAAAATCAAATTCTAAACGAAAGAAAAGAATTTGAAAAGAAATCTGTAAAGTCAAGGAAAAAAATTCTCAAAGCAATTTACGTTCAGAAAAAAAGGAACGGATTATAACCCGTTTTTCAAAGAAATTAATTTCACGTAATTAATCTGAGTGAATTCTTCTTTTTGTAGTTTTTCAATAGTCTCAGAGATTTTGGATTTGATTTCACCCTCTTCAGACTCAGTGAACAAAGTTTTCAATTTGTCAATTGTGCCTTCTTTCAAGGTAGAGTAATCTTTTTCCATATTTTCTTTATCTCCCTTGATTACATCAATGAATATTTTTTTACTCTCTGAGTCCATGTCTTTGATATAGTTTTCGAGAGTTAAATTAGCAATTTTAACCATTGAACTAACAGGAATTTTTATTCCCTCAGTAATCTTTTTTGGTTCACTCATCAGAACATTCAAAATATTTTTTCTTGATTGAATTCTTTCTTTCAAATTCAATTTGTTTGTGTAAACCAATGTATCAATGTCCGAATAAAGATTGTTTTCTGATTTTTTTGTTGATGAAGGCATCTTTACCGATGGAAGAATTTTTTCAATCAAATTCAACCCCTCATTCAAATAATTTTCGGCATCAACTTGATTTAAACCTTGAGGTTGAGAAAGTTGGTCGTATACTGAATAAAGTTTTGAAACTTGTTTATTATTCAAAACATTTTCTTTGAATTCTCTGAGAGTTTTTTTGAACTCTTTTTCGTTTTTATACGAATCCAATAAGTTTGACTCAATTGTTGATTTTACTAGGCCGAAAGTCATTGTGTGATTTATTTGTAAATAAATATTAGGAGTTCAATAACTTGTCTAGTTCTTCAGAAATTTTTCCTAAAGATTCTTGTGCACCACCAAGTTCAATGATTTGTTTACCTTCAATCAAATCATTTTCAATCAAAATATTCATATCTTTGTTCTTTGACTCAGGTGTTACTGCCGCTTCAGCTGGTGCTGGTTCTTCGGGTGCTGTTGGTGCTTCAGCTGGTAAAGTTTCCTCTCCACCAGCACTTGGTAATCCACCCAATACTTCCTCACCTCCTGGTGTCGTGGAAGCCTCACTCGATTTTGTTCCACCAGTTGAGGAACCGTAAAGTTTGTCAATATTGTCGAATACCCCTGTCTTAGTTATTACGGTAGGAGTTGCCTTTAATTCTTCTCCGACCGCTCTTTCAATTCTTTGTTGTTGTAAATCGAGTTTTACCTCATCATCAGACCAACCAAAAATGTGTTTTTTAGCCCAAGTAGAAGATGTTGCCTGGATTCCGTTTCCTGGGTCTGCAACCAAGTCTTTATATAATAGAACTTTTTCTTTCCAAACATCGATTTTCAACAGGTCCGCCTGTGTTGAAGGGTTTGTTAAACCTAAAGTAAAATTATCAAGTTCGTCCTCAAAACCCAAAAGGAATAAATGAATAATTGCAATCTTATTCATTTCCTGTAACATACTCCTTTGAATTCTGTTGATAGTTCGTGCGAAACGAATATCTTGTAATGATAAATTTTTACCATCACCAACTACTTCTTCAAATCCCAAAAATGCTTTTGGAACACGTAAAGCCGTTAATAGTTTCTTTTGAATGTATTCTATATCCGCAATTTCAGATAAATTTTGAGCCCCAGCTAATGTATCAATTGGACTTGGTGCTGCTGGGTCACGTACCGGTACGAAATAATCTTGGTCAACAGCCATTTGATTAAATCTCATATCAACTTGACCTGTTTTACTGTCCACAATTTGTTCTCTCTTAAACTTATTCGCAACACGTTGTACATATGCTTCAACATCATCATCGTTCATGTTTCCAACAAATACCTTGAAAATTCTTCTTTCTGGCGCTCTTGAAGTTCTATAAATTAACATCGCATCCTCGGACAAAAGAAGTTGTTTCCAAATCCTTCTTGCTTTTTCTAACATAGATGTACCGTAAGGTAATCTTCTGTCATCGCCTAATAATCTAAAGTGAGCAATTTCCCAAGATTGAAAAGTCATATTTTTATTCTTCCAATCAAAATGAAGTGCTTTTCTATCCTCAGGTTTTTCTGGCTCAACAGTAATTTTTTGACTGACACCAACTTCTCGTCTCTCTATTTCAATTGTCGGAAGTTGTTGACACCCAACCACTCCTTTTTCAGGGTCCAACTTTAAATAAACAAAATTGTCACCGTATTTACAAGTATTTCTTGTCCACATTGGAAGGTTGGTGTTAATGTCCAAGGCGTTGTTGAATAGGTCAGCTAATACACCCTTTATCCTTTTTGACTCAGAATAAATTTGTAAAATAAACCCATCTTCGTTGGGTGTTGTTGACTCCTCGGCATAGATATCTAACGCAGCTGAAATCTCAGGAGTATACTCCATTGATTCATAATCATACTGAGCAGATAATCTTGATGGTTCGTAGTAAATTGCCTGAGAATAAAGGTTATTTTCTACCTTAGCCCATTGATTTGCAAGATAATAACTTTGTTGTGCTTGAAGTTTCTCTCTTTCATATTCATCTCTATTCTTTGTTCTTAACAACTCAGTTTTATCAAACTTATAAGTTGGATAGTCTTGGTTCAGTAAAGAATTAGGACCAAATGTTTTGGAAAGTCTCTGCCATACCGTTAAATTCTGCTCACTCATTTTACAATTTTACTTTATACCCTAATAATATAAATAGTTATTTTACACCAAATAACCATCCATATTTTTGGTAGTCACCTTTAGTAGGTGCACCGAAATTGTATCCATTTTGTCTACCCATCTGAGGGACCATTGGATTGAAAAATTCAGATGTATTTTTATTTTCGTGTGAGATACTTGTCCAAGAATTTAACATCGCCTTAGTATGATTTACAACCTTTTGTAAAGACTGGAATGATTTCTCCGCGACATAAATTGCCATCGAAAGTCCCATAATACAGTCGTCATGCTGACCTTTCTGATGGTCAGGTCTACCATTAATGTAAACAAAAGTATTCATCTCATTATAAGTCCTATGAGAATAAATTTTAAATCCGTGTCGTATCGCTTCTTCAAATGAAGCAATTATTTGTACCCTTTTATTATTGAAATTAATACCCGGTATTTTTTCATTTGCCTTTGGGTCCCACTTCCATTTTTTGTTTGGGTCCACATTGTCTACATAAAGACCAAATTCGTAATTCATTTCCTGAAGTTTTCTTGCGGATGAAACTCCCATACCTCCTGTTATATCAATTACACAATATGCGTTGTACATTGAACCCCATTTGAAGGCAATTTCAGCTAAGACATCGGGAGGTACTTTCCCGACATATTCTAATACCTGCTCTCTTTCATCAAAATCAATAATTTGTATACTTGAGAAATCTTCAGAATCTCCTCTGGATACGTCTAATCCCATAACATACTTATGGTTGTTTTCGGGCTCTTTGAATATCCATAAAGCACCACCCATTAGTTTTGCTGAAGGGTCTCTGAGTTGATTTTTTGATATGTTCAAAAGTAAATCGGAGTCAAAGACATTGTCTCCTGAACCCAAGAAATTACACTCCAACTCCTGTGCTACCTTTCTTCTATCATACTTCAATTTTTTAACCATACTCTCGAACCAAGACGAACAGGGTTTGTAACCTTTTGAAATATATTCTTTTGTTATTTCATGGTCTCTTTCGTATGGGTTTTCTACTGATAAATCAACTATATCTTCAGCTTTGTATTCTTCACGGTTCAACAAATAATGTACTAAATCATTCGTTTTGACCATGAATAAATCTCTCGTATATCTTGGGTCTTTGAACCAATACATCTCGGAGATTTTAAAATCATTCATTCCTCTAAGAGCTTGGTCGTATATTTCATAATAAATTGGGTCATAACCATTTGGAGTTGAAACAACAATTACTTTACCACCTGTAGAAAGGGAAGCCATACAAGCAGACCAGAAATCATTGTCGGCTTCGATGAACGCAGCCTCATCGAAAATAAGAATAGTAGGTGTATAACCTCTAAGTGCGTCTTTTGATGTCGCTACCGCTTTTACTTCACAATCATTGGTAAGTTTGAAATGCCTTTGGGAATTTTTTTCTGCGGAGAAACCAACTCCAACCCAAGCGGGCCATTGTTCAGTGAAACCACGAATTTTATTAGCCATTTCAACTGAGGTATCGAGCTTGTTGGCAATAATTAGAATTTTCTCAGGTTTTTGTTTTTTTGCAAAAACTAACTTTTTTGATGCCCAAGCAGCGGTTACCGTAGTAACACCCGCTTGTCTATATTTTAAGGCGATATTTTCATTGCAACTATCGTAATCCTCAATCAACTTGATTTGGTCAGGAAATAAATCCAACGGAACATACTTAGAAACAGTATTATCGTAAGTTTGCAAATATGTACGAAGTGCATAAGGAGTATTCCTCATGCACTTTGTAACTTCTATAATTAATTGTTCTTTGGTCACAGAAAATTATTTGGGTCTAGATATACCCAAACTGCCCAAGAAATCGTCCAACTCATCATCTTCATCTCCACTTTCACCCTCTTCTTCTTGATACTCTTCGTATTCCCTTTTCAATTCCATAGCTCTTCTCATAAGTTCTTCAAACTTCTGAGTGGCTTTTTTATTTTTAGCTTCATCGTTTGAAATTGCATTTCCGATTATTTCTAAAAATTCTTGTGCAGGAATTTGGTATAGTTCTATTTCGAACCAGTTTATTAACCCTTTATTCGAAGGGTCAAACATTTCATCAGGGAGAGCTACTCTAATCATTTCAGTAACTTCAGGACCAATACGTAATTGCATTGGTTCATTTGATAAGATGTCTACCTGTGATTTTACTTTCTCTCTCATACTAGGTTCTGAAGGAAGACCGAAACGTGCGTTTGCAGCTTTTATCCCCTTTATGATTTCATGGGTTAGAATTGGGAAAATAATACCTTCGGCAATTATTTTTGTGTCAGGTTTTTCTTCTCCTTCACCTCCTCCATCGTCATCAGCATCATCCAATTCAACTTTTCCAGCAACCCCTTGTCCTGTTTGAGACATTTGCTCTATCATCTGTTCCATACTGAAATAAAGAAAATCGTTAATTGCCATGATACCTAAATAAGCTGGATAAAGTCGACTATCAATTCTATCGAGTTCTGCTTTAACTTCAGGTTTTTGAAACAAATAATGTCCCTTTTTTGCCGCTCCTTGAACGATTGCATTTATAAGATTTCTTTTATGTTTTTCCAGTTCAAGTTGTTCCGCATCAGTTAAATCCTCAACATCGAATGATGGCATTTCAGGTTCCTCTTTTTCCTCCTCGTCCTCATCTTCTTTTTCTTCAGGTTCATATCTGAAATTGGATACATCAATTGGTTCTCTGTTCAATAATGCTTCTATTTGATACCATCCTTCAGGTACCTCAGTCTCTTCTAAAGATACTTTTTTTGCAAGTTCTTCCAACGCTTGTCTGTGTTGACCCTCAATTCTCATTACCATTGGGACTTTACTCATTTCCTCCATATAAATTTGTTGCATCATATTTGGAGTAATTCTTTCAAGACCTCTGGCTTGTCTCAATTTGTCGACAACTTTTTTAAATCTTGAGCTTGCAATTCTTGATACATCTTTTTCTCCTTTTCTGAAAGCAGGATTGGATGCATAAAGACTTTCTGGACTTTTTAACTTTTTTTCAAGTTTTGGGTCCATCCTCTCAGGATAGTCACCGTAATCTATTTGTTCTCTAACTATTTTTTTCATTTTTTTAAAAGATTCATTATTGTTTTGATTACTTTATCCTTCGCCTCTTCGGGATTAACTTTCTTAGCCCTTGGGGCTTCTTTTTCGCCTGGGTGCGGGTTTTTTCCTGGTCTCATTGGTCTTTCAGTTTTACCAGGTTTTTCTTTTGTACCAGGTTTTTCTTTAGTACCGGGTTTTGTTGGTGCGGTTGTTGGTCCTTCAGAAAGATATTTCATAATTTCTCCTTTTGTTATTTTTGGTGGTAAATGTTTTTCAACAATTTTCAAAATTTCGTTTTCCAAAAATAAAGATATAGGATTTTTTCCTTCTTTCAAAGATTTTTTTACGTCTTTAACACATCTCTCATACTTGTTGGTTTCTTTTGCACTCCACAAATGTCTTTCTGTAGTTCCGAACTCTTTACCTAACTGTGCGGTACAAATTGCCCATGGATTTGTTTTTTGTTTCTTTTTACCTTCCGACATACCCATCATTTTTCTATTATTGTCAGAATCGTCATCCATTCCATCAGGTGCCATATCATTAGCATCATGAGGAGCTTCTTGACCTGTAAGATTTTGAAGTGCGTCGGCACCTAAAGCATTTTGGTCAGTAACATCATCAGTTTCATCTTCATAGACCTCAAAAGGTTTTTTCTCATTTTTTAATCTTTGCATAGTTGTAGAGTCATCTTTTGAAACCATAGTAATTTCAGAAACTAATTTCTTATGTAAAGAACTAATTTGGTTCTCTGTAAGCTTAGAAACTAATTTTGATGATAATCCTTTTTCTACTAACTCAAGTGCCTTTATATTATTTTTCATAAACTACTTTTTTTTCAAATTCGAGAATTAAATCTCTTTCGTATAATTTATCTTTGATTTTTTGTTCATCCTCACCAAATCTGAAGACCAATCTCTTTTGTCCTCTAACTTCATCTGGCTCCCAAGCTAAAGACACAACATCATCCATTGCGTCTATCATACAAAAAAAATCGGAGTTTTGAATTAATTCCAACTTAATATCGGTATTCCTCAAAACTCCAACTTTTTTAATTTTATTTAGTTCAGGAGGACTTGGATATCCATTAGAAGGTTTACTTTCCCAAGATTCTCCCCAAACATCTATATCATCAGAAAAAATAAATTCGTAAATATTATCACCTTTGTAGTTAGGTCCAAGACCATTCACAAAAATTAAATAACTCATATTACTAATCCCTCAGGTGTAATTTTTACTTGTTTTTCTGAACTTTCAAAAACCAAATTTTTCTTATTAGTTTTACCTACCAAAGTGAATTTTGAATTTTCTTCGAGAAATTTTTTCGACGCTAATTCTTGTTCAACAGTTTCAGTAAACTTAACAATACCTTTCATTTTTTCTTTTAGACGAGCATTGTTTTCTTTTTGTCTTCTGACTTTGTTTTCTCTTTCCTCCAAAATTTCTTTTTTTGAAACTTCAAAGTATTTAGACAAAACTTTGTCAACTTTAGATTCTTTGAAAACGTTGTTCAAAATCATACCGTGACCCTCTCCCATTTCTTGGTCAACCGGAATATCCATGTCTGCTTGAATATCTTCAACTTCGGTGTCGGATGTGATGTCCTCAGTTTCAGAATCTTCCATACCCATATCCTCACCTCTCTCTTCAGCTTCTTCGAATTTAGACATGATATCTTCCTTATCCTCATCACTTAAATTTTTCAAATCGAGTGATGACAATACCATGTTAATTACATATTTTATATCCTCAGAGGTCATTCCATCTTGATTGTCAAACTCTCTGATTTTTTGTGTCAATTTACCAGTCAATTTCTGAATAGATTTGAAAGAAACCATCTCATCTGATGGTTCAGTTTCCATGTCAGCAGACATTTCCATTTCTCCTTCAGGTGATGAAATTTCAGCATCCATTTCAACATCTCCCATTTCAGGACTTTGGTCTTCAGGACCCATATCAGCCGCCATTTCAGGGGCTGGTAATTCAGGAGCAGGTACCGCTGGCGGTGCAGCTGGTGCTGCCACAGCATCAACTTCGACTTCAGGTTTAGGAGTCTTTAAAACAAACTTTTTTTGTTCACCAAAAAGTTCAACACCTTCTTCATTTTCGTTTAGTCTGTTAATTTCTTTAGCTAGTAAATTAAGTCTCTTCAAAGCTTGAGAATATGAAGAATAATATTTTCTATTTTTCATAGGTTCCAAATAATCAGAAACAGATTCTGAAATATTTTTCTTGATAACATAACCTAATTTTTCCTTGACTATTTGATATTCGGTGCCATCCGCTAATGGGATTGAAAATTCTGTACTAGCCGTTTCGTTAAGATTTTTTGGGGTTACTTCTTTATATTTGGCAATCTCCAAAATTCTTTGTATCTTATCTTGACCAGTTAATTTTTCACTTCCGATTGGTTTTAAATCTGACATATTTCTAAATTTAATTTTTTTAATTATTTAATCCATTGAATCCTCCAAGTTCAACTGCATTCATTTGAATTGCAACACCGTAAGTTGTTGCATACTGTGGACGAGGAGGATTTGCTGTTGTTCCACTTTCACAACAACCTGGTAAACCCGGTATATCACTTTCATAGAAAGTATTCACTTGAGTACCAGTATATGATGTACAATTATTGAAATCGTCATAAGGTCCTCCTTCAAAAATTGCATAATCAACTATCGGACCATAACTTGTGTTAACAACTGCGTAACAAGCATAAGGTGTATCACCACTAAATGTAAATGTATAAACTTTATCTAACGTTGGTGATACTCCTTCAATCTCAACAATAAATTGTTCACCTGAGTAATTTTCTATTATCCAAAAACCAGGAGGAGTAGGTGTCGGGGTTGGTGTTTTTGTTGGAGTAGGTGTATTAGTCGTTGTATTAGTTGGTGTTTGAGTTTGTGTTGGTGTTTGAGTTGGTGTTCCAGTATTTGTTGCAGTGTTTGTAGGCGTCTGTGTTGGGGAAGCCGTGATAGTTGCTGTATTAGTTGGTGTCTGTGTTGGAGTAGCTGTAGTTGTTGTTGAAGGTGTTGGTGTATTTGAGGCCGTGTTTGTAGGCGTCTGTGTTGGTGTTTGGGTAGGAGTTCCTGTATTTGTTGCAGTATTAGTTGGTGTGTTTGTTGGTGTTTTTGTCGGAGTTGGAGTCTGCGAAGAGGTTTGAGTAGGTGTAACCGAAGCCGTTGGGGTTGGAGTTGGGACTAATAAACATGTGCCACAATCACCATAATCAGATGACATGGTAAGAACTTTATCGACACCTGTAGCAGGCTCAGCATTGTCAATTATATCATAACATCCCTCAGGAGTTGCCCCTGTAAAAGTCAAATAATAGTTACCATTCACCGCAGGAAGTGACGAACTATCAAAATCTACTAAAATCGCAGAACCACCAGAACAGGGTCCTAAAGAATATGTTACTAAGGCCATCTAATTTTTCTTTATAAATATACGTTTTCTATAAATAATTTTATATCAAGATACTACCTGTGTGACTTTTTTTATACTTCCCACCAAAGAAGTCAAGTCGTTTTCATAATCTTGAGCCGAAGCATACCTATTTCCACCCACATTTACAAAGTTTTTAAGCAAATCTTCAGGTTTTCTTGTACCCGTCAAATAACTTCGGGTCATCAAGTCATAGTATAAACAAACTCCGTCTTCGAAAGAGGATTGATAATTCAATTTTCCCGAATCTGTATTACCTACATTGAAAGGATTTTTGGTAATAATTGGTTTTACGTTAGGTTCTTTAGATAGTCCACCTTCCAAAGTAAGTTGAGCAAGTGCGAGCTCCGGTGGTACATATCCTCGTGAAAAATATTTTTTTGCACAACTTGCCATCATTTCTCCATCAACCTGAGCATTTGAATTTCTGTGGTCAATAAATTTTTGACAAATTTGTTTGTATTTTTCATAATCTTGTGGGTCGTTTAAATCCAAATAAGTAAAAATGTCACCGTCTATTTCTTTTTCGTATTGAATTGAAGATAATTCAGAATCTTTAAATTTTTTGACAATTAGAGCCGCAATAATATATTTCAAGTCTTTTGTTTCCAATTTTCCCGAAGGTGTTAACAAATACTTTTTTTGAAACTGCTCCACCGCACCTTTTGTCTCTTGACCATATTTTCCATCAACTCCGTATTTTGGTAAAAGAAATCCCAAAAATTGTAATGCTTCTTGGATTTTTTCAACATCCCTATCAAAAATTAATTTCTGACCAGGAGTAAACTCAAAACTCAGATTTTCGTCCACCATTTTCATAAGCTCGGTTAAAAAAACCGAATTGGAAACGATTTCATTTGTATCTAGATTTTCCACACTTTCTTGAACCACTCTCTCTACCGAAAGTTCTTTATCCATGACTTTGTTTTTCATATCAAACAATCTTTCGATATGTCCCGACCTTCTCAAAAACTTGAAAACTAAATTTTCATAAGATAGTTCCCCATCTTTTTCAAGACCAGTTTTTCTATATTCTTTCAACTTTTCCTTCACAGTATCTATGATTTCTTTGTCATCGGATTTGGTTGACGTACTGATAGCCTTTTCAATTTTATCTACCCATGAATTAATTTTATTTTTCAAAATTTTTTCATCCACGTCGAACTTTTCTTTCTTTGGTGTTTTTACCCATTCATCATTCATAATAGAATAAACACCCGAGGCAAAATGAGATTCTTTTTCGTCCTGTGCATATAGTTCCACATCATGACCATAAATTTTTATATCATGATTAGTATTGAAAACGAATTTTTTTAAATCAAACAATTCTTTGTAAAGTTTTTCGTTTTTACCATACTCAGAGAAATCAACTATAACGTGTAAATCAAAATCGGAATATTGAGACCAATTGAAATTAGACAAAGAACCTGTTAAAATAACATCTTGAACAAAAACATCGTCTCCCAAATAATCGATGAATTCTTCTGAAATTTTTTCTAAAGCTTTCCTAACCTTAGGAATCATTTTTGCTTTTTTGGGTTCAGAAGGGTTTGTCCAAACTTTGGGGTTAAGCGTTTCTTTAATTTTGAAACTTTGTAAAATATCTTCAAACTTACTCATCAATATAAATACCTCGATGAGTTATAGTTTTTTAAACTTATATTTTTTTGCAATCTCTGAAGAAAAAAATTTTCCTTGAGACTCTGACAATCTAAATCTTGTATACTCTTGATGTGGAACATTTTCATATTCATATCTTGAATTATTGTTGAAATCAACAATCATCTTTTTTGTTTCTGTATCATACTCCGCCCTTTTGATATTCGAAGACTTAATTTCATTTATAATTTTTGTTCCAACAATTTCTTCTCTTGTAATTGCCATATTTTTTGTTTTAATGTTATTATTTTACCACTATAAATAAAGTTTTTCACACAATAATTATACATATGAACCACGATGAAAATTTTTCGTTTTACGGCAGTTATCCTGTAGATAACATAAAAAATATTTTACAGAATGGTCTTTTGGATTGGACTAAGTACAATATCAGACAAAGGGCTTGTAGTGATATGAGACACACACAAACTATACCTATTGTTTATGATAGAGATTTTTTTTCCACAAACTATAAACCTGTTTACGATGACAATTACAAATTATTCGAAAATGAATTAAATAAAATATCAGAAATAATAACAAAAAAAATCGAGGGAAATGGTTATTTGTTAAGAGCAATTCTTGTAAAGTTACTAGCAGGTAAATCGATACCCACCCATACAGACACAGCCAATGAAACTTTCAAAGTTTCCAGAAGAATTCATCTACCAATCATAACAAACGAGAGATGTTTCTTTACAGTTGGAAATGAGACCATAAACATGAAAGAAGGTGAACTTTGGGAAATGAATAATGATAAAAAAGAGCATTCTGTCCATAATGACGGAAATGAAGACAGAATTCATCTTATTATAGATTGGTGTGAAAAAAACCCTCACGATTTGTGAGGGTTTCAAATTAAAGAAGACTTATTCTTTTCTTCTCTTGTTTTTTGAAATTGGGAACAAACACAGTAAGTAAACCATCTTCTATTGTTGCCTCAATACTATTCGCGTCATAACCCTCCCCGATGTTGAATTCTTTGGAAATGGTTTTTGTTTTATCTTGACCATTTAGTTTATAGGTCCTTTTCCCGTTGATATGAAGAGACCCATTTTCCATCTCTACCTTCAAGTTTGATTTGTTGAAACCTGGTGCTTCAAAGAAAAGATATGCACCATCTTTAGTCTCGTTTATTTCATAGTTGGTTTGACCCTCGTTACTTCTTGTAATCACAGAAGTTTTGTAGTAATTGTTTGGAGTGTTGAAAACTCTCTCAAAAATTTCATTCAAATCTGAACCGTAAATCATAGTTTTTGTTTTTAAAGTTTTATTTATATTTTTAAGTATTCAATTCCTATGCCTGAAAAATAATTTGTCCTTCTTCAATACAGATTGACAGTTATTCGAGCAAGTTTTTGACAAACTGACATACAAAAAAAAATTTACTGACAATTTGACAAAAAATTTGTTTGTGTCCAAATTTTGATACACCTTTGTAAAAATACATTACTATGAATGACTTAATGGATGATGACGACAAAATGATGAGTAGAAAAGCAAAACAAGGTTCTGATAGTAACACACCTGTGTTAGATAATTTCAGTCGGGACCTAAATAAACTTGCCGAAGAGGGTAAACTTGACCCTGTAATTGGAAGAGATAGAGAAATTATGAGGATTGCTCAAATTCTATCTCGAAGAAAAAAGAATAACCCTATCATTGTGGGTGAACCTGGTTGTGGTAAAACTGCAATCGTGGAAGGTTTAGCAATCAAGATTGTTCAAGGGAATTGTCCTAAAAACTTAATTGATAAAAGAATTGTCAATTTAGATTTGACCTCTGTGGTTGCTGGTACCAAGTATCGTGGACAGTTCGAAGAAAGGATGAAAGTAATCATTGAAGAATTACAGGATAATCCAAACATTATTGTATTCATTGATGAAATTCACACACTCGTGGGTTCAGGTAATTCTGCCGGTTCTATGGACGGTTCAAACATTTTCAAACCCGCCCTTTCGAGAGGAGAAATTCAAGTTGTCGGTGCAACAACCTTAGACGAATTCAGAAAAAATATTGAAAAGGACGGAGCGCTTGAAAGAAGATTTCAGAAAGTGATTGTTGAACCATCTTCAGTTCAAGAAACAATTGAAATTCTAAAGAATATTCGACCAAAATATGAGTCGTTCCACAAAGTGAAATATTCAGATGAAATAATTGAAACCTGTGTGAAACTCGCTGAAAGATATATCACAGACAGAGAATTCCCCGATAAAGCTTTTGATATCTTGGATGAAGTGGGTGCCAGAATGCAAACTGAAGTGAAAATACCGGAAGTAATTGAGGACTTGAAAAAGAAAGCGGCAGAAATCAAACAACAAAAAATCGATGTTGTAAAAAAACAGAATTATGAGCAGGCAGCACAACTTCGTGACAAGGAGAAAAAACTTTTGGACAAGTTAGACTCCGAGAAGAAAAAGTTTGATGACGAAATGGAAAAACAAAAACAAATTGTTATTCTTGAAAATGTTTATGATGTCGTTTCAAATATGACCAAAATCCCCGTTAGTAAAATGACCATCGATGACACCAAAAATTTGCTCAATTTGGATAAAGAATTGATGGGTAAGGTTATTGGTCAAGATGAGGCAGTCAAAAAGATTGTTAAATCTATTAAGAGAAATAGACTTGGAATCAAAGACCCAAATCGTCCAATCGGTAGCTTTATTTTCTTGGGTTCAACTGGTGTAGGAAAAACTCATTTAGCGAAACAGTTAGCAAAAGAAATTTTCGGGTCAGAAGAATCACTTATTCGTGTAGATATGAGTGAATATCAAGAAAAACACACTGTATCCAAATTAGTTGGTGCTCCTCCAGGTTATGTTGGATATGAGGAGGGTGGACAACTCACAGAGAAAGTGAAAAACAAACCTTACTCCGTAATTTTGTTCGATGAGGTAGAAAAAGCACATAAAGACGTTTTCACAATTCTTCTCCAAATGATGGATGATGGTCACGTTACAGATAGTCTCGGAAGAAAAATCAATTTCAAAAACACCCTAATTATTCTTACAACCAATTTAGGTGTTAAGAAACTTCAAGACTTCGGTTCTGGCATTGGTTTCACCAATCAGTATGGTAATGAAGAAGCAAAAAAACAAACGTTACTCAAAGAAATGAAAAATTTCTTTTCACCCGAGTTCTTAAACCGTATTGATGATACGATTGTGTTCAACACACTCAACGAGGAACATATCAAAAAAATTACCTCAATCGAATTGAATAAATTGGTTGAAAGATTGAAGGAAATCAAGTACAAAATTTCTTTTGATGAGACCATTGTTGACTATCTAGCAAAAGTCGGTTTTGACGAAATTTATGGGGCAAGACCTCTCAAAAGAGCAATCCAAGACAAAATCGAAGATTTGATTTCCGAAGAAGTACTAACAGGAAATGTTTTAGAAAACAAATCCTATGAATTGAAACTTCAAGACGAGGAAATTAAACTCGTAAAAAAATCAAAAACTGAAAAGGGGATTTAATCCCCTTTTTTTTATATTTAATATTGTGAGAGATTTAATCAAAAGACTTATTAAAGAAGAAATCAAAGACGGCAAAGTCATTTGTGATAGTTGTGGTTGGAGTTGGGATTTATCTGATGGTGGTAAAGACAAATACGTTTGTCACAAATGTGGTCATGATAACACACCAAAATCTAATTTAGATACAATTTTTGACCAATTCAAAACTAAATTTCCTGCACAATATGTTGATAAACTCGACATTATAAAAGATTTTATCATTAAATATATTTCTAAAAATGGTTTTAAAATTAAATTATTAAAATCTTGTTACACAGGTTTCAGTGGTGTAAGAACCAAAGACCAAATTATTATCTGTTCACCCAACGAGATGCAAACACTTGGTGATTTTATTTATACTCTCTTTCACGAAATGAGACACGAGTCTCAAATTTCTAAAATAAAAATGTCAAACCCTTTGAGTGATTTTGACCTCGAAGATTTCGAAAACCTATACAAACAATATTGGGAGATGGAACTCGACGCAGACCAATTTGCAAAAAATATGGTTGCAAAATTAGTAAGAGATTTGGGAATTCCTATGGATATTGCTAAAAAAGAACTTGTACTATCACCATATATTGTGAATTACCCATCTATGTCCAAAATGATTGAACAAAATCTCAGAAAAATAACAGAAGAAATTAAACAAATGAAAAGAAGGGGTGAAAAGTATGATGACATACAAGACCACCCCGTAGTTAAACCGTTTCTTAAGAATTTAGAAAATCTCTTTTAAGCGTATCTCCAATCTGTAGCAAGTGCTTTATAGTGAAGTTTATTTCCCAATTTCTCAATCATCTTTTTACCCATTTTAATTCCATTGAAAACATCTTCAACCACGACGTATTCGTCTTTTGTGTGGTAATCGTAATATCCAATTGAAAAATTGATACAAGAAAAATCAAATTGACTTCTTAAAGCATAGACATCAGTATAAGGATGAACCATGTATCTCATGTAGTCAGCATTCATTCCCTCACAGAGAACCTCATCACAACTTTTGAAAAAATCAGTGTCTCTGTCAAACAAAACATGACCGAAACATTTTTCTGTAATCATCCAGTTTTCTGGTGCGTCAAATTGAATTGCATAACCCACATCGTGAAAGAATGATTTGTCCGCTTTTCTCGAACCATGACATCCAGTTTCTTCAGAAACGAAAAATGCCGCTTTCAAGTAAGGGAGTTCTTCGAGTAGAGTTAAACAAGCAAAAACACCACATTTATCATCCCCTCCAATCCCTGTTGGTTTACCTTTGTCATCATAAGCCTTGAGAGATAGTTTTGTCTCACCTTGTGCGTTTGGCAGTTGTTCTTCATGAACATTTATACTCCCCAATCCGTGAACAGTATCAGTATGAGATATAACGCAAGGATAATAAAAATCATCAGGTACTTCTTGAATTTTTTTTGTTGCATAAACGTTGCCATGACTATCAGTATAATTTGGAATATTTTTTTCGTCCAACCATTTTTGAAGATATGAAATCATCAAATCTTCGTTATAAGTAGAGGTGGGTACGGATAAAACTTCTTTAAGTAGTTCTAAATTTTGGTTCATTACACAAAGATATTAAAAATCGTGTAATTCTCCAATTTTAAATAATTCAGGTTGATAAAGTAAATTATAGAAGTTCTCTTCGGTCATTTTGAATTCTTTCCTTTTGAGTTCTTTTTGAAGACTCACAACCAATTTTTGAGATGGAAAATCAAAACCGTCAATTCTAAACCTTACAGAGTTTGATTTATCTTTTGGTAAAGGAAACCATGTTCCTTGTTTGAATTTTCTACTGACCCTTTCTACCATCGAAGTGAATTTTCTGGCTTCTTCTTCGTTTTCAGTCAATTTATCTATAATACTGTCGAGTTCTTTCTCAACCTCTTTATTATAGTAAATTTTATCAAAACCTTCATCGTTTTCATATTCCCAAATATTTTCAGACCATCCACCCATAGGTTCCCCTTTTCGCATTATTCCTTTAATAATTTTTCCGAGAGGAAAATTAAGATTTCCACTCTCTACGTAGTAATCGAATACTTCTCTTGCATCAACCGAAACTATTCCATCTCCAACAAATTTTACAGGAATTGTTTCAAAAAATTCTTTTACTTCTTTTTCAACGTGTTCCGCTACGGAATTGCTTATCTGTTCATTTCTTTCTCTTGAGTAGTCGTAGACTATTTGTTTTGTTTCTGTTGGGAAAGTGTTGAGTAATTTATTTGCAAACCTTTCCAAAAAACTATTGTCCATAGAAAAAGGCTCCTTCATGAGGAAATGAGAAATGTATTTTAATTTTTCCCAATTATCGTCATCAAGTTCATTCCAAGGACCGTAACCTGATTCGAAATCCTCCATCCCGCTATAATCTGAGTAAA
>Ga0164293_10002127_pt1 | contig 16769 bp, 15 predicted proteins | sample GEODES118metaG_FD_111487 | JGI IMG/M metagenome (GOLD analysis project Ga0164293, IMG submission 111487) | Eutrophic lake water microbial communities from Lake Mendota, Wisconsin, USA - GEODES118 metaG | ecosystem: Environmental > Aquatic > Freshwater > Lake | place: USA: Lake Mendota...
AGATGTGCGGAGCTTATCAGCCAAGGAATCCACGAGCGCACCTGCTGCCGAGGCATTCCCGGCTTCAACCATCACGATCAATTCTTGCGGCTGCCCAAAATGCCCCAGAAAAATCTTAAGCCCACGCACCGCCACAAGGTCCTGCGGGAGGAGATCAAGCACATTGGCATCCACTCGGATGCGACTAAGGCCTAGTCCAGTGGCCAGAATAAGTAGCACCAATAAAATCCACCGCCAGCGGGAGAGGTATTTGTCCAAAATCGAGTGGTCGTCAGCGGCCATAAAAGAAGCAAGTTCTCTTTATCGACGCCTAGAGACACCACGTCGAGGGCGAACAAAATTTCACCCGCCCGCTGATCGGGAGTATCCGTAATCGCACGACGGAAGCCGTCTTGCCGCAGGCGTGGTAAACCATGAGACTCACGCAAGTCATGTCTCAGGATATCGAGGAATTTCTCATGTATCTGGCCACCGAGCGGGGGCTTTCCGACAGCTACCAATTGCTCGTGCAGCGTTCGCTGGAAGCCTTTTCCGCATGGCTGGAAAAGCACACGCAGACGCGCGAGTGGCGGCATGTCGAGCCACAGCAGATCACCGACTTTCTCGTCTTCCGCAAACGCTCCGGACTCCAGGCCTCCTCGGTGCGGATTGATGCTGTGGCCGTGCGGATTTTTTTCCGCTTTCTGGTCTCCCGCCGTGCGTGGGCCGAGAATCCTGCCGAAACCCTCACGCTGCCTCGCCCGGAGAAACATCTTCCCGAAGCCTTGCATGTCGAGCAGGTGAGAAAGCTTATCGAGAGCATCGGCCCAAATGATCCTCTCGGCCTACGTGACCGGGCGATCTTTGAGTTGCTCTACTCTAGTGGGCTTCGCGTTTCCGAACTCTGCGACGCGCGCCTGGAAAACATAGACCTCGATGCCTCGTTCATTCGAGTCACCGGCAAGGGCAAAAAGACCCGTATCATTCCCCTTGGCAAGCCCGCCTGCGAGGCAATACGCGCCTACCTCCAAAGCGAACGCGCCCAGCTCGTATCCAAAAAAACCGGTGCTGAGATTTTTCTATCGGTGAGGGGAAAAAAACTCACTACCCCCCGCATCCGCCAACTCATTAAACAATACGCGGCCCGCGCTGGCATCGAAGCGAATGTCTATCCACATCTTATGCGCCACAGCTTCGCCACGCACCTCCTCGGCGGCGGTGCTGACCTGCGCGTCATTCAAGAGCTGCTCGGCCATGCGGACATCTCGACCACGCAAATCTACACCCACATCGAAAAGAGTGCCCTCCAAGCGGTGATCAAAAAATTCCACCCGCGCGCGTGATTCAAATAGCGATAGGCCACGATTTCATCGTTCAAGATTTCGACCACGCCGATTGGCTCGGGACTTAGCAGACACGAACCCAGCGGGCTATCGGAATGACCCTCAGCAAAACATGAAAAAGCAACCCGCTTGGGAATCCCTCATCCTTACCATCCGCAACCAGAAGGTTCTGTTGGATACCGATCTCCCCACGGTTTACGATGTACCGACGAAAGAGCTGAATTAGGAAGTAAATCGCAATGTGCATTGTTTCCTGGAGATTTTCATTTCACAGCTTGCAGAGAGCGAAAAGAGAGTCGTGGTCACAAATTGTGACAACCTTGCCGCCAACACAGCGATCCTCAAATGCCTGGCGGAGATCAACAAAACACTGTTGGAGGCAGATCGCTCTCTTCGCATTGTCTGGCAGCAAATCCACCCTTTACTCACGCCGCCACCCGCACAACCGAAAAGACGCATTGGTTTTCACAGCGACGATGAACAATGAACTCAAGGGAGAAAACCGAAGTCATTGCCATCGGCCCGATGCTCGGGTAGTCGTTCAACGCCCCATGAAAGGCAACACAAATACCATGTATCGCGTCACCCTGCTTTTTCTTGCTCCACTCGTCCTTTGCCTTTCCGCCTGCTCCAGCACATCCCAGGTGAATCCCGCCGTGCTCTCGGCCGCGACCTCGCGCGGCGTGGCTGCCTCGACGACATCCAAAATGTCCGCCGGTGAGAAGCTCGACTTCTCCGACATTCGCAATCTGGTAGCCAGCAATGTGCCCGATGACAAAATCATCGCCTATCTGAACAGCACTCGTCAGGTCTGCAGTTTCTCCTCCAGCGAAATGTCGGCCCTGAAATCCGCCGGCGCCGATGCGCAGTTGCTTGCGTTTCTTTCAAACACAAGTGGATTCTACGGCCGCTCCCCTGCTCCACAAAACGGAGCCGCCCCGCGCTCTCCCGGCGAATACACAAATTCGCGCCTCTATCAGGATGAACAACCCTTCGCCTACAACGAGCCGGCGATCGATGGCTTCTACAACTCGGGATACGAGGAATCCCTCTACAGCCCGTTTTCGTTTAACTAAACCCGCCGTAAGGCTGCTCGGAGCGTGACTGCAAATGCCCCGCTTTGGCATCAGCGCCTGCCCTTCCTGGGCTTGGCGGGGGCAGCTGCGGCTGGCATCCTCGGGGCTTGTTTGAGCCCAGTTGGATCGGAAAATTTTCTCTTCCTGACATTCCTAGCCCTTGCGGCGTGGCTTCCACTGCGCCGGAGCGCCTGCGTTTATATCGCTGTAGCGTTTTTGTTTGCTGCGTTGCAAGTCATGCAAACCCGCGAATCATCCGCAGCGCGGCTCGCTGACAAGCTCGGAGCCGCACCTCAAGTGGCACTGATCGAGGGAATTATTCGCACCGAACCCACGGTGGGCGCGAGTGGAAAAAACCGCTTTGTCGTTGAGGCGACTTACATTGAAATAGATGGCCAAAAAATCGACCTTCCTTGCGACATTCTCGCTATTGTTCCTGCCGTCACACCCGCGCTCGATGATTCGGTGCGCCTCATCGGCAGCCTGCGCCGGATTGCCCCACCGCGAAATCCCGGCCAATTCAACAGGCAGCGTGTCCTGGAGCTTCGTGGTATAACATGCGAACTCGTGACCACATCCGCGAAGGATCTGGAAATCACCGCTCCCGCAAGTGGGTTCTCGATTCCGCGCCTCGCCGCCGCCTGCCGAAAATGGATGGAGGCTACCCTGCGGGAGGGTATTTCAGATGATCCACTCGTTTGCAATCTTCTCGCCGGTATCGTGCTGGGAGTAACCTCGGACATCCCCGATACGCTGCAGGATGAATTCCGCCAAACGGGGACATTTCATCTTTTTTCGGTGTCAGGTCTCCATGTGGGAATGATTGCTGTAATCCTCTGGCAGGCTTGCCGAGTTGTTGGCATACATCGCGGCACTGCGACATGCTTGATCATCCCGGCCCTCTTTTTCTACGCGTTGCTCACGGGCTGGAAACCTTCGAGTATCCGTGCCGCGAGCATGACGGCTATATTTCTGATCGGCCTGGTTTCATGGCGGCAACCCATCGCAATGAATTCACTCTGCGCTGCGGCATTCGTGATTCTGGCGCAATCGACGAACGAACTATTCAATCCCGGATTTCAGCTCTCGTTCACCGTGGTCGCCGCTATTCTGCTTCTTGCCCGGCGAATCCAGGAGAGTATTCGCCGCGGCCTCGAGCCGGATCCGTTCATTCCTGCGTCTCTTTGGACTCAGTGGCAGAGGAAACGGCACGAAGCGGCGGGCAACACGGCGGGTTTGTTGGCGGTATCCCTGGCTGCTTGGATCGGCTCGCTGCCGCTCACGGTTTTTTATTTCCATATTGTGTCCATTTCGGCGCTGGGAGCGAATCTTGTCGTCGTTCCGTTGTCGTTTCTCATCATGACTACCGCCGTCCTTGCCCTGACTGGAGGACTTGCCAGCGCGGCTGTGGCGGCTGTTTTCAACAACGCGAACCTTGTGTTCACAAAATTTCTGGTCTTCGTCATCCAAGCAGCGGCGGCATTGCCGGGTTCGTTTTTGCCGATCGGAGCCTTGCAGACGGCGCCCGCTGCTCTCACGGTCTTTGATTTTGGCTCTGGTGGCGCAACAGCAATCGAGAGCAGAGGGAGCCTCTGGCTTGTGGACTGCGGGTCACGTCGGAATTTTGAAAGCATCCTTATCCCATGGATGCGGAGCACGGGCCATTGGAAGCCGGATGCCCTAGTGCTCACGCATGGCGATGCCGACCACATTGGCGGAGTGGGCAGTCTTCTCGACATGAATGCGCTTCCGCAAATTATCGACTCCCCGCTCACCGACCGCTCGCCAGTGCGTCGCCGCCTCCACGAGGCAATGGATGCCGCTGCCTTGCCCTCATCGAAAGCACGCTCGGGTGATCGTTTTGAGATCAGCCCATCCACTTCGCTGAAAATCCTGTATCCACCGAAGGGTCTCATTGCCGCGACAGCAGATGACAAATCCCTCGTCGCCTTGCTGGAGTCAAGCCGCACACGAATCCTGTTTCTCTCAGACGCTGGGAATGCGACATTTCAGTGGCTTCTGGAAAACCAGAGCGCGGAAATCCCGGCAGATATTGTGATTCTGGGCCGCCACCACTCCGGAGCCCCGCCCGAGGCCTCGTTTCTCCGGGCCGTGAAGCCCTCGCTTGTTGTGGCCACAGCGGCGGGTTTTCCCTCAAATGAATCTATCGATGACCAATGGGCTTCCATGCTAGAGAGACATGGCATTCGCCTTTTCCGCCAGGATCGTACCGGAGCTGTCCGGATACGTGTGGAGAAAGGAAGTTGGGCCGCTGAGGGGTTTCTCAACGGCGAGACCTTCAAGAGATGACCACCCGCGTGCCTTCCGGCACTAGATCGAATAGTTCGGCAATGTCGGCATTCCGGAGGCGGATGCATCCGTGGCTGGCCGGTGTTCCGATTAAGTCCTCGCGATTCGTCCCGTGGAAATAAATATAGCGGTCGCGGGTATTCGCATTTTGCTCGTCCAGGCCTGAGAGCCAGAGAATGCGTGTGAGAATGGCATCCTGCTCGCCGCCGAGAGTACCGAGATTACCAGTGGGTTGGCGGTTTTTAAATTCCATCCACAACGGCGCGTCAGCGCCGAATTTTTGCTGAACCGCAAAATGTCCTGTTGGCGTCTTGAAACTACCAGGCTCGAAACCCACGCCGAACCGCGATGTGGAAACGGGCCAGGATTTGATCAATTTGCTGCGATTCAGCAGGTCGAGCATCTGTCGTGCGATATCAACCCGTATTTCCCAGTCTTCCGAGGATTGCCCTTCGAGCGTCCTTAGTGTCATATTTCAATTATGTCTAAACCCCATAATATCGCAATTGTCGGAGCGTCCGGCGCGGTTGGAGTCGAAATGCTCCGCGTCATGGAACGCCGCAACTTCCCTGTAGCCAGTCTCCGTCTTCTGGCATCTCCCCGCTCCGCTGGAAAAACCCTGACCTTCCGTGGCGAGGATATCACTGTGGAGCCATTGCATCTGAACTCCTTCGAGGGCATCGACATTGCGCTCTTCAGTGCGGGCGGTACCATCTCCCGCGACTACGCCCACGCGGCTGTGACAAGTGGCGCCGTGGTGGTGGACAATTCCTCGGCTTTTCGCATGTCCCACGATGTGCCTCTCGTTATCCCAGAAATCAACGCAGCAGATATTAAAAATCATCGAGGAATTATTGCCAATCCAAACTGCACGACAGCCATCACTCTCATGGCGTTGCACCCGCTGCACCGTGTCTTTGGAGTGACCCGCCTTTTTGCCTCCAGCTACCAGGCTGTGTCCGGAGCCGGTGCTCGCGCCATCGACGAACTTCGCCATCAGACTGAGGCCCTCGCCAAGGGCCGCCCAATGGTTAAGGAAGTTTTCCCGCATCAGATCGCGTATAATGTCATTCCGCAGGTCGATGCCTTCTTGGACACCGGCTACACAAAAGAGGAAATGAAGATGGAAAATGAGGGTCGCCGCATCATGCACCTGACCGACTTCAAGGCTTCTGTGACCTGTGTGCGCGTTCCTGTTTACCGTGCCCACTCGGTGGCCGTGAGTGCCGAGTTTTCAAAACCCATCTCACTTGAGGAGGCCCGCACAGCGCTCAAGAATGCACCCGGGCTCCAATTTGTGGAGGATGGATATCCCATGCCGCTCGATTGCGCCGGCAAGGACGACTGCTTCGCTGGCCGTCTCCGCCGCGATTGCGCGATGGAAAATGGCATCACGTTCTGGGTTTGCGGCGACCAGTTGCTGAAGGGTGCCGCGCTCAATGCCATCCAAATCGCCGAGCTCCTCTAACATGATACTCGAGCGGCTTATCTCCCTGCCACCAGCCATGTCGGCCTACTTCCCCGGCACGGCCGAGGGGGCGGGATGGTTCGCCGCGTGCGATCCTGCGGGCAGCAAGCTCGGCTCAGGTGGTGGCGTGGCCCACCTGCTGGTGGAGGCCTGGCGCAGCAATGGTGGGAATGAGTCGTTCGAAGAATGGTGTGTCTCTCCGTCTCTCAAGCTCGCCCTCATGGCCGGTGGACAAAGCCGTCGCCTGCCAGCATACGCTGCCACGGGAAAAATCCTTATGCCCTTTCCCGCGCTCCGATGGGCGGATGGCCAGCGACTCGACCAAACTTTGCTGGATGTGCAGATGCCCGGCTTCGGCCATATCGCCACCCGCGTTCCCTCGCGGAGCCGTGTCATGGTTGCCAGCGGGGATGTGCTGCTGCGTTTCCCGCCGAGGCTCCCTGCTATGCCGGATGCCGACATCCTTGGCTTAGGAATGTGGGTGGATGCCCACACAGCCTCGCACTTCGGGGTTTTCTTCACTCCAAAGTCCACCCCGGAGGAACTCGCTTTCTTTCTCCAAAAGCCCAATCCGAAAGAAATCACCAAGCTCGCCGCCGACTATCTTTTCCTCGTTGATACTGGCCTCTGGCTGCTAAGTGCCAAGGCGGTTTCTGTGCTTTTCAAAAAATGCGGATGGAATGCCGGGACGGGACAATTTGCCCAAGGTGTGCCGGATTTCTATGAACTCTACGCTGGCATGGGCCCCTGTATGGGAAGCTGTCCAGCTGTGCATGATGATGACATCGCCAGCCTGACCTGCGCGGTTGTGCCACTACCGGATGCGGAGTTTTATCACTTTGGCACAAGCCGCCAGATGATCGAATCCGTTTCAGCACTGCAAAACCGGAGCCTCGACCAGCGCGGCCAATCGCACCTCTCGCTGAAGCCCCATCCGGACATGTATGTCCTGAATTCCGACTTTGCCTTCAGCTCACGCTCGAGCGCCAACAATCTTATCTGGGTCGAGAATTGCATACTGCCAGCGGCGCTTCCGCTCACATCCGAAAATGTTTTGACAAACCTGCCGGTGGAAATCGGGTCGATCCCGCTCGCTCCTGGAGTCTGTGTGGACGCGCCACCCGTCGGCGAGTCTGCGCGCTGCCTGCGCGTGTATGGATTTGACGATTCCTTCAAAGGTGCGATCGGCGATTCATGTACTGAATGGCTTGGCGAACCCTGCGCGCTTTGGTTCGAGAGACGCGGTATCAATCCAGCAGATTGTGGTCTGTCACCGAGCACGGATATCCAGGTAGCACGTCTTTTCCCGATCTTGGAGAGTGCCGATCTCACCGCGCGCATGGTTTCCTGGATGTCCTCGCAGGAGCCGGCAAGGGATGCCCAACTTCTATCGGTCTGGAAAAACAGCGAGCGGCTCTCCGCACAGGAAATCACGGAGCGATTCAATCCCGCTCGTCTTCTCGCCGAGAGACGCCTTCAGATCGCCTCGGTCACACCTCGATTGTATGCGCAACGCGGCAACAACCCCTTTTATCGCCTCGATTTGCACTGCACAGCTCAATTTTTTGCAGAAACAAATGCGCCCACACCAGCTCTGGTCGAACCAAGCGGTTCACCGGTCGATTTTCTCTCCGAGGCCATGTTTTGCGCGAAGGTCGCTCAAACACGCGGCGATGAAAATCGCTCGAGTCTCTACGAAAAACGAGCCTTCTCCTTCCTGGGGGATCTTGTGGTCGATCGCATCGCTTCTAAAAAATGCGCGCCCATGCGCACTGCTGTGGATGACCAGATCGTATGGGGCCGGTGTCCGGTCCGTATTGATCTCGCCGGTGGTTGGACCGATACGCCTCCGTATTGCCTGAAACGCGGTGGCGCGGTGGTGAATTTGGCCATCGATCTCAATGGTCAGCCGCCAGTGCAGGTCTTTGCCCGCGTTCCGCTCCATCGCGAAATCGTGATCCGATCTATCGACCTAGGAGCCGAAATGCACGTCCGCACCTTTGAGGAATTGGAAGACTTCACGCATGTCGGCGCTGAGTTTTCTCTCGCAAAGGCCGCTCTCGCGCTTGCAGGCTTTCATCCTCGCTTTACCGCCCACACTCATGTGGGTTCTCTCAAAGAACTCCTCGGCGAGTTCGGCGGCGGACTCGAGATCTCCCTTCTTGCCGCCACGCCGAAAGGCTCCGGCCTAGGTACGAGCAGCATACTCGCCGCCACGCTTTTGGGCACACTCTCCGAAGTCTGCGGTCTCGGCTGGGATCAAGAGGAAATTTGCTCACGCACCCTTGCGCTGGAGCAACTTCTCACCACCGGAGGCGGCTGGCAGGACCAGGCAGGCGGAATCCATCGCGGCCTGAAAATGATCGAGTCCTCACCCGGCTTCAACCAGCGAGGACTCGTGCGCTGGCTCCCACAGCATCTCTTCGCCTTGTCGAATGCCAACGGTATGTCCCTACTTTATTACACAGGCATCACCCGAGTCGCAAAAGGCATCCTCCGTGAGATCGCGCGTGGAATGTTTCTCAACCGCGCGGAAACGATGTCCCTCCTTGATGAGATCGCCGCCCACGCGCGCGATTCCTTTGATATCCTGCAACGCGAATCCTGGGATGGCCTCTGCAGCGTCGTGAAGCGCACATGGGAACTTAACTGCGCCCTCGATGCTGGTACCAATCCACCTGCCGTCCAAGACATCCTCAACCGCGTCGCCGATTGGACCGCTGCCGCAAAACTTCCCGGAGCAGGCGGCGGCGGCTACATTCTATTCCTTGCAAAAGACGCCGAAGCCGCCTCCCGGATCCGCCAGGAACTCACCACCCGCCCGCCTAACCCCAGAGCTCGCTTCGTGCGAATGGATATCTCAGACACCGGCCTGCAAGTGACCCGGAGTTGAATGACCATCCCAACGCGCAGCCAGTGATCCGGATGCATAGTTTAGATTTCACAAACTAAGGGCAGGATTTATCTCCTCTCATTTATTCGTTGTTGGTTCTCATAGTCCGCTCGGATATGTCTCATCGACCTCGGCGACTGCATCTGCCTCCCAAGTTGGGCTGCGCTCGAGAGGTTCAACGGCACGGGTTTCATCGAAATGGAAAATTGCATCGAACTGGTCAGAGACATTAGCGGTGAAGTAGTGGCTTTCCCGCTCGGTTTCGGGCCGGTAAATGACTCCGATGGCTCGTTGGAGTAGCGGATGGCGTAGCAGTTCGGCCGCATTCTTGTATTTTGAAAAATCCAGCCAGAAGCGTGGAATCTCGGTTTCGTGGAACAGCTTTTCACAGCTGTGGGCGAGGGCTGGACGGACACCCTTCCGCTCCGCTGGCGCATCCCAATCCGACGCCGCGGTGACTGTGCCATTGTGGGTGGTGAAGCCGATCAAAATGGCGTTGGTACCAAAATGCTCGCGCGCCAGTTGGCCGATGTTGAACTCGCCGCGATGTCCCATTTGTGTGGCGCGAGCGTTGCCAACATGGGAATTGTGTGCCCATACGACAATCTTCGCTTGTCCATGAAGAGCTTCAAGGTGCGAAGATATAGCAAGCAGGGTATTCATCATGTGCCGGTCGCGGAGATTCCATGACTGGATATCTCCACGAAGCATAGTGCGGTAGTAGTTTTCGGCATCGGCGACGACTGCGGCATTCTGCTCGGCGTTGAAGTAGGCTTCGGCAGCAACATGTCCATCGAGTCCGAGCCATGCTCCTTTTTTACGACGCAGATCTGCAAGAGCTGCCACCACCTCGTCCTCACAGCTTTTTGAAATACCCGTGCCGGTGAAAAGACCGTAACGCTTGGGATCGCCACCGAAGTGGTCGAAGCATGCGTAGCGGTGCGAAAATGTTCTCGCCACTGCGGGATCGGTTTCACGCAGGTAATCGAGCACGGCTTTCATCGACTCGTTGAGGCTGTAGAGGTCTAGGCCGTAGAAGCCAACTTTTCCTTTTCCTGAGTTAATATTGCGGTTGCGGAGCCAACCGGTGAAGTCGAGTACATCGCTGTTTCTCCACATCCATTGAGGAAATCGTTTGAATCCATTGAGCGCATCGGCTGCTGCGCTGTCCCCATCTAAGCCCTTTACAAATTCATTCACTCTCCACGAATCGGGCCAGTCGGCTTCGACGGCCACGGCGTTGAAGCCGAGTTCTTCGATGAGTCGTTTTGTTATGTCCGAGCGGGCTTCATAGAATTCATGTGTGCCATGGGTAGCTTCTCCGAGCATGACGACCTTTGCTTTTTCGCAGCGCTCGATGAGGGCGTCATAGTCGGATAGATCTCCGCTTAATGGTTGCGCGACGCGCCGAATCGTTTCGACAGCGGCGTTCATGCGACCTCCGCCGGTTTAAGTTTCACACCTTTTCGAAGCAGTTCGTAAACGGTGTCATCTGAGACTTGAGTGAAGTCTTCATACCATTGACCTACGCCGAAAAAGTCCTCCGGCATGACAAGGGCTACGAAATCTTCCACCAGCGCCTCCATTTCCCAGCGCACAGTCGGTGGGGCGACTGGTGTGGCCACGATGATGCGGCCCACGTACTGTTCGCGCAGCGCGCTTATTGCCACCCGCATGGTCGATCCCGTTGCGACTCCATCATCAACGAGAATGACGGTTTTCTCTTTGAGCGGGATCGGATGTCGATTTCCTCTATACGTCGCTTCGCGTCGCATCAGCTCAAGTGCTTCGCGTTTTTCAACCGCTTCAAGGGAGTCAGGCGGGATGCGCAGGCTCTCGATGACGCTGCGGTTCAATACACGAACACCACCACTGGCGATTGCGCCCATGGCTAGCTCCTCGTGTCCTGGCACGCCAAGTTTTCTTACGATCATCACATCCAACGGCAGGTTGAGTGCCCTAGAGATTTCGTAGCCAATCGGCACGCCGCCTCGTGGAAGGGCAAGAACGACCGTATCCTGCCTGTTGGCATAAATCATGAGTTTTGCGGCTAGGATTCTCCCTGCCTCCTCGCGGTTTTTGAATCGCGCATTCATACTTCAACTGCCTCCCTGTGCATGTCTTGTTTGCGGGAATCCCGTGTGAGATGTTTTTTGAACCAGGACGAGGCTAGGCTTGCCACCTTTTCCAGTGCGCCTGGCTCTTCAAAAAGATGTGTCGCTCCCGGGATAATGGAGAGTTTTTTGAGGCACCGCAGGTGCTGGCTGGCCTCCCTGTTCAAGCGCACAACGGCATCGTCGCGCTCGCCCACGATCAAAAGCGTGGGAGCTGTAACGTGGCGGAGGTGTTCGTAGGCCAAGTCCGGACGCCCGCCGCGCGAGACGACTGAGCTGATGCGGTCGCCAAGTATCGATGCGGCCGCGATGGCGGCTGCCGCGCCTGTGCTGGCGCCAAAGATGCCGATCGGCTGATCATGTGCCGCAGGATGGTCTTCTACCCACCTCACGGCTGTGATCAGGCGGTTGGTGAGCATTTCGATGTCGAAGCGGAGTTGGCCATCGGAGGCGTCCTTTCTCTCCTCCTCGCGGGTGAGAAGATCCAGCAGAACGGTTCCGATCGCTGATTCATGAAGGATGGAGGCGACGAATTGGTTTCTCCGGCTGTGGCGGCTGCGGCCACTCCCGTGGGCGAAGATGACAACCCCCGAGGCATTCGGTGGCATGATCCATTCGGCTTCGATGTGGATGGAGTCGACAGGTATTTGGACGATACCCGAAAAGGTGTCCACGAGCCTGCCGCGGCTGTTTTTATGATGCGTATTGAGCATGATGTTTGTTTTTAAAATGAGGTGGCTTGTTTATGAGGCGAAGCCGAAGCGGTGTTTCACCTCGGCGTAGTCCATGTGCAGCGATCGGCTGATGAGTTCAGCGGCAACTCTGGTTGCGGCGACTTTCATCAGCCGGTCGAACTGATGGGGTTCAACGGGCACTCCGTCATGCATGATCGAATGGATGCGGGCTCCGCTGGTGAGAAGTTGAACAAGGAATGTCTCTGCCTCGACGGGATCATCCGTGTGGTGGGTCTCCACGCGTTTGTTGTGTTCCGGAAAGACGGTGTAGCTGATTGCGAATTTGGCGAGCATTGGGTGAGTCATTGTTTCGACGGCAATGAATCCCCGCTGTGTTCGTCCGCCAATAAGGTCATCCCCCCATCGCATCCGCTGCCCTCACGGTTGAGCATGGAGGGAAGCGGCTCAAAGCCGATCCCAACATGAAAAAAACAACATCAAAAACCACGACACCCCTCGCTGCACGCATCCACATCGACCGCGAAGACCGGGCCCGAACGAATGCGGGAAAGACGGTCAACAGCAAGGTTCGCAGCGAGGGCCGGACAATGGCCGCCCGCGAGCGATCATCTACCACCGCCCGCGCATTTCACGCCGAGGAGGCCAAATCTACCATTTGATAAAAAAAACCGGCGGACGTATCAGGATTTCCCTTAGGGATGTGGAGCGTTGCGGCTCCGGCCGACTTCGCATTCACCCTATTACCCCGCGAATCCATCACTGCTACCAAGACACCCCGATGAAAAAAATCACTCTTTCGAAACGCCTTTCAACAACCTCTTCCCGTGAAGCCAAGAGGCCAATCACGGCAGCCAGACGCAGCGTCTCCACGAACCAACCAACCAAGCCGAAGGCGGTCGACTCGATCCGGCTCATGATCGTGGACGACCACACCTTCATCCGGGAGGCGCTGCGATCACTGGTCGAGCTGGATAAATCCATCGAGATCATTGGCGAGGCGGACAACGGCCGCAAAGCGGTCGATCTGGCCGTCGAGAAACGCCCAACGGTCCTCCTCATGGATATCGGAATGCCACGCCTGAACGGTCTTGCTGCCGCGCGCCAGATCCGTCAACTCGCGCCGGATGTACGAATCATCCTGCTCACCGCTTTCGGCACCGACCAATATATCCAGCAGGTCATCGATGGCGACATCCAAGGCTATTTGCTCAAGGACTCACCCTCGAATCTCATCACCCACGCCATCCACGAGGTGGCGAAGGGCAATACCTTCCACAGCCCGGCGATCTCGCGCCGGATGCGTACGATTTATGATGAAGTTCCTTCCGGCAACGGCAATAAGCCGGCAATCAAGCTCACCAGCCGTGAGGTCGAAGTGCTGCAACTGATCGCTGAGGGGGCAGCAAACAAGCAGGTCGCCGGAGAACTGAACATAAGTATCAAGACCGTGGAAAAACATAGGCAGAACCTCATGGACAAGCTGCGCATCCACGACACGGCTAGCCTGACGCGCTACGCGATCTCCTCAGGCGTCATCGACAACATGGTGCAAACTCTGCTGCCGATCTGAGGATGTCTTGCTACCGGGCGGCCATGAGACCCGCCACACGCTCTCTGAGGGCCTCGACCCGAAGGTTGGGCCCGATGAGAAGCAGGAGTGGCGTCTTGACGCGGGGCTCGCGGCCGACCGGAAACAAGCGGGTCCCGTCATCGGATCCGACTTTTTGGAAAACAAAAAACTCGCCCGGAGCGTCATCAAAAACCACGAGCCCCTTCGCCCGAAGGACTTCCTCAGGCAAATCATTCATGAGGGACTCGAACACATTCCTCTCGAGAATCTCCGGCAGCGGAATCTCACAGGAGGCGAAGTGATGAACCTCGTGTCCCTCAGCGTCGTGCGAATGCGTATGATGTCCGCAGCCGCAGTTCTCTGGATGAGTGTGGTCGTGTGGCTCTGAGGTCGTCTCCGAGATGCGCGAAAGGTCTTTGGCAAAGGCGATGGGATCCGTCCGATTTCCCCGCACTCCGCATTCCTGCAGCGAATCCAACACGGCCTCCATGCGCTCTGGCGCGACTAAATCCCCGCGCGAGATATGGATATGCGAGGCTGTACGGGCCTGCTCACGCTCGAGGGCATTGTGCCAGAACCGGCGCTGCCAGCGCTTGCCATCAATGACCGAGATTTGGACTGGAGGACTGAATTTTTTCAGTGAGGGATCGAGCGCGAGGGATTCGATAAGCTGGGCGGAATCGGTGGTGCCATTGGTCTCCACGATCATGACACGGCCGGCCTCGTGCCGGAAATCCCGCAGGGCCTCCAGCAATTCGTCCCTGGAGCCACAGCACACACAGTCTCCGCTTAGCGCCCTCACCTCGGCGGCGAGGTCGGTGAATTGCTCAGCGTCGATGAGGGCGTTTTGATAATCATTGATGATCAGCTCCGGCGTCAGACCTTCGACGGCAAGTGCGGGCATGAGATTTTTGAGGAAGGTGGTTTTTCCGGATCCGAGAAATCCGACCACAAGAACAAGCGGTGTCATTTGAAAAAGCTCAGTTTGCGCGGAGCGGCGGCTTGCGCACAAGCAAACGCAGAGGCCGCCATTGAAACGGGAATTTCCCCTGTGCTCGTTAGTTAGAGAACCGCTAGGACCTGTGCCTCGATGTCAGCGTAGATTTTTGGATCGTTTTTAAGGACTTCCTTCGCGGCGTCGCGTCCTTGGGCGAGTTGCTCTCCTTTGTAGCTGAGCCAAGAGCCGCGTTTTTCGACGATGCCTTTTTCCAGGGCGAGGTCGAGAAGCGAGCCGGTGTTGGAAATGCCTTCGTTATACATGATGTCGAACTCGGCTTCGGTGAATGGTGCGGCCACCTTGTTTTTGACAAGTTTGATCTTCGTGCGGTTGCCAGCGATCGAGCCGTCGCTGTTCTTGATCGCTCCGATGCGGCGGATGTCCACACGGATGCTGGCGTAGAATTTCAGCGCCTTCCCGCCGGGAGTCGTCTCGGGATTGCCGAACATGACGCCGATTTTTTCGCGAATCTGGTTTGTGAAAAGGCAGATTGTGTTGGCTTTGGAAATGAACGAGGTGAGTTTACGGAGCGCGTTGCTCATGAGGCGGGCTTGGGCACCCACGACGGCGTCGCCGATCTCGCCTTCGAGTTCGGATTTCGTTACCAGAGCAGCCACGGAGTCAAGCACGATGATGTCGAGCGCGTTTGAGCGCACGAGCGTCTCGCAGATGCGCAGGGCTTCCTCGCCCGAGCTGGGCTGGGAGACAAGGAGCTCGTCGAGATTGACGCCGAGCTTGCGGGCGTAATGGGGATCCAGCGCGTGTTCCACATCGATAAATGCCGCCAAGCCACCGAGCTTTTGCGCTTGGGCGATTGCAGTGAGCGTGAGTGTTGTTTTTCCCGAACTTTCCGGGCCGTAGATTTCGATAATGCGTCCACGGGGGAAACCGCCCACGCCGAGCGCGCGGTCGATCATGATATTGCCGGTGGGAATGCTTTCGACCTGCGACACATGGGCATCGCCGAGGCGGCGGATCGCCTCGCTGCCGTAGTCTTTTTCGATCTGTTGGAGGGCGAGGTCGAGGTTTTTGAGGCGGGCTGCGGCCGCCTTGTCAGTGGGTGTGGAGTCGTCGGATTTAGCCATAAAAGAGATGGGGACTATGCCCTTCGCCCCGATCGCGTGAAACAAAATTCCATGCCTTCGCAGCAAAATCTCGCCGCGTCCGTGAGGGGTTGTTAATTCTGGTGCCGATGAGTGATGTTTTTCAGCAAGGCTTGGCGCAGGCGCTCCCTCTTTTGCAAGAGGTCCAAAAGGGCATCAAGTCCGCGCCCAAAGCTTCGCAGACCGCATTGAAGCGTCTTCGCAAGGCGGCGACCACCCGCCCGGCGGCGGCAGTCCAGCCCCTGCCGCCACCCCCTGCTACCGAGTGGACCTGGGAGTTGCTCGAACAAGCGATCCTTGGCTGCATGAAATGCCCAAATCTCGTGGCATCGCGCACGCAGGTCGTCTTCGGCGTGGGCAATCGCTCGGCGGAGCTCATGTTCATCGGCGAAGCGCCGGGGGCCGAGGAGGACGAACAGGGCGAGCCGTTCGTAGGACGCTCCGGTCAACTCATTACCAAAATCATTGAGGCCATGGGCTTCACGAGGGATGACATTTTTATCGCCAATGTCATGAAATGCCGCCCCGACACGCCGGGCGAGGAGTCCGGCAACCGCAAACCAAAGGGCCAGGAGATGGCGACCTGCCTGCCTTGGCTGCGCGAGCAGGTGCGGTTGGTGAAACCCCGCGCCATGGTCGCTCTCGGGGCGACGGCTGCGGAGGGCCTGCTCGGCGAGACGCGCTTGATACGCGACATTCGTGGAACCTGGCTGGAGTTTGAAGGGATTCCTGTGATGGTCACATATCACCCCGCATGGCTTTTACGGAACCAGACGATCACCGAAAAACGCAAGGTCTGGGAGGACATGCTGCTGGTGCTGAAAAAACTCGGCCGCACGATCACTGCCAAGCAGGAACGCTTTTTTACGACGGCCGCGCAGTAAGCCTATGACAGCCCGCAACGCTTTTCATACTGTCTTCTACCACGGCGTCGTCTCGTTTTTAAAATGCGTTCTCCACTTCGGCTCGCGCGTCCGTTTTCTGCAGTTCGGAAAAATTCCGAAAGGCGCCTGCGTGATGGTGAGCAACCACATCAGCCACTTCGACCCCCCTTTTCTGAGCGGCTGGCTGCCGCGCAAGATCGACTGGATTGCGATGGTCGAGTTGTTCGGCGCCTCGTGGTCCAAGGCTGCTTTCACTTGGCTGGATGTGATTCCGGTGGACCGCCGCGGCGATGACCGGCAGGCCTTGCGACATGCGCTGCGGCGTCTTGAGCAAGGC
>Ga0164293_10002128_pt1 | contig 16766 bp, 10 predicted proteins | sample GEODES118metaG_FD_111487 | JGI IMG/M metagenome (GOLD analysis project Ga0164293, IMG submission 111487) | Eutrophic lake water microbial communities from Lake Mendota, Wisconsin, USA - GEODES118 metaG | ecosystem: Environmental > Aquatic > Freshwater > Lake | place: USA: Lake Mendota...
AATAGCTTTAACATGAGATGGAACTGTAGGATCAGTTTCAGTAAATGATGTTAAGTATCCAGCAAGTGCGTGATTACCCCACCCAAATGCAGTGTCAGCATTAGCTCCTTGTGCAGATGTTGCGGCATCTGTTATTCCATAACCAGCAAGAGTAGTAGGTTTAGAAGTTAATGAAGCAAACGTATGAGTATGACCTAGTAAAGAATATAGACCAGCATGATTTCCCCAACTAAAAGCTGTATTCCAATTAACAGAGTTATTAACTATACTTGGTTGCCATGAAACACCATTTGATAAAGGTATACCTGCAGCTGGGTAAACCATTTCTTTAACACTAAATATTCTATCTATAGATAAATCAGCTGTCTGATTATTAATAGTAATTTTTCTTGTAAGAGGAACAAAGTTACCACTTGCTCCTGATCCATACTGTGGTATATTAAGTATACCTGTAATACTATCATAAGTGGCCGGGCCAGATGTATTAAATGTAGTTAATGCTATAGCTTTTCTAACTCTATCATTACTAAAATATAAACCATTTCTACCTTCTGTTATTTGATCTGTGGTATAGTCTCCTTGTTTTGCAACAACTGCACCTGTTCTACCAAATATAGAACTAACAAGATTACCACCACTCTGTGTAACAAGTTGAGCTATAGTGGCAGATGATATCCTACCATTAGCTCCTGGCACAAGAACTTTAGCCTGTGTACCAGTAGTAGCAGGTATAGAAGCTACAGATACGCCTGCGGGAAAATAAGCATTACCATAACTATCTACTTGATAAGACATTATCTAGTTTGTTTTTAAGTTCTTCAATCTGTAATTGTTGTTCTTTAATAGCTTCAATAAGTAATGGCACTATCTTCTCATATTTAACTGTTAAGAAGTTTTCACCTGATTTAGAAAACATATTACCATGTTCATCATGACCTTGATCAAATGGAGCTAACTTAACAGCTTCAGGAAGAACAGCTTTAACATCTTGAGCAAAAACACCTGCTTCTCTTTCTTTAGATGGAGTCCATCCATATTGATCACCAACAGAGTTCCACTCATAAGTCATACCTACTAAAGACGTAACTTTAGATAATGCATTCTCAATTGGCTTTACATTATGTTTTAATCTTCTGTCTGATGCATATGCAATAATATCATAATACCCACGTGTGTTATTATCTCCATCATTAACAGAAAATGTTAAGGTTGCAAAGTCAGAGTTATTATAAAATCTAGTTCCATTATAACCAAAATATGCACCTATTTTAATACCTGTATGGAAACCTATGCATAAGTCTGGAAATGGTGGAGCCCATGATCCTCCTTCTTGATATATTGCATAACTCTGATTAGCATTACCAGAGTTAGTACCAACTCCTGTAAAGTTAAGTACCTGTATTGTTGGAGAGGTATTTGCTGCAAGATTACTTGCAGTAGTTGCAGTAGTTGCACTACCTGCTGTAGTTGCATAAGATACTGATTGTGAACCAATAGTACCAGAGTGAATCATTTCTACCCAAGATCTTTTAGTTGGCCAAGAATTTCTCCAAAAATATCTGTTATCAGCTTCACCAGCACAAGCCATTTGGAAACCATATACAGTATTAGTATTTAACTCAGAATAGTGAAGTCCTTGTAATCCTACATAGTGACTTGATCCACCAGGAGCATTACCTGGACTACTCCAAGAATCAATAAATCCTGAACCCCAGTTAGAAAATATAGTATTGAAATCTGTTTGACCACTACCCATTGTTCCATTACGATAACCAGCAGAACCGTTATATCTAGCAACATATGGAGAGTTAGCAGACATTGGATTCATATCATTATAAGCCATTGTTTGACCACTAAGCTTATTTAGATTAGAAGTACCATTAGGATCTAAATAATATGCAGTGTCTTCAGAATCATAAAATAAAGGAGCACGTACTGAACCTGCAGCTTGTAAATATACATCAGTGTATATGTAACTTGCATTAAAGCCCATTTTTCTAGTTCCACCAAACATTAAACTAACATCGTGTGAAGTATAACTTCCTATATAAACAGAACTAGGAGTATGTACATACATACCTGCTTCAATGCCAGGTGTTCTAGCATGTAATACAAATTTCACGTGAGGACCATTACTAAATCTAATTTGTGTTCCCCATCCTCCTGGATCTGACCAATCATCACCGCTATCACCAACATAAAGGTTTCTTAAACGAGAACCTCCTGCCGGATTTAAGTAGTATGCTGTGTCATCAGAGTCATAATAAATAGGAGCTCTAACACTTGTATCATTATATAATATACCATAAGTTTTTACTGAATCTGAAGCTTCAAGTCTTAATACAGAACTTGATAATGTTGGATAGCCAGCTGAATAAAGTCTTACACCACCATATCCTCCATATCCATGTAATGTTAATCCTGTATGATAGCCTATTGAGTAAGCTGCATTACCTCCAGGTCTTGAATCCCATCCTGATACTTGCCCTGCTGATGAAAGAGAACTTACATCTCCTGAATTTCCTAAACCAAGTGCATTTGTAGCTGTAGTTGCAGTTGTAGCTGATGTAGCTGTTGCAGAATTACCATTATATTGTGAACCATTAGAACTAATATAATATGTAGATCCATTTAACCAAATTGTACCATTATTATAATAATTTAAATACATTACGTTACCACTTCCTGCATCCATATGTAAATTACCATTGGTAGATTGAACCACTGCAATTAAAGCAGAACCACCACCCCCATTACCACCTAATTGTATTCTTCCAGCCCAATTAGCATTAGGTTGAGTTAAAAAAGTTGCATTTTGTGCAGCTGTTGCTGTAGCAGCATTGCCAGAAATACTAATGCCCCAAGTACCACTAGCGCCTCCGCCCGTTAGGGTTGGAGAATAATTATTGTAATTTGAACTACTTAATAATTGATAATAAGCGGTCCATGTACCTGCATTTACCCATCTAACTCTTAAATCACCAGGTATATCATATTGACCAACCATGTGCCATCCCCATAAATTACTTGTATTATTGTAGTGACGACAAGCTATTCCATGTACATGACCCATACCAGAAGGTAAATCACCAGCTCCCCAGTTATCTGTAAATCCAGACATACCAGATGGCATAGAAGCAAATGATGTTGCAGGGGTAACACTAACAGTACCATGAATTTGATCTCCTCTATTTATACCAGAAGGTGCTGTAGTAGCTGTAGCGGCATTACCTGCACTAGTAATATAACCAGCACCATTTGTTAGTTGATTATTATTTGTAGGAATAGTAGCAGAGCTATATGCTAAAGAACCAAGACCTAAGAATGCTTGTACTCCAGCAGCATTTACTTTTACAGCTTGATTAGTTGTTGGATAAATAGCAACCATTGAGGAAGGTGTAAAACTTTGAACAGCTACATTAAGAACTAATTCTCTAACTGTTAAATCTCCACTAGCATCTCTATATGCTATAGTATTAGGTGTAGCTGCAGTTGTAGGATTATTATACCCTGATATAGATGCAGCTGTACCTGTAGTATTTTGATTCCATGTAGGTATATTACCTGTATGATAAATTGTGTACCCTGCAAAAGTTAATGCACTACCATTATATATTTTTAATCCTTCACTATAAACACCATTACCGTCTTTACTTCCAATATCTATATATCTATTTGCAGTGGCACCATCATATCTAACTTTAATAACTGGACCGTTTGCAGGACCCGTTAATATAATATACTCTGTTTGACCAACATATCCGTTTAAAGACATGGCATAACCAGAAATATTTCCAGATGATGTAATATACCCTGCACCATTAGTTAACTGATTATTATTAGTAGGTATTGTAGCTGAACTATAAGCTAAAGATCCTAGTCCTAACCAAGATTGAATACCTGCAACAGGAAACTTATATGCATATCCATTACTGTAAACACCTAGTAAGAAAGATGGAGTAAATTGTTCTCCAGTTCCTACATACATTGTACCTAATGTAAAAGCTGTTCCAAACGCATATCCAGAAGTAGGTACATATGAACTTAATGCAGCTGATGTAATATATCCTGAAGGATTAGTAGAGTTATAAGGAGTGAATCCAAGAGAAGCTTGTTTACCATCAAGAGCTGTCTGTAAACCTGTTACATCAGAAATGATATGACTATGTGTTGCAGCAGCATATGAACCTGATGCTTGCTTGCCATCTAGTGCTGTTTGTAATCCTGTTACATCAGCTATACTATGTGTATGACTAGCTAATGCAAAATCTCCTGTGTTATTATTAGCAGCTGTACCGAATGTACGATAAGCTACAAAATCTCCTACAGCTGAGTTTGCTGCTGTACCAAAAGTTCTATATGCAACAAAGTCTCCTGTATTAGAAGTAGCAGCGGTTCCTAAACCTAAGTTAGTTCTACCATATCCTTGTTGTGTTGCACTTAATCCTTGAGTGTTTATATCCACTCTTAATCTATTACCAAGAGCTGTAGATATAGTTGTAGCAAAACTAGGGTCATTACCCAAAGCCGCTGCTAACTCGTTAAGAGTATCAAGAGCTGCTGGTGAACTAGCTACTAAATTAGCTATCTGTGTACCTACATATGATTGTGTTGCATAAGTATTAGCACTAAGATATGATAACACTCTAGCATCTGTATAGTATAGATTTGTACCTTCTGATATATCAGAGGTTGTTGCACTAGCTCCTACGGTAACTCTACCTTTAGTGTCTACTGTCACCTTAGTGTATGTTCCAGCTGTTACACCAGATGCAGCTAATGTCATAGCTGTACTAGTTCCGGTTGTTCCAGATCCAGTTACATCTCCTGTAAAGGTGAGTGATCCTGATATAGCAGCTGTTGTTACAGAAGTAATACGTCCTTTAGAATCAACTGTTACTACAGGTACAAGAGTAGTTGACCCGTAAGTACCGGGCGTCACTGTTGTATTAGCAAGTGTAAGAGCAATAGATGTAGTACCAGATCCTGTAGCATCACCGCTAACTGTGATAGACTGATTACCTGTAAGATAACTAAGACCGCTTACATATGTACGCACCCATGCCGTAGTACCCACCTTACCACTATTATCATTACTAGCAGGAGGTACAGTTAAAGTAAGACTTGCTGGTAGAACAACGTGTCCATCAGCATCATACTGAAATACGTTAAGTATATGGGAGGTCTTCCTTTGTTTGTTCATTATCTATACTATTATCTATTTATAAGTTGTTGTACTAAATCTTTTAATACATCTATCTCACTCTTCTGAGATTCTATTTGAGTCTGTTGTTCTTTAATAGCTTCAATAAGTAATGCATTTAAATTACCATAAGCTACAGAGTAATGACCATTAAGATCTTCACTTACTACTTCTGGTAAAACAGCCAATACTTCTTGTGCAATAACCCCAGCATGACGCTTATTTTTATCTTCTACATCATTACGTGTAAATGTTACACCACGTATTGCTTTAACTTTTTCTACTGCATTATCTACTACTTCTACATTTTCTTTAACACGAGAATCAGAATATGCTGTAATATCTTGATAACAATAAAAAGGATTAGTTGCTACTACAGAATTAGATCCTAATCCATTTGCATAATCATGACCTCCACTATTACCATTACCTATTACAACTTTACTACTACTCCATCCTAAAAATAAACTTAAACAACCACAAGTACCCCAAGTAGTACTTGCCTCTAAATGTCTTGGAATATAAATAGAAGCTGCTGTATCACCCCCAAGATCTGTTCTACCATCACTATGTACTCTAAAAGTCCAACCTCTTCCATTACTAAGAAATCCTATTTGATTAGAACTGTTAGCATATACATATCCTCTAGTAGTACCTGCAGTATTCATAACTAAAGCTGATGCTCCAGAATCACCTGAACGAACATACATGTCAGATGCATCTTTAGGATAAAAATGCCATCCGTTGTTTGGCCAATGAAGTCCTGTTCCATTATCATTATGATATGCCCAACCAGAATTTCTTGTACCATCTGAACCTGTATAAAGTCTTGTAGCCCCACCATAAGCTAGTGTAGTAATTGTAGTATCTTTATTATATTCAGTAATAAATTCATAGAATGCACCATATGATGTAGATGTAGAAGCTTGAACACTGATAGACATTCTTGGTGTTCCATTTCTTAATGTATGTAATGCACACATTTGAAGTACATCACCACCAGCATAACCATTTATCCAAAGTGTATCTGACCATACTGACCAAGCTCCTGTCATAGCAGCTTTTAATCCAACACCATTATTAAAATATACTTGAGGATTAGTTTGTTGACCCCCTGCATAAGCAGTTGATAAATAACCTGCATAACCAGCACTACCTGCTGAACCACTTATGTTTGTTTGATCACCGGTATTTGTACCTGATGATGAACCTGAATGAGAACCACTAAAGTTACTTCCTGCTATTGCTCCTGCAACAGTAAGATTACCACTCATATCAAGTTGTAATCTATTTGCAGCCGCACTCCATCCACCTATTCTAAATACGTTATCAGAATCAAGACCCATATTTACAGCATAATATCCTCCTCTATGAAAAGACATTATTGCACCACTTCCATTACTTGAATATGCTTGTAAAGGAGGTGAGTCTGATGATGTATTTCTATTTGATACAAAATATTTTATTCCTGATATACTTTGAGTACTACTTAAATATACGCCATCAGAAACTGTACCAGCATTACCTGATATATTTGTTTGGTCTCCTGTATTAGTACCACTTAAGTTGTTAGCAAACCAATTACCACTATTGTCACAATAAGCTCCCCAACCATTAGCTGTAGTTAAAAAACCAATTCTACCACTATTACAATGTATTCTTCTCGTACTTTCATCAGTATCAGTCATATAGATATTACTGCTAGTAGAATTACCAACAGTTAAATCTGTACCATATGTAAATATATTTTTACTTGAATCAACTCTTAATCCCCAGTTTTGATCTTGTGTTAAAAATCCAACATTTAGACTACTATCAGCATAAACTGTCCCAAATATTGTAGATTCATGTGTAGTTCTAAAATTTAATTTTACAGAAGAATTACTTGCAGCTGTTATATTCCAAATTGATGCAGAACCTGAATAGAAATGATTACCACTTGATTGGTTATATAATCCTGTATTAACATTGTTATTTCTAAACCATCCATTAGTATAAACATCTGCAAACGTAGGACCATTACCTGTACCAACACTTTGGTTAATTGTATATTGTGTAATATTTAAAGCTGTACCACTTATATTAGTTTGATCTCCTGTATTTGTACCTGATAAATTTGAAGCTGTTACTGCACCACTAAATGTAGCAGAGTTTAATACAGATGTACTTGCTGGTCTTAAATAGAATGCAGTATTTGTACTATCATAAAAATATGGTGATCTAAAAGAAGTTGGAGCTAATACATATCCCGACTCACCATAATATATTTGTAAAGCTCCATAACCACCACTACCAGCATTAGTGTGGGTAGTAAAGTTATAGGCTAATCCATTAGCACCTTGCACGGCAGACCAAGCACGAGACATAAATGTCATAGTGCTATAGTCTGTATTTGTTACACTATTAAAATTAATTTGAGTGGCATCTGCGGCATTTAAATCAGTGGCGTTAGCAGCAGATCCTGATATACTAATACCCCAAGTACCACTTGCTCCTGTTCCTGTTAATGATGGTGAATATGATGTGTAGTTACCTGCATGTAAAACAGTATTGCCATTAATACTTAATGAAGCAGTATTAATTTTACTTGTTATACTTAATGTTTCTTGAACTGTACCACCACCTACTGATAATGAATCACTTAGTACTGAAACCGTTGAGTCAAAACCAAGACGAACTACTCTCATAGAGGCACCAAGAATAGTAGTACTAAAATTCACTTCTATAAAAGTAGTACTAGCACTTCTTGTAATTCTTACAGCACTAGCTGGAAATCCTAAATCTGTATAAGCCGCAATAAGTTTATCATTACCCCAATCACCCATAGCTTCAATACGAAGATAAGATGGGTTATGATTACCACCTGTGGTATAAACTTCTATATAATAATAACCTCTACCATCACCTGCTGTAGTTGCAACTCTATACCAACCAGTACCAGCTGTTGTAAAAGATGAAGTTGTAGTATATACTGCATCAGTAATACCATAACCACTAAGTGTAGTTGGTTTACTAGATACATTAGCAAATGAAATACCTGTTATATACCCAGCACCATTTGTAAGCTGATTGTTATTAGTGGGTATAGTTGGTAAGTTACCTGTATGATATAATTCAACATAAGCTGCAAATCCTGCATCTGATTTTCTTCTATAAAATATTCTATCTACATTATAAGGCATTACAAACTGACTATATCTAGAATCTGCACCAACTTCTATTGTTCTAACATTATACCATTCTGTACCTAAAGGTTGTGTACCAGTAATTCCACCATCATAATTGTAAAGACCAGGAGTCTTAATATTATTTAAACTTAATACTTGATATCCGTTCTGAAAGTTTGCAGCTGAAATACTTGCAGTAGTAGTAGCTCCTCTACCTGTAACAGAAGCAAGTGTATCTGTTTCTGTATAACTAGATATATAACTACTTGGATTTGTAGCTAAATAATATCTACCATCTAAACTAACTGTAACTGTACCTGCATCATTTCTAGTTAGAGTCAATGTTCCACCACTGAATCCAGCAGATGTTAGATAAGTGTTTGTATCAGTATCATAGTCTGTCCAAGTGGTAGTCACTGTAGAAGCGTCTGCTCTTGTTAGTGTTATAGTCTTAGTAGATGTACCACTAACTGCTACTGATGTTACTCTATAAGGATCTGTTTCTGTATAAGAAGTTAAGAAAGCAGGTACGCCTGTTATTTTAGAATAAGCTAAACTTGTAATCCAAGATGGATTAGCGTAAGATCCAGATAGACTTACGTATGTACTAGCAGCAGAAGCGGTGGTTAAATAACCACCGCTTGCATGGTTACCCCATCCAAATGCTGTGTTCCAGTTTGCACTATTGTCAGTGATTGATGTTCCCCAAGCTGATCCTGTAGATAGAGCAATACCAGCTCCAGGATATACCATAGAGTTTATAGTAAAGGTTCTATCTGCAGATAAGTCTTGTGCTGTACCATTGATGGTAATAGTTCTTGTAGTAGGGACACCGCCCAATCCTGATAACGTATATATAGGAAGCGTCTGCCATGACTTGTCACCTCTCCAATATTGACCTGTTGTACCAGCAGTGATTGCAGGTTCTTTTGTACCTATACTTGTTGCCACCGTAGTAGCAAAGTTAGGATCGTCTCCAAGAGCAGCCGCTAACTCATTCAATGTATCTAATGTACCAGGAGCAGCATCTACTAAATTAGAAACTGCTGTATTTACATAAGTTTGAGTAGCGTAAGAGTTGTTTGTAAGATAGGTTCCTACACGTGTGTCCGTGTAATATAAATTTGTACCCTCAGATAAGTTACTAGTTGACTTAGTAGCAAGTCTTGTATCAAAGTCTGCATTTGCTCTAGCACTAGTATAATATAGATTAGTTCCTTCTGTTAAGTTTGTTGTTGACTTAGCTGTAAACGCAGTGTCAAATCTTGCTTGAGTATAGTATAAGTTTGTTCCTTCAGCTATATTAGTTGTTGTAAGAACAACAGCACCTGTTAAAGTGTTTACACTAGTTACACCTCCTGTTACAGTGATGACACCAGTGGCGGAATCATAAGAACCAGAACCTGTTACACTAATAGCAGCACGAGCTCTTGCATCTGTGTAATAAAGATTAGTACCTTCAGTTACTAGTGTAGTGGTATAATCACCACTCACTGCAACTACTACTCCTGTTCTACCAAAGACTGAAGTAACAGCATCTGTATTATCATCTGTCCAAGTAGCAGTTACTGTTCCTCCATCTTGCTGAGTTAATGTTAATGTTTTAGTAGTTGTTCCTGTTACGGCTGCACTATTAATCTTATCATTGTATGCTGCATCCCAAGTTGTTTGACTAGCAGTTGTAGGAATACCATATCCTGTAGTTATACTAAGTACGCCTGTGCTTGAGTTATAATCTAATCCTGTAACTGTTTCACTAATTGCTGCTCTTGCACGAGCATTAGTAAAATATAAATTTGTAGTTCCTTCAGAAAGTTGATCTGTAGTAGTTGTAGCTCCTTGAAAAACAGGACTAGCTATAATTACATCTATGATATCTCCAGCTAAAGCTGCATCACCTAATGTAATACTAGTGCCATTAGTAGCTGTAGTTTGATTAGGAGATAGGTATACTCCATTTAAGAATATATCAATAAGTCCAACAATATAACCACCTGTTATAGTGAATACTGTTTGACCTCCTGTAGCTGTAAAAGTTTGTGTAGATTTAATAGATGCTGCACCACCACCGGTTACAGATAATATACCACTTCCAGCATCTATTGACAGACCAGTACCAACTTTAATACCTCCAAGTATACTTGTAGAGGCAATAGGTAAACTGTAGGGCTGAACAAAGGTTCTAACCCAAGCAGTAGTTGCTAACTTGGTAGAGTTATCATTAGAAGCAGGTGTTTGACCAGTAGCAGTATTGTTAAGTGTAACTACACCATCTACTGTCAGACCAGCTTTAGCTAGTATGTCAGATAGAAACTTCATTCAGGTTGTTTATTATTTCTTGATAATTACACGATATGCATTAGCTCCAGGAGCTGTTGCAAAACTTACAGTTACTGTGTTAGCATCTGTAATTACTACATCTGTTATAACTTCTTCTAATGTAGTGTTATCTTTAATCATCACGATTACATCAATAGTACTTAAGCCATGTGTCAATGCATAAGAAGTGCCAGCACCTCCAATGTTTGCAGCGTAACCACCAGTTCTGTTATCTAAATAAGTTTTTAATTTAAGAGGAGTAACAATACGAGTATCATCTGTACCAGTTGTTAATTCAGCATCTGTTGCAATCTCTGCAATACCTGTACGAGTTTCTGTAGCAGTACGAGCTGATAAACTAGCTGGCGTAACTGCTTTGTTAGCATCTGTACCAGTTTGTGTTTCTGCGTTTGTAGCAAGAAATACTAAACCTAATACAGTTGTAGTAGCTTGATCACGGTTAACCTCTAATTGAATCCAGTCTGTAGCTAGAGATGTAGAAGCTGCGTTAATCTTAGCAATAATTACATCACCTACATTAAAAGCAACACTGTTTACTGTTCCTGCTACTGATACGTACCAATAGTCACCAGCTTTAGTGCCAGCTACTGGAGCTGATCCTACAGGAAATGAACCACTAGATGCATCCCAAGCTCCTTCTAAATTACCAAGACTACCTACGTTAGCATCAATGTATGTTTTGATTGCTGTAGATGTAGCTAATGAACTAGAACTAGAGTTAGCCATATCTGTAATGATTGTCACCTCAGCTGCGTTAGCTGATGCTCCAGATACATTACCAATAACTGTTAAGTTATTAAGCTGTTGAATTTTAGCAAATGTTACTGCATTGGGATTAATCTTTAATGTAGTAACTGCAGAATCTGCTAATTTACCAGTGGTTACACCAAGATCTTTAATTCTTAGTGAGTCAGCATTAATCTCAATTGTAGCACTATCTACGTTAACATCTAAGGTTACAACATCATTTGAACTAGATGCTGTAAGACCTGCTCCACCCAATACATCTTGGATATCACCAGACATATCTACCCAGGCTAAACCATCCCAGAAATAAATACGTTTATCTGTCGTATCAAAATACACTTGACCAAGTACAGGTGATGCCGGAGCACTGCTTAAATTGTGGATTGCCACATTCAAAATCTGGTTTTTGGTCAGGTCCAGATTGGTTAGAAACTTTTTAGACATAATTTTTATTTTTTATAATTAGTTTATATATGCTTTTCCACTAAAAGCTGCTGAAAATTTTATAGTGAGGTTATTAGTATCTATGTGTTCCACCTCACCAATCACTTCAGTATTTGCTGAATCTACAATAGATACAGATGGATATTTATTCAAGTTATGATTTACAGTCCATGTTGTACTTGACCCAGTTTGATTGTGAATATAAGAAAATGTAAATGAGTCTGATATACTAAATCCATCTCTATAGGTTAATGTTATTGTTCTTGTAGTGGTATTAGCAGTTATGTCAATATCAACTACTGTTTTGTTAAAAGCTTCTGCAATTTGAGTTATTTGTTCTGATGATATACTTGCTTGATCCCATTGATTACCGTCCCATGTAAATAGAAGTTGTAATGTAGTATCATATACAAGAATACCAGCATCATTAGAATTATATCCAGACGCTAAAGCATTTCTTTGTGCAGTAGTTACAGGTTGTAACTTAGCATTAAGAATCTGATTCTTATTAAAATCGTAGTCTACATATATCTTCTGTACTGCCATTATGATAAATATGCTTTACCGGCTACAGCCTGATTAAAAGTAAGTCTAACTGTATTGTTATCTATATAATCAACAACTCCTACAATATCATTACCCTGTAAATCTTCAGTCTTAATATTTGGTTTTAACCCCATGTTATGACTAATGTTCCATACTGTAGCAGCAGTTTGCTGTACAAATTCAAAAGAACTATTATTATTAAAAGTGATAGCTGGATTAAGATTGATTCTAGTTACACAACCTCCAGTGTTCACCTCAATAATGTTTTGGTTGTTTGCACCGTAAGCAAAACCTACACCAATTTGTTGTGGTGAGTTTGGTACATTACCACGTAAGTAACCAGCTCCCCATAAATCTACACTTTGGTCATATTGTACTGAGTTATCGTTTCTGTAAGTAACAGGTAACCATGTTGTATAGTTGATATTAGATTTGCATAATGCATCTTCATCTTCTAAATCTTGCCAATCAACAATATGCTTTCTCATAAAAGCTAAGTCTTCACTAACACTTGGTTTACAAGCAGCAATACCGTAACGCATTTGACGATAGGTTTTGTTAACCACATCAGCAAATTCTTTATAGTATTTTTCTTTTTTAGGAAGCAGAGTTCTCATTTTGTTCTATATTATTTTGTAGGATAGATTGAGCATTAGCTAAAATAAGCTGTTGCTCGTATGGTACAGAACATTGCGTACAAACTTGTTTACCATCTGATGCAATTCTGTCTTGGCAGCCACATGTAATCGTAGCTCCACAATTGTTACATGATCTCATATATGTTTGGTTTTATTACAATACTAGCATGCACACTCTGTGGCATACTTGTTTAATCTTTTTTGAGCATAGATTAAAAGCTCCATTCCAGCTTGAGGTTCATGGCAATATTCCACTTTAGCTTTAGCTGCATCAATAAAACTTTTAATAAGTCTTAGTTCTTCAAGTTTCTCTTTTACATCAGCATCTGGTTCACAACTTGACATTTCTAGATCACAAAGTAAGTTAAAATATTTATTAGTTGTTTGTGTTGTGCGTAAATGATTATACTCCACAAATACAGAAGTGTTTGGAGCCACTGAATAGTTAATCACATAAACACCGTCAGGAATAGGTTGAGAAGCATCTTGACAGTTTGTACGTTGTAACCCTAAGCTACAGGCGTTTAATACTATATTAAAGCCTTTTAGAATTTCTATAGCTACAGGTAAGTTAAAACCTGGGGATGTTATCCTGAGCGTACCGCAGTCTATAGCTAAATCTTCAGCATATAAACTTGTGTCAAATAGACGTAAAACCTTGATATTATTGGTATCAGGTAGTTCTAAACTTAACTGATGTTTGCTTGCCATTATAGTAAACTTTAAATATTTATATGAATTTTATATACACGTTCTCAATAATAATATACCCATTTTTTAGGACTTTTCCAAAACAAAAAAAGGGAGGGACATTATAGTCCACTCCCTCTTCTTAATATTTACTAAAATCTCTTAGTAAGTCTCTACAGCAACCGCATTACCAGCAGCACTAGCACTAGATACAATGAAGTTAGTAATTGAAGTGGTTGCAGTACCAGCCGGTACGTGAACTACGATCAAATACTGATCATTATCAAAAGTACTTGTTGGGTTGTTAAAACGAGGTACATTGTGCAAGATCAAAACTTGATCATACAAAGCAGCCTTATTTACAGTGTTCAAAGCTGGATCAGCTTCGATCTCACGCATACGTAAGCTATCTACACGAGAGCTATCAGGATATGCGTTTTGTAAATAACGACCATCTAAGATCAATTCACGAAGTACAGTTTCACCCAAACCAGAAGCTTGCTTAGGAGCTTGAATTTCTGCAGATACAAAACAGTTTACAGCACAAGGCTCACCAGACTCTTCTACAAAAGAAGTGTAGATGAATAAAGGCTCTAAACCATAGAAATCTGTAGGAGTAAAGGTACATGTACCAAACTTAGTCTCTACATAAGCAGCAGCAATAGCTAAATGAGAATCTACAGCAGCAATATTATTTGCAGAAGAAGTTACAGGAACATAAGTACTAGTTGCAATTTCACTATAGATCTTAGCATTACCGTTTGTAGAAGATACAGCAGCAACAGAAAGAACTACGTTTGCATTACCAGAACTAGCTGAATCAGCAGCACCAATAGATACTACGATTGAGTTAGGAGCCAAAGAAGCATGAACTACTTTCTCTCCAACTTGGAAAAGAGCAGCATCAGCGTTAGCTACAGCAATAGTTGCAGAAGCAGCAGTTGGATCAATAGCTACAGAAGCTGTAGTTAAGTTCCAAACCTTAGCTTGAACAAGCTCTTTCAACAAAAGAGATTCATTAATCTGATCTTTCCACTGAAGTAACACTACGTTTTGGTCTACTGTGTTAGTAGTACCAGGTACAGTGCAACAACCTGTGAATCCGTCCAAGGTGTCATAAAGGTTATGGCTTACGAAACGTAAAGCAGGTGAACCTTTAACATCTAGACGTAGACGATAAGTAGAATCACAATTAAGTGTACATGTAGAAGGATCTACAGATACAATTTGATTTTGAGCAACATCAGATGTCACTTTAATCAAACGACTGATGTACTTAGGGTTAATCACTTTAGACTTAACTGACTCTTTGTAACCACCATGAGTGGGGCCAATTTTGTCAGCAGCAAAGTAACTACCTTGAGCCATGATAAAAGGTGCAGCTTGAGCAGAAACTACTTGAAAAGACTTGGCATCAAAGAAACCAATCTGTCCAGCAGTCAAAGCATCAGTTCCACCAGTGGTTGCTAGTGTTGTACTAGCAGGCAAGAATGACTTGCGGAATGCATTAGGAAAATACATAGGGCTTTAATTTAAAGGGTTATAAATAAATAAATAAAAAACAAATTTAACTTAAGAACATTAACTTATACTTGGTTGAAGCAATCAAACTCTTAACCTCATCTAGTTGGTTTACAACTTCTGAAAAAGGCATAATCTTTTGTAACTCATTAACTTCTGTATATAGTTCTTTCATGTGAGATATTGCTTCCTGTACAGAACCACATTTATATGGGCTCACTGCCGGGAAATCTAGAAGCTTCTCACGAGCTCCTTGGTATTGTTCAGCTACAGCATCTACTAAATCTGGCATTCCATCATAAAACTCATTAAGAGCTTTATGTGCTGAAAAAGAACCAGGACCAGTAATTTTTAAATGCAACTGGTGCATACTAGTTGTAAGAGCTTGAGCATGTGCTAACATTGCTGCTGTTTCTTTACATGGTCCCATTGGACTAGGTCTTTGTAGTTTCTGCATCATTAGCTATTTCTTTGAGCGTTTTGTATATCTCTCTGATACTGAGTTATAGATTCTATGTCTCCAGCTAAAATAGCTGCTGTTTCGTCTGCTAATATTTCACATATGTCTTCTTTAAGTTCACATGTCTGATCAGCTCTAAATACTACTCCAGTAGATATATTAGTACAACCATTAAACTGCACATCTCTAGGAAGCCTATAATATGTAAGTTTAATATCTTCTATATCAAACTCATTATTAGTATATAACCTAATTTTATCAGAAGCTATCGTACAAAAAGTCTCTGCCCAATCAAAGCTTGGAGATTTAAACTTGTCACTCAAAAGAATGTCTACGTTAGCTTCTTCAGCTTGATATATAGAAAGAGCTCTTTCTGGACAACATTCAGTCTTGGCGTTACCGCTAACTCTTACAAAATGTAAAAAGTTAGTAGGTAAAGAATCTGATTCTACAAACTTATCTTTTATTGTTCTACCTAAAGGTGTTTCTGTTAAAAGAATTTGTACATCATCAACTATTGTTACACTTTGCTCTGATGCTTCTCTAGATGCATTAAGACCGTGGAGGCGTCTACGCACCCACTCTAACTGAGCTTTATTAAAAGCTTCTTGGATCATCCAACATTCTATGTTGTCATAATCAAAAGATGCTAGTTTATTAAGCCTCTGTTTTATCTTAATTTGTAAGAGATTATTATTCATATACTATTTTACTGCATCCAGTATTTTTCAACCTTTTTAGTTAAGTCTATTAAAAGCTCCTCGTTTAAAGGATTTTTTAAGAATTCAACTACATCTGTAGAAGTTCTACCCATCATAGTAGTAGTTTGCATATGATAAATAAAACCATCTGATTTTGGAGCAATGAACTTAAAGTAGTTACTATCTTTTACAATACATCTAATCTTTAATGTTTCCATGTCTAGATTAGCAGCATCCAAAAATCTTTGAGCGGTTTTACGCTTATCCTTCTCTACTAAGTCTCCATTAATAAACTTATCCATATTATCA
>Ga0164293_10002129_pt1 | contig 16764 bp, 10 predicted proteins | sample GEODES118metaG_FD_111487 | JGI IMG/M metagenome (GOLD analysis project Ga0164293, IMG submission 111487) | Eutrophic lake water microbial communities from Lake Mendota, Wisconsin, USA - GEODES118 metaG | ecosystem: Environmental > Aquatic > Freshwater > Lake | place: USA: Lake Mendota...
CTTCGGAATGGTCCCACCGCGCGCTGCCGGAGACGGTTTACGATGCCGAGCCGGAAATTGCCCGGCCTTTACAGCTGTTGGGGAACGTGTTTCGATCCGCGTGGGAGGGGCGGGAACTCGCCTGGCGTTTGTTCGTGCGGAATCTGCGGGGGATGTACCGCCAAACGGCTTTGGGGTTGTTGTGGATCTTTCTGCCGCCTCTGGCCAACACCGCTATTTGGGTATTTCTCCGGGCCCAGCGCGTGCTTGAATTCGACTTTCCCTCAGGTGTCCACCCCACGGTCTACATTCTGACCGGAATGATTCTCTGGCAGGCCTTTATCGATGCCTTCCAGATGCCGCTCAATTCGCTCAATCAGAACCGCTCGATGATCAGCAAGTTGAATTTTCCGCGCGAGGCCTTGTTGGCTGAGGGCTTGGGCGAAGTGCTGTTTAATACGCTGGTCCGGTTGCTGCTGCTTCTTCCGGCATTGTTGATTTATGGTGCCAATTGGAGTTGGGCTGCGCTTTGGGCTCCACCTGTCGCCATCCTGATGGTGCTCTTCGCCACCGGGCTTGGGCTGCTGATCATGCCGATCGGCTCCCTTTATCAGGACGTCTCGCGCTTCCTCAGTGTGGGTCTGCCCTTTTGGATGATTCTGACCCCCATCATCTACGCTCCTCCGACCGAGTTTCCCGGTTCGCTGCTGAACTGGCTGAACCCGGCCAGTCCACTGCTGATGTGTTCCCGGGACCTGTTGTTGCTGGGGAGTTGTGGCTGTCCTGCTGCGCTTTGGTACGGACTGGCGGCGATTCCCTTGTTTCTGTTTGGCTTGGTAGTCTACCGACTCGCCCTGCCTGCCCTGATTGAACGGATGACCAGTTAAGGTATGCGATATGGGTCCCAGCCTCACGGTTGTCCAATCGTTTTTTAAAGTAGTTGCATGTCGCACGACAACGTTCTCGAAGTACGCAGCGTCTGGAAGAAGTACTGTCGCCAACTCAAGCGGGCGATGTGGTACGGCGTTTGCGACGTGGGACGACAGTTATCCGGCAGACGAATTCAAGTCAAACCACACGAAGCACTTCGCCCCGGCGAGTTTTACGCCGTACGAAATGCCAGTTTCGACTTGCCCCGCGGTCAGTGCGTCGGTCTGATCGGGCCCAACGGTGCCGGCAAAAGCACGATGCTCAAGGTGATCAACGGACTGATCCGACCCGATTTTGGCGAGGTCCGGATCCGGGGAAGAGTAGGAGCCCTGATCGAGTTGGGGACCGGATTCAATCCCATTCTTTCCGGCCGTGAAAATGTCTACATCAACGCGGCCGTTCTCGGCCTGAAGAAGCGGGAGATAGATCGGGTTTATGAGCAAATTGTCGACTTCGCCGAGTTGGGGGAGGTGATTAACGATCCGATCCGGACCTACAGTTCGGGCATGCGTGTTCGACTGGGCTTTTCCGTTGCCGCTCACCTCCAGCCCGATTTGCTGATCATGGATGAAGTGCTGGCCGTCGGCGATATCGGCTTTCGAATGAAGTGCTTTCAACATCTCAATCAACTGACAGAAAGAGGCGTTTCGATCATTCTGGTAACGCATGCCGTCGGGATGCTGCCCCGGGTGGCGTCCCGCGTAGTCGTATTTGATCGAGGTAACATCGTGTTTGATGGTGACCTCGAGCAGGGGATCTCTCTCTACGAACAGAAACTTTCAGCCAAGATTGAGCAGCGAGCCGAGAAGGTCAGCGTGAACTCCCAGACTGAAGGGTCCATCGAGACGGTCGAGACCTGTGACGAATCGGGACAACCGAAGTCAGACTTCCGAACGGGCGAAAAGCTCTGTTTACGGATTGGAGTTCGTTGTACCAAGCCGATTCCCAAAGCCCGGATTAACGTCAGTCTTTCCTCGCCCACAACCGAAGTGATCACCACGACGGCGACCGTTCAGCAAGGATTGCGGTTTGACTTGACGCCAGGTTTGCATCAGTTCCTGCTTGAGTTCGATAACTTGCCTCTCCTTGTAGGGGCGTACTTTTTCAATCTCTCGCTGTTCGGTGAGGAGATGGACGACTTTCATCACCGCCGGATGGCAGTTGGTACCTTTCGGGTGATCGGTGTCGACAGCGACGGGGGCAAATTGGGAAATACTGTCTCGGGGATTGTCCGCATTCCCAATCGGTGGCAAAAACTGCAAAGTTGAGATTGGCTTTTGGCAGGCAGACTTACAACCGGGCAGATGCGGGGCATGACGTCACCTCGCCCGGTTTACGTAGCCCCCGGAGTTCGGCGGCCAATTCCACTCCTGTCAGGCCGGGTTACGCTAGCATTTTTGGGGCGTTTTCCGGAAAATGGCTGAGAATCGTCTACTCTCGGATTGCCGGATTTGCTACTGAAGCCTGATTCAGTTGTCCCTTGGCAGACTATTCGAAAGTCATCTTTTTCTCCTTCGTCCGGCAAAGACCGAACCTGAAGAGGACGCGAGTTCGCCCTATCGGCCTTGCGGACCTCAAGAACAGCCATGTCCATTCAACGCGCTTACATCCTGTGCAACTTCGCTCGATTTAGTCGGCTCTATACAAGCTGGCTGGATCGCTTGCCTGTGCCTTGGGAAATCGTCGCAGGAGTGGCTGCGGATTGGGAACCCCCAGCTGATGCAGGGATCGTGATTACGCACATGCATTACCGCTGGGAGGAGGTCCGCGCAATTCGCCGGATTACCGAGCGGAACCAAGTGCCGGTATTGATTCTGGCCGACGGCATTTTGGAGTATCGCAATCTTTACGAGCATCCCGACTTGGCGGATGGGTGCATTTTTCAGCCGGTAATGGGACACAAGCTCGCCTGTATCGGTCGGGCCCAAGCGCGGGTGGTGGAGTCTTGGGGAAACGTGGGCAAGTGCGAAGTGGTTGGCTTGCCACGGCTCGACACTTTGCTGGAGACTCCAGCGCCGCCGATTCGCACGGACGGACCATTTCGTCTGTTGATCGCGACGGCGACGACTCCGTTTTTTAATGCTCAGCAGCGAGAGGCGGTCGTCGAGTCATTGCTGCATTTCAAACAGCGGCTGGAGGCCAACGGACGGGTCAACGGGCGCCGCACGGAAGTGACTTGGCGATTGACGGGCGGCTTGGAGCGCGACCTCGGCTTGGAGAGGGAACCCGATGCTGCCACGCGGCCATCGTTGTCTGAAGCGATTGACCGGGCTGACGCGGTGATCACCACTCCTTCGACGTTATATTTGGAGAGTGTGCTGAAGCAGCGGCCGACGGCGATTCTTGATTTTTACAATTCTCCCAATTTCGTTTCGGCTGCCTGGACCATCAATGCCCCGAGGCATTTCAATGCGATTCTCAGTGAGCTGGCAAATCCTCCCGCAGCCAAGCTGTTGTTTCAGGAAACGGAGTTGCGCGACCAGTTGGCCTGCCAGACTCCGGCGACACCGCGGATGATTGAATTGATTTTGGCTTTGATGCGCGCGAGGGAGGATGCTTTGCGTACAGCCCAACCGCTCCACTTGCCGTTGCGGATGCTGACGGACCCGCTGCAGGGATTTGCCCCAGTGGAGCCCCGGTTTGAATTGGCTCGGCTGTTTCCGAACAACGCGACTTTCGCCCAAGCCGATTTGGCGCGGGTTCAAGTTGAGCTCAACTTGGCCTGCGAGCGATTGGGGAGCCTGCCGGTCGAGATGGAGGAATTGCGGCAGCGGACTTTGGAGTTAAATGCACAAAATCAAAAGTTGAATGGAAGCTTGCGCGAGCAGCGGCAGCGCTTCGAGAAGTTACGGGCCACTTATTTACAACTTAAGGAGCGGTGGCAACAGCGTCGCAGGCCGGCGAATCCCCCGCTATCGCATGTCCATTCCGCAAAGGGCGGAGTTGCTGCCGCGGCCGCCAACCTTGCGCCGACTGAGCCCGTTGAGGCTCAAGAGGCATGTTTGCCAACTTTGCCTCAAGCGCGGGAAACTCCGGCGAAGGTCGAGTCGGGCGCTGTTCTGCCGGAGCTTAAGCCCAATGCCGTTGACCTGAATATGCCCGCCACAGGTTCGACCTGATGTCAAATTAGTTAGATGGAACGCGACCGGCCAGGCTTTCTGGCAGGGAACTTTTTGCTTTCAAGTCCAGTCAACATTTCAGTTATGAAAACATACGAACCCGAGAAACCAGTGATTTACACCCACATTCCCAAATGTGCGGGGACGAGCATTGTGACCATGCTCCGCTCCTGGTTCGGCAACGCCTATCAAAAACTCAATCAGGATGAGACGAAAGACATTCTTTTGCCCAAGATTGAGACTCAGGGGCCGGAGGGGGATTGGCTGCCGAGCGTGAAGTGCATTCACGGGCACTTCAACCATGGCCGGGGTTATGGGTTGCCCTATTATTACCCGGAGATTGACCAGTATTTCACCATTCTGCGCGACCCGTTTGATTTGGTGGTCTCGATGTACTTTTTTGCCAAGGGGCGAAGTGCCCAAGGGAAATTCTGGTATCGGGGGGAACAAGTCGATTTTCGCGGCCAGTTCCCCTCGGTCGAGTTTTACGTCCGTTCCTACCCCTACTGGCTGTTTAATCATCTCCCGCAGGACCTGACCCTCGACAATTATGCGGAATACTTGGAGCAGCGATTCGTCTATATTGGAATAATTGAGGACTTGCAGACATCCGTGGCAAATTTGGGAGCCATTCTCGGCAAACCGTATTTTGAGCTGCCGCAGTTGAACATCTCGACCTACGACGAGAAGGTGCCGACGTACCTGCGGGAGCAGTTTTATGACGATTATCCTCTGCTCAAGCGGGTTTACGACTTCGCCTTGCAGAATTATCGTCGTGGACTTGGGGAACGGGATTCAGCGGGGTCCCGGCCGAAAAATGAGGTTGCCGTAAAGGCGGGGTAGTTCTTTTCCCAACGGCTCCGGGTTGTCAGCGGCTCCTTGCGATCAGGAAAGCAGGTTTTGTGAAGTTCGGTTTCTACTCATGCATGTCGGGCGTCCCTTGGGGTGGCAGCGAAGAGCTGTGGTGGCGGACTGCGCGCCGACTGCAGTCGGCAGGACACGAAGTTTGCGTGAACTACAAGTGGTGGCCCGAGCCAGCACGACAACTCCAGGAACTGATCGCGGCCGGCGGACAGGTCTGGTTTCGCGAGGCCCCGCGATCGTTTTGGGAGCGGCAGCGGGAAAGCGTCAAGCGATTCCTCCGCCCCAGCGAGCGCAAGCGCGGAGGCTGGATCGACCAGGCCCGCCCGGAAGCGGTCTTGATCACCTTGGGTTATCATCCCGATCGGATCCCGATTGCGGACGAACTGCACGAGCGGCGAATCCCCTACGCCATCAATGTCCAGGCGGCCAGCCACTTTTTCTTTATTCACAGTGACTGCGTGCCAGCCTATCGGAGGTGGTACCAGAATGCGGCGCGAGTGTTTTTTGTTTCCGCCGAGAACCAGCACAAGATCGAAACCAATCTGGCACTGAAATTGACGAATGCCGAGATTGTTGACAACCCATTCAATGTTGATCCCAATCGGGTCGTCGCATGGCCTGAATCCGATGACGTGTTTCGCTTGGCCTGCGTCGGCCGGATTCACTTTCAGTCCAAAGGTCAGGATTTAATCCTCGATGCGCTCCGCCGAAACTTCTGGCGAGACAAGCCGATCGAGGTCACATTTTTCGGCAAGGACCAAGGGAATCAGCGGCAGTTGGAAGACCTGATTCGGCTTTACGGGCTCGAGGCTCAAGTCCGAGTTGCCGGCTTTGAGACGGATGTATCCGGGATTTGGGAGAACCACCATGCCTTGCTGCTGCCCTCCCGTTACGAAGGCGCGGCACTCGTGGTCGTGGAAGCAATGCTCTCTAACCGAATGGTGATTGCCACCGACACGGGAAGGAACTCCGAACTGATTGATCACGGAAAAACCGGATTTATCGCATCGGGAGCAACCACGGATTTGGTTGATCAAACCTTGCGTGAAGCCTGGCAAGCCCGCCAGCAATGGCGCGAAATGGGACTCGAGGCGGGAAGGTCAATCCGCCAGCGTTACTCGGTTGATCCGATCGCCGACTACGCTCACAAACTGCTGCAACTCAGGCAGCAACCCGTAAGGCAACCAGCGCCCGCCCAAACCTGATTCACTCTCCATTTGCCCTGCCTTGGGCCCCCTGCCCATGATTCAGTCTGCCGAGATCGCGATTTGTACCTGGAATCGCTCGGCCTCACTGGCCCGAACCCTCGATTCACTGCGCGAATTGAAAATCCCGGTTGGGCTCGATTGGCGAATCTTGCTCGTCGACAATCACTCTACGGATGACACTGCAGATGTGATTGATGCTTACGCAGAAACCTTGCCAATCGTTCCTCTGGTGGAGTTGCAGCAAGGTCATACGCTGGCCCGCAATCGAGCGGTCGCCGAATCGCGGGCTGAACTGATCATCTGGACCGACGACGATGTGTTGGTCGAACCCGACTGGCTATCGGCCTACATTGCTGCAGCCAACCAATGGCCAGAGGCCAGTTTTTTCGGTGGACGAATCGAGCCCGTCTTTCCGGCGGGCCGGCCGCGGTGGATCTCTGAGAACTGGAATCAGCTGGCAGGTTGTTTTGCGGCTCGCGATCTTGGGGGGGAAGTCACGCCGCTGACTTTGCAGCGGCTGCCCTACGGGGCAAACTTTGCCCTCCGCGGTGACGTCCAGCGGGCTTTTCCGTTCAATCCCGACTTGGGCCGTCGCGGGCCAGCAGTTGTCGGTGAGGATGAACTCGATTTGCTGCGTCGCCTGTTGGATTCCGGACATCAAGGGCTCTGGGTTCCCCAGAGCTCCGTCCAGCACGTCATCCCTCCTGAACGAGCCAACCCGCGGTACGTGTTCGATTATTTCGTCGGCCAAGGTGCGGTGCTCGTGAACAAGGGCACGCCCTGGACTCGATCTCGCTGGTCATTGCGTTGGCAATATCTCTGGCATCAGTTTGCTTCCGAATTGGGACAGTGGGCTTTGCCTTCACCCGCTTGGTTTGCGCATTTGGCCCGAGCCGGGTTGGCATTGGGGCAATGGCAGGCACTCGTTCAGCAACAACGGGAAATCGGGGAGAAAAACTGATTACTCTCCGAGGCTCCCGAGGTCAGCCAGCAATTCGCTCATTTCGCCGGCTGCATGTGCGTCGCCTTGGGCGCGAGCCTGCTCAATGCCATCGCGAAGTATTCCGCGTGCTGCTTCAGTCTCCCCCTGCTCGGCCAGCATTTGTCCATACATGAAAAATGAGGGAACATGCGGTGGTTGAGCGGCCAACAATTGGTTGAATTGTTCGGCAGCCGTTCCGGTCTGGCCGAGGCTGCGGTACTCCATCGCCAAGGCATATCGCAAAAAGGTGTCTTGAGGAGTGGCCTGCAGGAGTTCCAGAATCTGGTCAAGTCGAGGCATGAGCGTTTCAGCGAAAAGAGGTGAGTGGATCGCGGTGCAACTTGGGTTCAAAACTGTCGGAAAGCGACTTGGGTACCAGACGCCCAAGCGGAGCTGGAATTACGATTTGGGTGCAAAGCTCTCGCGAGGCAGCTGGGACAATTTTGCTTCGACCGTCTCGAGGCCTTGTTCCAATGACTGCAGGTCCCCTGCCGGTAAGGTGTTACCGCCGAAGCGAACAGAGTGAAACGCCCGCTCGAACATCGGCCAAAGGTCAGCGACCGGGGCGGACGTTTCCGAGGTGTTCGCGGTGGCTCCGTTTGACCCTGGACCAGCGGATGCATTGGCCAGCGCCACTTGGCACTCACCGGCAGCCCGGTTGAGGAACTCTCGGTGGGTCTCGCCGAGTTGACGGCGGAGCCCTTGCTTGGCAAGCAGTTCAGTCAACCGTTGATAGAACGGCACAACCGGTCCATTCTGGGCTCCCTCAAGCAACCACTGGCCGAACCGGGGCGAAATCATTCCCAAAGCTTTGCTCATCAAACGCCGCAGTAGTCCCGGGGGACGTGGGCCCTGCCGCTTTTTCTTTGGTCTGCGAAACAGCGAGAGCAACACTGATGCGACCAGCACCAGGAGAATGAGCCCCACTACGAGCAGCCTGAGCGCGGGAGATTGTTGGACGCGGGCAAAGCCAAGTTGCAGCGAATTCGAGAGCGAGTCCAAACGCAGCATGGAAAGAATACCACCAGAAGAATTCCAGCTTTCTTGGGTGCTCGCATCGAGTCCGAGGACATATTCCTGCCACATTGTCCGGGCCAAGTCGAGGGCCTGGGTCCCATTCAGATTGGCATTGCGCCGCAAATTGGAAGGCGGAGTGGGATCGAGCGTGAGCCAGGCTCCACCCGGGCCTGCCGCCTCATCGCGAATCATTTCCTCGGTGCAATGTTCCGGTGGGATATAGGCTTCGACCCAAGCGTGCGCGTGTTCGTTGGAGAACGTGTAGAAATTGGCCCATGTATTGAAGTTGCCGCCGCAGTAGCCAACCACTACCCGCGAGGGAATTCCCTGACTGCGCAGCATCAGGGTCAAGGCTGACGCGTACATTTCACAATGTCCCATTTTATGGTTGGCGACAAAGTCTTCGATCGGGTCAATCCCTGCCCGCCGTGGCACCCGTGTGAAATCAGTGGTGTAAAGGTATTCCCGGGACTGAATGAAATGCTGTTCGAGAGCCCGGGCCAACTCCAGCGGACGTTCCTTGCCGACGCGACCTGAGATTTCGGAAGCAATCGAAACAATCCGAGGGTATCGCGCAGGGTCCATCATCAGCAGCCAGTTCCGATCATTCGGATTGCCGGCAAGCGTTTGAGCCGACTTGGCTGTAGCTCCCGAAATGTAGGGCCAGCTTTGCGCTAATTCACCGTTGGCCGTGCGCGGGACCCAAAGTTTGTACTTGAAAGGGCTTTGTTCGATTCGCTGCACGTCGCGCTTCCGGGACAAGGCCGAAAGCTCGAGACAGAAGTCCGTCTGATCCGGCTCGCCCCGCGGGATGAAGGCAGGGAGGCAGCAATAAAGCATCGGGTCGTCTGTTGGCTCGATGGTGTACTCAACTTCCAACCAGGACCGACGCTTGTCCACTTTGGGAAGCAGTTCGTACCCAAAACGATCGAGCCGATCGTAGGGGGCCGACCAAGTGGTGATTTCGTTTTCAATGCTCCAATGGCCCAGGGACAGGCCCCGCATGTAAACCGGCTGGGCAAAGTTCTGTGGTTCTTTGGATTCGGGGTCGAGGAATTGAGCTCGAAAAATCTGGGCGGTATCAAATTTTAAAAGACCCCGCGGATCAAGCTCCATCTTTTTGGAGATGCCGGTGGCCGAGGCGTTCATGTATTTGGGGCCAAACCAGGCTGACTCATTCCGGGGAACCAAAACAAACAGAACACAGGAGAAAGCAATCGAGATTAAGGCCCAGCCCAAGAGGTAGCCCAACATGCCCGGCATTTGCTGCATGATCCGCTCGGGCGGATTGAAGCGAAGTTGGGGGACGCCAATCGGCGCAGACGCGGTTTTGGAACTTCTTCCGGAGTCCATTACGCCGGCCGGCGTTTGGCTGGGTGAGGGGGCAGCCTCGGTTTCCAGATTGATCAGCAGCAGCATCACCCCAGCCAAGGTCATGTAGCTGAGAAACATGAATCCGCCTTCGAACTGCAGGGTAAAGATCGTCGCGACAACGACCTGCAGCAGATTGAGGACTGCGAGTTGCCAGTACTGCCGCGGATTCTTTTCCTGAAAGAGCAGAATTGTCTGTAGGTAGACGAGCAAATTGGCAACGGCTACTAACTGCAGACTGCTGTCCTGGCGGAAGAAATCTCGCATCGTCAGGACCAGGACGCCAATCGAGAGCAAATTTGCCAACCAACGGGGCATTTGGATCCAGCCCAACCAATCGACCAGGAGCCATGCCAACGTCCCACCCGCCGCACTAATCGCGGCCAACTGCCAATTACCCTGACTGAATCCCAGCAAGGCCGAGCTGAGATACACCAATCCCAGGAAGTTCAGTTCGAGTGCCCGTTTGAGCGAAAACATCGGTTACAGTTCCACCTGCGAGGCTTTGTCGGGGCTGAGGCTTTCCGGCAAAACAAACAAACCGGCGAATTCCTCGGATTCGATTTCCAACCAGCGGATCCATGGTTCAATTGCCGCCAAGCGGCCTGAGTTCATGGTCTCGCTGGCAAGGTCCTGAAGATGAAGTGGGCGCGGACGTGTGCTGACCACGTAAAAGGGAGTTCCTCCAGCAATCTCCCGAGAGACTTGCTCCAAGGCTGAGACCAGTTCGGGATCTGCTGCCGGCTGGGCAACGGCCAATTCATCCCAAACCTGCCCGGCGAATTGCGGGCTGTTGACGTCGCAAAGCACGACCGACTCCTGTCCGCAAATCGCCATGGCTACTTTTCCGCGAATGACCACCGAAAGGCCGGCCATCACGGTTGCTGCAAAACTCAAGCCCCGCTCGGCCAGTTCCCTTTGGCCTTGGCCGTCTTCGCGAGGTAGCCAGAGGTCAAGGATCAAGACAAAATCGCGATCGCTCTTGGAGTCAAACTGTTTGACCATCAGGTGGCCACTGCGTGCCGTTGCTCGCCAATGAATGTGCCGTTGGCTGTCACCGCTGCGATACTGTCGCAAGCCGAAAAACTCTTCATCCTGAGCGCCACGCCGGCGCTTGATTGCTTCGGATCCGCTGGCGTGAGACATCAGGCGGCGGTCCCAGGATGCTGTCAGCCGCCCCAGCGCGGGGGCGACAAGAACGACAGCTTCGTCTGGCAAGTCGATTCGGGCCGCGACCAAGCCGAGGGGAAAACGTGAAGCCAGTTTGGCGGGCCCCGCCAAAAACTTGCCCCGCTGGGGAAAATGGACTTGATAGGTGCCGTAATTGGTTTCGCCAGGTTTGATTCGCGGCAATACGGCCCGGATGTTGGCAGCATCCTTTCGGGGAGATTCTGGCTTACGCCATTGATCCAGGACACTCAAGGACCAAGTGGGCAAGACCTGACGTCCGTTGCTCACCTTCCAAGTCGCCTGAACCGTCTGCCCTGCAAAAAGTTGTGGAGGCAAAGTCCGCCGTGCAGCCAATTGCCGCAACATCAGCAGACTTCCCCTCCAGCTCAAAAACAGCGGTGCCACCATGATGCCAGTCATCAGCATCAGCAGATTGATGTTGCGGAGGAGCGAGCCTGCTGAAACGAAGAGCAGGATCACCAGAAAAATCCAGCCTTCGCGGGTCAGCCAGACCTTAGGCTGAGATTCACTGTCCCGTTCCGGCTGTGGTGGCATGTGCACTCCCTGATTTGCCAAGCCCTTGCTCCTGACCTCTTACACGGACAGGCAAGGCTCCAATTTTATCCGAACCGGTTCGGGACGTGTGGCCCGCAGCTGAAGACGTGTGGCCGCAGCTGAAATTTGGAATCAGGCTTCCGGAGTCAGCACCCAATTTGGGAAATCATGTTTCAGCCACTTGTCTGCGACGTCGACCCAATCCTTGTCAAAATTGACCTTTAAGTCGGCGAAACGGGCGGCATTCCGCTGGAAGGCGAGCCGCAGATACAGTTGACCTGTGGCCACGTCATGCATCTTGACCGATTCCGGCAATGTGCCATTCACGAGCAGGCTTGTGACCCGCGAGTAAACGCAGGACGCCATGAACAGCTCGGTCGCAATGTCACCCAGACGTGCTTGAACCGCTTGCTGATCGAGGATCCCTTCCTGATGCTTCAGTCCGGCCATTTTGCAGGCCCAGGAAAAGGCATGGATCTGCTTCGATAGCTGCCGCGCGTGGAACCGGACATGTTCATGCTTGATGGGAATGCTCGGTCCCGTGAGGTTGACCATCTTGTGCATTTTCCAGGGGGTCTTGCGCAAATCGTCCCCTTCCTTCTTCAGGTTCCGCATGCCCACCATCGCGACGAAACAGCGGAGCACGTCGTTGGCCCCTTCGCCGATCAGGTTCAGCCGCGAGTCTCGCATGATTCGTTCGAAGGGCTGGTCGGTAAAGAAACCGGCTCCACCCCAGATCTGCAGGGCGTCGTTGCAAATCCGCCAGAGCATGTCGCTGGAGAAAACCTTCAGCATGGCCGTTTCAATCATGTAATCTTCAGCGCCGCTGTCGATTAATGCAGCCGTGTGATACGTCGCACTTTCCATGGCAAACGTGTCTGCAGCGGCCTCGGCGATCTTTCGCTTGACCAGTTCGAATTCACCCAGCGACTTGCCGAACTGACGGCGGTTGTTGGCTCGATGCACCATTCGCTCGAGGCAGAACTTGGCGGCACCGGTGCAACTGGCGCCAAAAGTCGTGCGTCCGAAGTCGAGCACGGTCAAGGCAACCCGAAGGCCTTTGCCAATCGGGCCAAGGATGTTTTCGCGGGGTACGCGAACATTGGTAAACCGCAAACGGCCAGTCGCCGTTCCCCGAATACCGGTTTTTTCCATCCGTTGCTCCAGCACTTCAAAGCCGGGCATGTCCGGGGTGACAAGAAACGCGGTAATTTTGCCATCCGGGTCGCTGGGGTCGGGAGTTCGCGCCATGACCGTCAAAACCTGGGCAATTCCGCCGTTGGTGATCCAGCGCTTCTCGCCGTTAAGCAAAAAGGCTTTGCCGTCTTCGGTCGGAGTAGCGGTGGTGCGAACATTCGAGGCGTCCGAACCAGCCTCGGGTTCCGTCAGGGCAAACGCCGCAATTTTCTCGCCGGTGGTCATCGGCTTCATCCAGGTCTTTTGCTGCTCGGGCGTCCCGAACAGTTCCAAAGCCCGAAGGCCAATCGAGTGGTGAGCGTTCACGAACACCGCCGTAGAGGCACAGTGCGCTCCAATGACTTCCATGACCCGGCAATAATTGAACTGGGACAAGCCTTGCCCACCATGTTCTTTGCCGACGGTCATCCCGAGCACACCAATCTCACCCAAACCTCGAATTACCGAGTCGGGGATCTTCGCCTCGCGATCGATTTGTACCGGGTCGATGTGTTCCCGGCAGAACTTCTTGACAGTGGCGATGGCTTCATCGCCCTGTCGCTTGACCTCGCCGGTAACTTCCGGAAAGGGCATTACTGACTCGGCTCGGAAACGGCCGAAGTAAAGTTCCTTCGCAAACCCTTCCTTCTCGGGGCCCGAGAACAGCAGTTCCTCAGCTTGGGCGATTTGCTTCTTTTGCAGTTCGGTCAGCGTCGCAGTCATTTATATTCTCGTCTGTATCCAGTTTGGGCAGAGCTGCGAGAGGCGGAGCTCTCGCGTTCTCTTTTGTTTTGTTCAGTTTCTTGGTCGTCGAATTTTTGGTTGTCGAATGCCAACCTGATGGCCGCCGGGCCGTGCGCTGCGTGACGAAATTGTGTTTCGTCTCGTCGCCTGCTTTCATTGACCCGCAAGCACGGTCCTCGCGGTCCGTTTGGAGAACCGATTTTTCTTCGAAAAGGCAACAAAAGTTGGGCCGGAGAGCCAGTATTTCACGGGTAAGGGCACAATTATCGCCATTTCAGCCCGTTTTCGCAACGACCTAAATTCCACTGAATTCTCTCTTTAGACAGTTCGCCGCACCATTTCGCCGCTTGAAAGGGAGTCGCTTCAGTACGAATTGTCTCGGGAGATTGCTTTGCCACCTCTGACTTTCGCACCCAGTCCTGAAGGCTCAGCTTTTCACGGCAGCGGCCGGTTAGGTCGCTTTTTCCGGTGTGTCCCAAGACCTGAGGACGTCGGTGACGGTAGGTTTTGGATTCCAGCGGCAACTTGTTAACTTGAACTTGCTGTCGCGAGGGAGCCCGAAACAGGCTAGAGCTGGCCTGACTGGACAATCCAAGAGCGACCGCAAACGTCTTGACGGTATTCCCGGTTTTCCCGTCAAGGGGCGCCCCGCGACGGGTTGGACTCGAACAGTCGGGGCGAGTTTGACGCGAACTGATCGTCGTCACGTGGCCGGACTTTCCTGTGAGCGCCGTTGCCTTAAAAATCGCGGCAGCCCCAAAGCTCAGTGGGCAGGACAAAGCCTGGGCCAGTTGTCATCCCCCCCTCCGGTGACCTGGAATCAAGTCGCCTGCCGAGCTGAGAGCAAGTCTGGCCGTTGTCCAAGCCGACTCCTTTCGTGATAATCCCCGAGAGCATTCGCCCCCGGCTGCCCACAAGCCGGTTCCCGGGGGGGAAGGCCGCGATTTTGTTGGGCGCGAGTTGGGCTGGTGGTGTGACGCGGAAGGCCTTTGCTCACGAATCCCCAAGACTCTAATCGATGGTCGCTCCGCTTTTCCCCCTTTTGCAGAAAGTGCAGTTTCCATGTCTCACGCATACCTCATCTCTGGAGCTCGGACTCCGATCGGTTCCTTTCTGGGCAGCTTTGTCAACGTTCCCGCTCCAGAGTTGGGCGCGGTTGCGATCAAGGCCGCGGTCGAGCGCTCCGGCCTCGGCTTCGAGCAGTTTGACGAAGTGATCATGGGGAATGTTGTTGCCGCAGGCGTCGGGCAGGCGCCGGCCCGCCAAGCTGCACTCAAAGCCGGTTTCCCGACTTCGATTCCTTGCTTGACGATCAACAAGGTTTGCGGCTCGGGGCTGAAAGCTGTGATGCTTGCGAGCCAGGCGATTCGCTGCGGGGATGCCAAAGCGATCGTGGCAGGAGGCATGGAGAACATGTCGGCCGCTCCACATTTTGTTGCCGGGATGAGAACCGGCTTCAAATTGGGCGAAGTCAAAATGCAGGACGCCATGGTTCACGATGGTCTGACTTGCTCATTTGAAAAGTGCCACATGGGTAATCATGCCGAGCACATTGCACGGCGGTTCAACGTCACGCGGGCTGAGCAGGATGCCTTTTCGGCTCGCAGCCAGCAACGCGCCGGTGCCGCTGTGCAGGCGGGATGGTTTACTGAAGAAATTGCGCCCGTGACCGTGGTGGAGCGAAAGGGAAGTCGAGTTGTGGCCGCTGATGAAGGTATCCGACCGGAGACAACGATCGAGGGCTTGGGCGGGTTGAAGCCGGTCTTCGACAAAGCCGGCTCGGTTACGGCTGGTAATGCTTCGACACTCAGCGATGGCGCCGCTGCAGTGGTGGTGGTTGATGAAGCAATCGCGCAGAAAGCCGCGAATAAGTTCCGGATTCTCTCCAGTCACACATCTGGAACGGACCCCAAGGACTTGTTCATCGCTCCAGTCGAAGCGATCCGCGGAGCCCTGCAGAAAGCCAAGCTTACCCTTGCCCAAGTCGACTTGTATGAAATCAACGAAGCTTTTGCGAGTCAGATGGTTGCTTGCTGCAAAGAACTGGCGCTGGACGAAGCCAAAGTCAATATTACCGGAGGGGGAATTTCGCTGGGCCATCCGATCGGAGCCAGCGGAGCCCGGGTGCTGGTCAGCCTGATGCATTTGCTTCGCCGGGAAGGAAAGCGTTATGGCGTCGCCAGCCTTTGCCTTGGCGGAGGAAATGCCGTAGCGATGGTTATCGAATCGGTTTGACGGCCAATCCCTTCGGCTTCCACTCGCTCTTGCTTGCTCCCCTGATTTACGACTTGACCGACTCAATTAACCCAACCGATTTCATTAACTCTTCGCAAAGGTGAACGGCCGAATGGATCAGATAATTTCCGAACTCGCTGACTATGTTCACAACCACTCCATCCATGATGAACTGGCACTGCAAACTGCCCGTTGGTGCTTGATGGACAGTTTGGGCTGCGGGCTGCTGGCGTTGAATTATCCCGGTTGCCGCAAATTGCTCGGTCCGGTCGTGCCTGGTGCCCAATTCAACGGTGGTTGCCGGGTTCCGGGAACGAGCCTCGAGCTTGATCCGGTCAAAGCCGCTTTTGACATTGGCACTATCGTCCGCTGGTTGGACTACAACGATACTTGGTTGGCTGCCGAATGGGGGCATCCTTCGGACAATCTCGGTGCGATTCTCGCCTGCGCAGATTACCTCGGCCGGGTGAAAAAAACCGGCATCACCATGCGCGAAGTTCTCATCGCGATGATTAAGGCGCACGAGATTCAAGGCGTGCTTGCTCTGGAGAATTCATTTAATCGAGTCGGTCTCGACCACGTCCTGCTGGTCCGGGTTGCCAGCACGGCCATCGCCGCTCAGTTACTCGGAGCCACCCAGAAGCAGACGGAAGCGGCGCTCTCACATGCCTGGATCGATGGCGGTGCACTCCGGACCTATCGTCACGCTCCCAATACCGGTTCGCGCAAGAGTTGGGCCGCTGGAGATGCGACCAGCCGTGCGGTTCGGCTGGCTTTGATCAGCCTGACTGGCGAGATGGGGTATCAAACGGCGCTGACGGCTCCCCGCTGGGGCTTTCAGGATGTGTTGTTCAAAAGCCAGACGGTTAAACTCGCCCGGCCGCTCGACAGTTACGTAATGGAGAACGTGCTCTTCAAGATCTCCTACCCGGCTGAGTTTCATGCCCAGACAGCGGTCGAGTGCGCCCTGCAACTGCATCCGCAGATTAAGGACCGGTTGGATGAGATTGAGCGCGTCGAGTTGGAGACGCAGGAACCAGGCGTGCGGATTATCGACAAGCAGGGGCCGCTGAACAACTATGCAGATCGCGATCACTGCCTCCAGTACATGGTGGCAATCGGACTGATCTTTGGGAACCTGACCGCTGACCATTATCAGGACCAAATCGCGGCGGATCCGCGGATCGACGAGCTCCGGGCCAAGATGAAAGTTCGCGAGAACCCCGACTTTACGGTCGCCTATTACGATGCAGAACAGCGAGCCATCCCCAACAGCGTTCAGGTTTGGTTCCGCGATGGCTCGCACACAGAGCGGGTCACCATACATTTTCCTGTCGGCCACCGTCGTCGCCGCGAGGAAGGGTTGCCGCTCCTCCGGCAGAAGTTCGCTCAGGCCATCGAGGGCTTCTACAAC
>Ga0164293_10002130_pt1 | contig 16757 bp, 14 predicted proteins | sample GEODES118metaG_FD_111487 | JGI IMG/M metagenome (GOLD analysis project Ga0164293, IMG submission 111487) | Eutrophic lake water microbial communities from Lake Mendota, Wisconsin, USA - GEODES118 metaG | ecosystem: Environmental > Aquatic > Freshwater > Lake | place: USA: Lake Mendota...
AGAGTTTGAACCAGACTCACTAGCACCAGCGAAACGAGGAGATGCTGTGCCAGTAGGGCGACCTGCAGCACCAGCGCCGCCGCCTTTTAAGATACTATCGAGAAGCTTAGCAATTTCTTGGGCAGAAGAGTTTTTCACGCGCACAATTTGTAGTGTCTCTTCGTAGCCAGGAATATCCAAAAACTTCACCATCTTTACGAGACGGTTAATGTTTGTGCCAGTATCGGCCATGATGACAGTGTTGGTTTGTTTGATGTCGATAATTCGGCCGTAGCGGCTCATGAATGGGCGGAAGTTACGAGCAATCTCTGCGGCCGAAACGTTTTTCAGGGCAATGACACGCATGACGTAATTTTCTGTGTCAGGTGTGTAGTTACCGGTATAAATCTTAGTAGGTGTGTAGCGAATATCACGAGCGTTGATAACTTTGTAGAACGCGCCTGATTTAACCAGCGTATAGCCCGCCATATTCAAAGCAGTGAGATAAGCTTTCCAGGCATCACCGACAGTAATGGGGGTTGGTGCAATGATGCTGACTTTGCCTTTTACATCTTTATCCAAGATCAAGTTGATCCCGGTAAGCTTTTGCATCTGCTTAGTAAGTTCCATGATATCGGTATCAGGAAAATCAAAGCTCTCTACAACTTCAGGACCAAAGGCTGTTTCTGGGTTTAGGTTAACGTACTTGGCCTTCGCCTTCGCGTCCTTAGTCATCGTTCCACCAGAAACACGGCTACCAAAGGTGGTTACGTTGGCCTCATCCTCTTCGCCTGAATCTTCGTCATCAAACGGAGCGACTTCAATTTCGTCTTTGTCTGCTTTGTTAGCCGCTTCAATCATCGCCGCATCACTTGGATCCATCATCTCAAGTTCATCTTGACCTTGAAGATCAATCGGCTTTTGGGGCGAATTTTCTTCAGGTGGAGCGTTGTTGGCGGCATTGAGCTGATCGTTTGCCGCTGCATTATTATTCTCAGGCGCGGCAAAGCGCGAGCGAGAACGATACTTGTTAAACTGCGCTTCAGCATCCCCCACGAGTAAGAGTGCGACAAACGTCGTGATTAGAATACGTGGTGGTGCAATTAAACGCATGTTTCTCATCCTTGGAAACGCTATTTTTTCATTACATATTCCATTTGGGTTTCTTCGCCATCCCGGCGTACACCCAACTGGAGCTGGTCTAAGTTTTTAATTCTACCGAATAGGGCCATGACTTCATTCAAATCAGAAATGGGTTTTCCATTGATCGAAGTAATAATGTCTTCGTTTTGAATACCTAAATAAGAGAAAATTCCGCCTGCTTCGATTTCTGTGATTTTAAAGGCGAGAGTTCCATCTGGTTGCTGAATTTTAATGGCGCGAGCTTCAGTCAATACACTTTGAATGTCTTTAAGTTTGTCGTCCAAAAGATCTTTGGCAATGACATACTTATTGCCTTGGTTTTCGATGCCTTTGATCTTCTGCTGCTTTTTAAACTCATCACCTTTGGAAGTGCTCATGACGGTGAGATTTTTACGCAACTCTTGGCTCTTATCGCTCGCCACCGATTCACATTCGCCTGTTTGAAGATTTTTTATAATCAGCTCTAAGCGTTCGATCTTAAAAATTTTCGCCATTCCTTCAACTGTATCACATTCGCGAAACTGCTTCAGGTCACGGCCCGAACGAACCTGAACTGCGGCGATACTTTTCACGCTGTCTTGCAAGACAACAGTGTTGACCAATTTGAGAGGGAGACTGGTTCTAGAATCAGCTTTCTCACACTTAGAATCTGCCACTTGTTTCTTTGGACCTGTGCCACCTTTAGTGCGGAAAGGATCAGAGGCCTTAACCTGATTCAGATCACTCACACGAAAGCTTTCTTCCACTCTCATTTCTGCGACTGTAGTAACAGGCGCGAATGTGGGGCGACCACGTAGAACAAGAGCGGTAATTTTACCAAGCGAGTAAGTGGTAATAAGTAGAAAGGCGAGTAAGAAGGCGCGATGATGAGAATTATATGAGTCACGAGAGAGAAGGCGATCTGCCAAAGCGCCCCAATCGGTTTGCTGAAGCTTTTGCCCTACGCCACTACGATTAAGCATCGCTGAAAGAGCCGCTTTCATTTTTAGTTTGAGCGGCGCAAATGATTCTTTTATTTTGTGAATGTACGGACTGAAGCGATTGATCTTTTGCATTTTGATGCGCGGAGGAGCACTCGCTTCTTGCTCTGATTCTTCTAACTCTTCAAGCGGGACTTCGATGTCACCAGTTTGATCAGCACGAGGGGATGAGCGTCGGAACTTGCCGCGCAATTTTTCAAGGAAGTCTTTGAATTTATTTACCATCAACTTATTGTGACTCATCTTCAACGCCACTAGCAAGGGAAATGGTCGGGCGCGCAAACTCGACAAAAAGCATCGGTTAATCAGTCCGAAATCTCTCTGAGATTGCAGTAGGCTTGCGAGGCTTGAGCGTTCTATAATGAATTGTTTTTTCCACTGCTCAAAAGGATTGGTTTATGGCCCAGGATAATCAAAAAGAAATTCCATCAATTGTTAAAGGAATGTTCTTCGGTGAGATTCATGAAGATGATGTGTTTCCTTTTCCCGAGCTCAATGATGCTCAGGTTGAGATGGCAAAAGAAATGATCAATGCAGTTGAGAAGTTTGCTCAACAGAATATTAATTCAGAAAAGCTTGATCGCGACGCTAAGATTCCCCAGGAAATGCTCGAAGGCCTAGCGGCCTTGGGACTTTGTGGTTTGGGTGTTCCGGAAGAATTTGGCGGAATGGCGCTGGATTATACACTTTATGCTCGCGTGTTTTCTGAAATTGCCGGTATCGATGGTGCGATCGCTACAACTTTAGGGGCTCACCAATCCATTGGTTACAAAGCACTAATCAATGAAGGTAATGATGAGCAAAAGAAAAAATGGCTCCCAAAACTTGCCAGTGGCGAAGTCTTTGCGGCTTTCTGCTTAACGGAGCCAGGCTCAGGCTCTGACGCATATTCAATTAAAACAAAAGCGGTAAACAATAACGACGGAACTTATACAATCAATGGCCAAAAACTCTGGATTACTAACGGAGGAATGGCAGGCTTTTATTCTGTGTTTGCTAAAACCGAGCACGAAGAAAACGGCAAGAAAGTTGAAAAGATCAGCTGTTTTATCGTTGAAAAAGATATGCCAGGCGTATCTTTTGGTGAAAAAGAAGACAAAATGGGAATCCGTGCCTCGGAAACTCGCGCTGTCTACTTTGATAATGTCAAAGTCCCTGCCAGTAATATGATCGGTGAGCCAGGCAAAGGTTTTAAAATTGCCATGAATGTTTTGAACACTGGACGTTTGTCGTTGGGTTCAGGTTCAGTGGGCGGAATGAAAGCCATTCTTAAGCTGGCCGTTGCCCAGGCAAAAACCCGCAAACAGTTTGGCGACTACATCGTTAACTACGGACTCATCCAAGAAAAGATCACTTCGATGGCCTGTGCCATCTACGCTTGTGAGTCAGTGGTTTACATGTCGACTGGTAAAATGAATTCAGGTTTGGAAGATTTCTCAATGGAATCTGCCGTCTGTAAGGTTTATTGTTCGGAAAGACTCTGGGACACCGTAGATAAGGCAATGCAAATTGCTGCCGGTAACGGCTATATGCGTGAGTATCCCTATGAACGTATCATGCGTGATGCCCGTATCAATTTGATCTTCGAAGGTACAAACGAGATTTTAAGAATCTTCCTCGCGCTTTCAGGAATCAAGGGACCATCGGATCAATTAAAAGAGCTAGGAAAAGTCGCCGACGTTTCGAAGGTTCTGCAAGATCCTATTAAGTCTGTTGGTGTTTTAGCAGATTTTGCTAGAAAGCGTGTCGGCAAGATGATTGGCACGAAAACGCTGACGAAAGTTCACCCCGATCTTTTAGGTCATGCAGAAAACTTCTCTCGTATGCTCAATGATTTCTCAATTGCCGTTGAAAATATTATTTTCAAATTAGGCAAAAACATTATCGGCAATGAATTAGCGCAAATGCGAATTGCTAACATGAGTATGGAGCTTTATGGAATGTTGTGTGTGCTTTCACGTACCACTTCTATCCTTAACAAAGCTGAAGTCAGTGACAGCGATAAGAAGTATGTCCTCACCATGACAGAAATGATCTGTCGTGATGCTCGTCAAAAATTTACCCAAAATCATAAGCGTCTTGGTGAAACCTACGACACACTCATTCCAATCGTTTCGAATGCAGTCGCCGAGCGTGATGGGTACGGACTTGATATCATTAATTTCTAATGCTCCTAGCAGGATCAGTTTTGCGCTGATCCTGCTAATAGCTTCCTGTTCTTCTTCGAAGAAGAATTCAGCGCTTCCTTCCGAGCGAGAAGTAGAAGAATCTCTCGCCAGTCTTTCTCAAGAAGTCTTAAAGCCTGCCAACTATGGTCCCACTCTTAGTGAAGGGGAAAGTCGGTTTGTTGATAAAACCGAAGACTATGGTCTGACTGGAGTTGAAGCTATCAATTTTAGTTTAGTTGATTTGAACCGCGACTTTTATCCCGATCTGGTTGTAATGCCTCATTATTTTTCGCAACCACGTTTCTTCTTATTTGATCCTGAGAAGAAAAAATTTATTGAATCGAGTCACAATCCATTTCCAGAGGTGTTGCAGGCGAGTTATTTAGCCTTTGCCGATTTTAATAATGATGGAGTGAAGGACGTTGTAGTCGGAGTGCTTAATCAGCGCGGAGAGTTTAGTAAAGTTCCGGTCACTCTTTGGCTAGGATCATGGGATAAAGAGCAGCGCTTAGTTTTAAAAAAAGATGAGAAGTTTGTTAATCTGCCTGCCGAGCCAACGAGTACCATTGTGATGGTGGATGTAAATCTCGATGGCAGACTCGATCTCTTTATTGGTAATTGGTATCAAGAATATAAAAAGAACTTATTGCCCACGGCCGACAGGTTATTAATCAATCTCAAAGACAAATGGGTGGATCAATCTGATTTACTTACTGGAGAGAGAAATAAAAGTCCTGATGACATCTATCCACCACAAGCAAAACCCACCTATGCAGCATCTAGTTGTGATATCGATCAAGATGGCTGGCCTGATATCTTAACGGCTTCTTCGGCTGGTCATTACAACAAGCTCTGGATGAATCGTTTGCGCATCAGCAATGACACTCGTTATTTTGAAGATATCGGTAAAGATGCCAGTTATGCCGCCGATCCCAACGGCCTATTAGTTCCTACTGGTGGCGGGAGAACTTTCTCAACAGTTTGTGCCGATTATAATGATGATGGGTTGATGGATATTTTCTTAGGAGAGCTTAGCCATGGCTGGGATAATCTGGGCTCGGATCGCTCGAGTGTTTTAACGGGCAGCAGACCGACATACCCACCATACTTTCTTCGTACCGAGTACATGTCAGATGCCGCTGCTGATAACTGGAGCCAAGGTGACAAACGCGCCCAATGGGCGGATCTCAATCTTGATGGATTGGTTGATCTTGTAGTTGATAACTCAGGCTTCCCACCAGCTTCAAGACTGGTGGCATTCGCACAAGATGAGACGCGAGCTTTTTTAAACGTCGCTCATCAATGGGGACTTGATCTAGTTAATCCTACCGGCACAGTCGTGGCGGACTTCAATCAAGATGGAAAATTAGATGTGCTCACGGCCCAGGCGAATATAAGAAAAGCGAGTATCACCAATCGAGTCTACCTTTTGGAGAATCACCTCACTCTCACCAATCGTCGCGCGATTGTGTTCCATCTCGAAGGTAAAGAGAGTAATCACGAAGGTCTGGGTGCCATGGTGATGTTGTACGTAGAAAAAGATGGCAAAAGATCTGTGCAACGCCGCTGGTATGAACGTGTGCAAGGGGGCATTCCTTCGCAACTTGCATCTGGTGTCCACTTCGGTTTGGATGTGGGTGCAAAAGTTTTGGGAGTGAAGGTGCGCTGGCCTACCCCAATTAAGACCAGTATGAAGAAAGGCAAAGTCTTGGAGCGACTCTATAAATTAAATGACAACGTTAAAGAAGCCCATCAAGTCATGACTCTGTGTGAGGGTGGGCAAGTGCGCCCTGGAAGATTCAGCTGCGCTAATTAAGAGCTTTCTTTTTAATCAACTCTACTAGGCCTTTCAACGGTTCAGGCAAAACTTGAAAGTTAAGTGTACTGATAAAGACGCCCGCCTTGGGCACACCTTTGAGTTCATAAACTTTAAGATTGTCGGCACTCTTTAAAAGATGATCAGGTACAACTGCTATTCCCACGCCTTTTTTTACTAGGCTGACGACAGCGGTGATTGAGTTCACGGCGACAATCTGGCGCGAGTGTTTTTTATAAAGATGCATCAGATTGTCATTCTCGTTGTACATCACCCAAGGATACTCAGGGGCATCTTTAGGATTGATTTCAGCTTTAGAGATCAATACGAGCTTCTCATCAAATAATCTTAGTGAACTCAACAGCTCATTTTGAATATTCTCATTGGAGAATACGAGATCATAAAGACCATTGAGGAGTTTCTCTTTGAGTTTCTCCATGGGTTGAACTTCCACCACGATAGAGAGATTTTTATTTTTGCAATAATCCGTGATGATATCGTTGAACCAGTTCTCCAAAAGTCCATGGAGAATGCCTACGCGAAGAGTACGATTCATCTGCCCGAGGAACACATGAGCAATATCTTTTTCGAACTTCTCAAGAGTATTAAGAAGCGCTTGGCCTTTCTCAGTCAGAATCACTTTTTTCGAAGATCGAATAATCAACTGATGGCCAACTGAATCTTCTAGAAGTTTAATCTGCCGACTAACGGCACTTTGGGCGATGTTGAGTTCTTCAGCTGCCCGAGAGAAATTGAGGTGGCGAGCAGTCACGATAAAGGCGCGCAGATAGCGATAGTCGAGATCAACTTCTCTCATGGCTTCTCCAGTTGTGGCACAAGACTCGCGTCTTTAAAGAATTTACCTTTGTATTTATCTCCGGCGAAATTCTCAACGATAAAGCCTTCGTCACCCGTCTCGGCCTCAAGCTTGTAATCAAGCGAGCACTGTTGGGTATAAACGGCAGTAAAAGGATCCATTAAAATCGTCGTACCTTGCACAGCGATATGAAGATCATCAGGGCGCGGCAATGAAAATCCGGTCTCGTAGGTGAAGCCGCCGCAGCCTTTTCCTCCAATTTTGATTCGGAAACTCATTCCTTCGAGCGTATAATCGTTTTGCGCCAGCAGATTTATCTGCACAAGAGCAGCTTCTGTAATTTGCAGATTAATCTCTTTAGGTATTTCCATAGCGCCCATTATAGGAGGGCCACCCATGAAAGTCAGCTACCTGGTAGATATCACAGAACCCCATTTGCACTTAGTGCGAGTCACGCTAACCACTGAAAAATCCAAGGGGCAAAATTCCCTTGAGGCCTTTTTGCCTTCATGGAGCCCGGGCTCGTACCTGATGCGCGAGTATTCACGCCATATTCGTTGGGTTAAGGCGACACAAGGAAACGGGGAAGTGCTGTGGTGTGAGCAGACAGAAAAAGGCAGCTGGGTCATTGATTGGAAAAAATCAGAGCTTAAAAATCCCAGTGAACAATTTTCACTCATCTACGAAATTTATCTCCATGAATTAACCGTCAGAACTTCTCACGTTGATAACACCCATGCCTTCTTGCATGGGCCTAGTTATTTAATGTGTATCGTGGGTGGAGAAAAAAATCCGCAAATCGAATTCCGTTTTCCTCCGCTGTGGTCAAAACTCTCGACCTCGATGGATGAAGTCAAAGGTCCGCGTGAAATATTCGTTTATTCAGCACCGGACTATGACACCTTGATTGATCATCCAGTTGAAATCGGCTGCCAAGAAACGGATGGTTTCATGGTGGACGGTATTCCACACGCGCTGGCCTTTTATGGTGAAACTTACCCTCACGGGCAAGATCTCAAAAAAGATATGCAAACAGCAGTGACAGAAGTGGCGCATATGATGGGTGAGATTCCTTTTACTCACTATCAATTCATCACGCACTTTGCACCAAAGCTCTACGGAGGCCTTGAGCATTTAAACTCAACCGCCTTGCAGTTTGATGGTCGCCGTTTGAGTGTGCGCAAAGACTACTTAGCTTTTCTAAGTCTCACCGCTCATGAATACTTCCACGCTTGGAACGTTAAACGTATCCGTCCTAAAGCATTGGGACCGTTTGATTATAAAAACGAAGCGTACACTTCCATGCTCTGGCTCGCTGAAGGACTCACGAGCTTTATGGATGATCTGTTTATTTATCGTGCGGGACTCTCAACTCTTGAAGAGTATCTCGATGTGGTGAAATCAAACCTCGAAGGCTACTACAATACGCCAGGTAAAAAGTTTCACTCGCTTGAGGCCAGCTCATTTAATGCTTGGATTAAACTCTATCGCCCAGATGAGAACTCGAAGAACTCGAGTATTTCATATTATCTCAAAGGCGGACTAGTTTTTATGGCGCTGCATTCGCTCATGCTTGAGAAAGGTAAGCGTGTCGACGATCTCTTGAATGCCTTGTGGAAGGATTACAAAAAACGTCCCGAGCGTGGCGTAGAAAAAGAAGAAGTCTATGCCATGATCAAAGAGATCGCAGGCAGTGACATTCTCGCTGAGTTTCAGCGTATGAATGAAACCACTGAAGATATAAATTTTGAGTCTGTCATGAAGCGCATGGGCTGTGAGATGGTGTGGCAAGACGGCGCACCAGTTTGGCTCGGTGCTGAGTTTGATTTTATGGGTGATCGTGCTGTGGTGAAAACGGTTCTGCTTGATTCGCCGGCCGCTCGCTCAGGGCTTAATGCCGGAGATGAGTTGATTTCGCTTAATGGTCTGCGTGTCTTAAAAGAAGACGTTGAGAAATTTGCGCAAAACCTCAAGATCGATGTGAACTACGAATTCATCGTCGCGCGCCTAGGAAAACTCACCAAGCTTGATGTGCGTTTTGATAAGGGGCCACGCTCTCTGAAAGAGATCAAGATTGTGGATCGCGCGGTGGCAGAGAAGGCGTTTAAACGCTAACTCCGTGCTTGGCGGCAACCTTGTCGAAGTACTGCATGCACTTCTTGGCGTAGTTACGCTTTTCAACGTAGTTGCCAGGGTAGAAGGCGCGTTTGTAGCCGTAGGCGACGACGTCTTTTAAGAGTTTCACTGGCAATTCGAAATTATCGGTAGCGAGTTTGTATTCACGGGACATGGTGGTATTGGAAACCAGGCGATTGTCCGTGCATAAAGAAACTGACATACGATTTTGCAGCATCTTGCCAAACGGATGATCTTTAATATCTTTGAGTGTCGGATTGGTTTGTAGATTAGAAGTGAGGCACACCTCAATCATCACACGCTTGTCAGCAATGTAGCTCGCAAGATCGTTCACATATTTTTTGCGATCGGTGATGTTCTCGTCGGCAATTTTATTTTCATCGAACAGATAGTATCCATGGCCGATGCGATCGGCGTAGCAGTCAGTGATGGCCTGAAAAATACTTTCAGCGCCATAAGCTTCACCAGCATGCACGGTTTTATGCATGAAATGTTTGTGAGCGTAATCGTAAACTTCTTTAAATTTCCCAGGTGGGTAGCCATCTTCTTGGCCCGCGAGATCGATGCCGACAATGGGTAGGCCCAATTCATCACGCACTTTAATCGCCGCTTTAACTAATTGCAGAGCGCCGTCGCGGATGACTTCCATCTCACGCGAGTACTCCATCATTTTAAAAAAGCGCGTGTAGAAAGGAGAGTAACCTTTGGGGCCAAACTTTCTCATGGCACAGACAATAATGCCGTAATGAAATTCCGGTTTCTCGCCGTTTTTGACTTCAGGTTTTGAATTGTATTCCTTTTTCGCGCGCTCGAAACCTTTGCAAGTGGCTTCGAGAACAGACTCCATCGTGAGATTTTTTTCCACATCCATCAAAAGCTGAGGAGCAAAGCGCGGCTCGATATAAGTCACACCTTCATTTTGATTATCAACGGCGAGTTCATAAGAAACTTGCTCGATGACTTCCAAGTCACGCAAAACTGAACAGGTATACTGGAAGCCATGAAGGTATTCACCCAAGTTAGCGTAGGAGTCTTTAAAAACTAATTCACGCAGACCTTCTTCCGTTTGCGAGGGAAGATCTATTTTGAGTCTTTTGGATGCTTCGATGAGAGTAGGGATGCGCAATGAGCCATCAAGGTGGAGATGAAGGTCGGATTTGGGCATTTCACGGATAAACGCGTCAGTGTATTTCATCTTGGTAAAATACCCAAATCCATTAGAACTGAAAAGCTTACTTCTTCTTGTTCGGCTTCGTTGCGTCAGCTGCTGCGGCCACAACTACTTTGAAATCCAATACCACTTCGTTGTCGATAACTTTGTCGCCTAGGGCCTTAACATCAAAGAAGTCCTTAGAGTTGTACTGCATGCCGTATTTAGTACGATCAAAATTCAAAGTTCCCGCGTAGGTCGCACCATCTTTTTTGACAGAGAAGTTCACTGGATGAGTTTTGTCTTTAACAGTGAGATCCGCAGTGACGGCATCACCTTTGACTGATTTCACAACCAACTTAGCTGTTGGATATTTTGCGACTTCAAGAAAATCTGGGCTCTTCAAATGGCCAATCAATTTATCCGCCCATTCGCCTGAGATATCTTCGACAGTCATTTTGTTGAGGTCGATAACGAATTCGCCACCTTTCAACATGCCGTTTTCTTCTACCACTTTACCGCTTTGAAGAGCGACTTTACCGTAGTGAGGGCCTGCGATTTTTTTGCCAGTCCATTTGAATTCGCTTTTGGCGACATCAACATTGGCGATAGCATTGAAAGAAAGAGCGATCAGAGCAGTCATTAAAAATTTCATAGGTACTCCTTGTTAGTTTATGAATATTGGACAGTTCTCATTGAGAGTGAGCCAGCTTGTATTTGTTCAAAGGGAAAAGAAAGTTTTTCATCATCTTTTGTACTGCCGAAAACATAAAGTAACGGCAGATAGTGTTCAGGTGTTGGGTGAGCTTGTTGCCATAGTTTTTGGTATTGGGGTTTTTCATTTCTAAGCCAGGCCACATCTCTGTTAATTAACGCTTCTTTGGTACGCTCATCAAATTCAACCGCCCATTCGCGCGGTTTTGCGTTGGGTGTAAAATCGAGATCTCGGAGATTATGAGTGATATTGCCGCTTCCTAAAACTAAAATCTCTTCCTGTCGAAGTTGACGCAAATGCGCTCCGAGCGCCATATGTTCTTTCATATTCAAACGCGTCGAAAGACTGATCTGCGTTACTGGAATATCGGCCTTAGGATACAAGTATTTCAGCACGCTCCATGTACCATGATCAAAACCCCATTGATCATCAGGACTGCTCCAACCTTGTGGTTTCAATTTTAAACCTGGAGCGGGGTATTGAACTTGATAGAGCTTCTCGGGGAATCCATAAAAATCATGGATGGTTCGCGGTTTTTCAAGATTGAGATGTTTTGTCGCTGGCGTTGTCCAATGCGCCGAAACCATCACGATGCCGCGTGGGCGAGGAAGTGTTTCGCCAAGCTTACTTAAATGTTTTGTCCACGCACTCTCTTCAAGAGCATTCATGGGAGAGCCGTGGCCAATAAAGATGGTAGGCATTAATTTCATAACACCATCATCGGGCAAAACTGATTGTTTCAAAAGTAGACATGTTTGCGCTTGTGTGTTGCAATAAATGCAACAATGAGGGATGTATGCGAGATATCGACCTTAATCGGCTGTTAGTTTTTAAAGTCGTCGTGCTGACGGGCAGCTTTTCAAAGGCCGGCTTGCAGATGCGCATGCCTAAGTCGCGGGTGAGTCGCCAGATTGCCTCATTAGAAAAAGAGTTGGGTTTGCCATTAATTTATCGCACCACTCGTTCTTTTCAGCTCACTCAAGCGGGCAAAGATTTATTTCAGCGCGCACTGCCGGCCTTAAATGATATTGAAGGCGTTTTACAAAATCTGGGTGATTCTAAAACTGATATGCAGGGGCGTGTGCGTTTCACCGTTCCTGAAGATGTAGGTGTCGAGTTGATGGCGGGGCTTTGTCATGAATTTCAATTAGCTCATCCACGTGTTGAAATTGATTTGATTGTGGATAATCGTTCTATTGATTTGGTTAAAGAAGGTGTCGATCTGGCGCTTAGAATGGGGAAAGTTAAAGATAGTTCTATGACGGGAAAAAAGTTGGGTGAGGTGCATCTGGGATTATATGCCGGAGTGGCACTTTTTCAGCGCCATGCCCGTCCACAAAAAATCGAAGATTTAAATCAAATGCCTTTTTTGTCTTTTTTTGGCAGTGAAGCGCAATCGATTAAGCTAAAAAGCCCCAAGGCCTCTTGCTCGTTAAAAGTTAAGCCGCATTTTAACTGTAATAATTTTTTCGTTTTGAAAAAGATGGCACTGGCCGGTAATGGCTTTACTCTGCTGCCATCCTATCTCGTGCGGGAAGAAGTCGCTCGTGGTGATCTGATTCCTCTGTTTAAAGAGTGGCATCACGAAGAAGTGCCGGTGCATCTGTTATATCCGCAACAAAAAAATATGCCACCCCGTCTACGAGTCATGATTGATTTTATGGCCCGTCGACTGAATGAGAAGATGTCATGAAAATTCTCGTTTCAGGGTTTGAACCATTTGGTGGCGATCATGAGAATCCATCCATGGAGCTTTTGACTTGGCTTGAGAGTAGAGCTCTTCCATTTGAACTCAAGACAGTTTTATTGCCAGTCAGTTTTCAAAAAGGCTTTGTCACACTTCAAAAAGCGATTAATGATTTTCATCCCGATATCGTCATCGCGACAGGTTTTGCCAAAAATCGTACTGAGCTTACTGTCGAAAAAATTGGTATTAACTGGATGGATGCGCGTATTCCCGATAATGATGGTTTTCAACCATTGCAGACACCCATCGACCCTCAAGGCCCCGATGGGTTATTTGCCAGACTGCCATTGAGTCAAATGGTGGCGGCGTCAATGAGTGTGGGTGTGCCAGCTAAAATCTCAACGACGGCTGGAGAGTATGTTTGTAATCATGTGCTGTATTCACTGCTGAATAACAACCCTGGCCTAGAATGTGGCTTTATTCATTTGCAGTCATCGGATGTTTTTGCAGGCGTTGAGGCGATGTTGAAAGTGGCTTCACTTCCGATTCGGAAGTAGTTATTTTGGTAGTTTAGCAGTTGAAATGAGAATATTTCCGCGTTTCTCCTGATGCCAGCTTCCTTTAAATGGTGAATCGATTAATTCATAGTCATGACGATCGATTCGGAAGTGATTGAGCCAAATATCTGTTTGGGCTAACTCGGGAAGAGCTTTGTAAGCGGCTTCTTTAATTGACCACAATTCCAAAAGTGAAACGCTGATGTCGGCGTCATTAAGAATTTTGCTTTTCACATGCTCTGGCACTTTGCGGTCAAGAAGTTCAATATCAAGTCCCATGCCTCGCAAAATAGCTGCAGGTTAAAGCCAAGCGGAGGACCAATTTTTAGTGTGTGACAGTGAGAAGCGCCAATGGGGGAGATGGGCGAGTTCATGAAAATTTTAAAAATGGCGGCATTTGGTTTTAATTCAATACCCTGTTCGGCAAAGCATAGTGACAGGCATACTCGCGCCAAGGCCCATTCTTTTTGACGATTGAGATGAAAGTCACTCAAGCGCTCTTGGGCGAGAGCGAACCAGGCATCGCGAAGGGCGATGGGAGCTTCATCCCAAGATAGTAAATGGAGACTCAATGGAGTTGATCCTCGGAGATGGCCTGTCCGGCCGGTTTACGAAGAGTCTTGATAATTTTTCCATTTTCAAGCACCACGATAAAAGAGGCCAGTCTAAGCGTTTCAATTCGGTGTGCGATAAAGAGTGTCGTGCGCCCTTGGAAAAGTTCACCTACGTGCCCTAGCCATTCTTCTTCGGTTAGTTGATCAAGGCTTGCCGTGGCTTCATCAAAAACTAACAGTCGTGGGTCTTGTAGAAGAGCGCGACATAAAAGCAGCAGTTGTTTTTCACCTTGAGATAAAGGCAGCGTTTCAGCTTTCACCAACATATCAAGTCCACCCGGTAGGGCATGGATTTTCTCTAAAAGACCCACACGCTTGAGGCGTTCATTGATTTGTTCATCCGTCACATCTTCACGCCACAGACGTAGATTTTCACGTACTGTATCGGTGAAGATAAAGAGGTCTTGTGAAATATGGCCAATCCAGCGTGCTCTTCTTGCTGGCGGAAGCGCTAAGATATCTTCATTACCCCAAGAGATCTTGCCGTCATTAAGTGGATAAAGTCCCAGCATTAAGTGAGCCAAGGTTGTTTTGCCTGAACCCGTGCGGCCAACGAGGGCCGTCACTTCACCTTCCGGAAGCTCAAGATTGAAATTCTCAAAAAGTGGTCGATCAGCACGGTAGGAGAAATTTAAATTCTCAAAACGAATAACCCCATGAGGTGTTATCCCCGAATCAGGAATTGAAACGACTTCTGTGTTAATTTGCTCCGGTAAAAGAGTGCGTAAGCGCTTCACTGAACCCAACGCCGTAACAAGAGTGTTGAGCTTCTCAGAAATTTCAAAAAACGGACCAAAGATCAAACCCACGTAGGTGCATGAAGCGATGAAACCACCAATGGTAATTTCACCCTCACGTAATTGATAGACCCCTAAGGCAATCACCAGCGAGTAGGTCACACCCATCACCAGCACGTGCGCTGATGAAAAACTGCCCCAAGTGAGAATGTTTCTCATTGTGAGTGATGCAAAAAGATCTTGTAAGCGTTCATGACGACGGGCCCACTTAGGCGAGAAGGGCTGTGAGTGGAGCACGCCTAAGTTATTCATCGTATCGGCTGCATGAGAGGAGAGGCGTGACAGAACGTTACGTAAAGCGCGCCCCCAACGCATCTGAGCTTGGGAAACGTTGAGCATAAAAATGCCCATGGGGATTAAGGTACAAAGGACCAAGAGGGCCGCTTTCATTGAGAGTGTCGCCATCACGATGACACAACCAATGACCAAGGCGATGTCACTGATCACAGTAAAGAAATTCGAAGTGAAGAAAGAAGAGAGGTTTGATACATCATTCACACAACGACTGATCAAGCGGCCTGAAGAGTTTTTATCAAAGAAGGCGAGAGGATACTTTCCAAGTTGATAGAAAACATCATTGCGTAACTGACGAGTCATCTTTTGACCGGCCTTCGTCACCACCCATTTATAAGTGAGATCTGCAGCGATTTTAAAAATCATTAAAGCACCGAGCAAAAAGCCCCAGACTTCAAAAGACGCAATTTTTGCTACCAGAACATCGTCGACAATTTTAGCGACTAGGCGAGGTGTTGCTACTGAGATAAGAGTAGTGCAAAGAAAAAGCACAAACGCCCAAGCAAGCTTCCAGCGATAAGGTCTGACCCATGGCCACAACCAATAAGTATCAGTGAGCGCTCCATCCCATTCGCGAGCTTTGGTGAATTGTAAACTGAAGGGGCGGAAGTAATAGCGGCGCTCTTCCTCTTCATGGAGTTCTAAGTTGTCCATGTCGGCTCCTTCACTTGACTCTCTTTCTCATTCCGCAACAGCGAGGCAAAAAGAGCATGATCGCGCTTAATATCTTCAAAACTTCCTTCACGAGTGATGCGGCCTTCTTCCAAAACGAGGATACGATCAAAATTTTTCAAAGAACTCAAGCGGTGAGTTGCCAACACTAGTATCGCTCCAGGATCAAGCTTTCTAAGGGCTTCAATTACCCGACGTTCAGTCGCCGGATCTAGAGCACTGATGGCATCATCCCAAAGGTACAATCTTGCGCCTGAATGAAAAGAGCGTGCAATGAGTGTGCGCTGCTTTTGTCCGCCCGAGAGATTCATGCCTTTCTCACCTACGATGGTATTAAGGCCTTCAGGGAAAAGCGTCACATCAGTAGAAAGATCGGCTTTCTCAAGGGCCGCCCATAAAGCATTAGGCTCTAGTGGATGATGAGGAGAGATATTCATCGCCAGCGAGCGACTAAAAATTTGTGGTGTCTGAGGAATGAAGGAGAGCTGGCGCCACAGTGAGCGACGATTGAGCTCATGATATGAAATATCGTCAAAAGTAAAACGAGAGAAACTCAAAGAGTTGGGCTCCCACAGCCCTGCCAGAGTTTGCAAGAGCACACTTTTACCGCTGCCCACAGCGCCGACCAGAGCGATGTGTTCACCGGCCTTAAGTTTTAAATCAATTTCATGAAGCAACGTCTTAGCTTCAGGTGTGCGAGCTGAAAGTCTTTCAATAAAAATCTCACGCAGGGGTGACTCAATTTCACGTGTACCCTGAATTTTTAAGGGTAACTCATCGATGATGGCAAATCGTCTCGCACCGGCGCGCGCCTGTTGAAAGAGATTCATCAAATAGCCGACACTCATCAAGGGCCAAAGAAGTTTGTCTAAGAGTTGCAACGATACAGTGAGCGTTCCGAGTCCCTGCGCCATGGGGCCATGGCCTTGCCATGCGAGCACGAGCACGGTGAGGTAACTTGATTGGATAACAGTTTGCAAAGTGCCATCAAGACCCAATTCCCATTTGGCTATTCCGAGTTGTTTACCAAAAAGGCCCTGTAAAATGAGATCATATTTTTTGCGGCGTAATTCAATTAGGCCTTCCGTTCTAAAAAAACGTGCACCTTGCGATTCCTCAAAAACATATTGTGAAAGATCACCCAATGTATCCGATACGGCACCATAACCTTTTTCAAGCGGACGATGAACGACCATCACAGCAATAGTTAAGCCGACAAAAGGCAAAAGTAC
>Ga0164293_10002131_pt1 | contig 16748 bp, 13 predicted proteins | sample GEODES118metaG_FD_111487 | JGI IMG/M metagenome (GOLD analysis project Ga0164293, IMG submission 111487) | Eutrophic lake water microbial communities from Lake Mendota, Wisconsin, USA - GEODES118 metaG | ecosystem: Environmental > Aquatic > Freshwater > Lake | place: USA: Lake Mendota...
GTTCTCGCGAATATCTTCCGCAAGGATGATTCCGTAGAGGCCCTTCACGGAAGAAAACGGACTCTGCCATTGCTCTTCGACCCCACGCCCGTCGACGACGACAGCATGGGATGCACCGAGCGAACCGGTGGCACCCGGTGTCGGCAGCGTCAAATCGACTGAACCTCCGCCACTCGAGACAGTGGCACCGCTGGCCAGCAGCGCCGATGAAGATTGCACATCCAGGTCATTCGAACGGTCACCTACCTGAACCGTGTAGGTGAAACGCAACGACGACGTCGTCACCGCGGTACTGCTGTGGCTGGACCGCGCAATGCGGTCAGCAACTCCGGTTTCCAGCAGCAAGGCCAGGCCTCCTCTGATGTCCACAGGATCAGAGAAGTTCACGTCGATCAGGACTTGGTCGCCGACTTTGTATGAGCCGTTGGGCGACGTGGTGGTGACCGAGACGACACGCGCAGCGGTGTTGGCCGACGTTGTCGTGGGAGCACCCACGAGGATGGACGAGGCCGCAACGGCAGTTGCCGTCAGCCAGTACTTCAGTGACATATTTCCCCCAATTGATCTTGGGGAAAACTAGCCGAATGCCGGCATCGATTTGATCAAAAAAGGGCGATCAGGCCTCGGGAAAGAACTTGCGGAGATCCTTCAATCGCGGATCGTTGGAAAAGACCTCGATCGGTGCCTGGGCATCGAGGCGCAGACCACGCTGAATGACGCGGCAGGTGGTGTGCTGGTTGTACTCGGCGAGGGTGACGGCCCAGCCGTCGCGGCCCGCGCGAGCGGTACGACCGGAGCGGTGGAGGTAGGCCTTCACGTCGATCGGCGGTTCGTAGTGGACGACCACTTCGACGTCGTCGATGTCGATGCCGCGGGCGGCAACGTCGGTGGCGACAAGGACGTTGATGCTGCCTTCTTCGAATCGCTTGAGAGCCTTTTCGCGAGCCGACTGCTGCAGGTCTCCGTGAATGGCCGCAGCCTTCACTTTCAAATCGACGAGCGCACTTGCCACACGATCGCATTGACGCTTGGTGTCACAGAAGACCACGGTCTGTCCGTGCGCGGCGGCAATGGACGCGATGACCTTGTCCTTGTCGAGGCGGTGGATGGCGAGAAAGACGTGGCGCATGGTTCCGACGGTTTCGGTGGCACTGTCGATGCTGACCTCGACCGGGGACTTCAGGTACTTCTTGACGAGATGTCCGACCTGGCCGTCGAGCGTGGCCGAGAAGAGCATCGTCTGGTGCTCACCGGTGATGTGACGCAGGATCCACTCGACCTGAGGCGTGAAGCCCTCGTCAGCCATGCGGTCGGCTTCATCCAGGGTGATCACGGAGATCTTGTCGAGCGTCAACTCACCGGCCTTCATGAGGTCGATGAGACGCAAAGGCGTGGCAACAACAAGGTCGACACCGCGCTCCAGTTCGTCGATCTGCTTGTCACGCGATGCTCCGCCGTAAACGGCGAGAACCTTCATGCCGCATTCCTTGGCGATGGGGTCGAGCACCTCGGCCACCTGCAGGGCGAGTTCGCGGGTCGGCACGAGCACAAGACCGTGGGGTTTGCGCGGAGCGGCGTTGCGGTCGATGCGCGAGAGCGTGGGGATGCCGAAAGCGAGTGTCTTGCCGCTGCCCGTTCGGGCCCGACCACATACGTCATGGCCCTTCAGGGCGACGGGGATGGCCTCGGTCTGGATGGCGAATGGGGCGGTGAAACCGGCTGCTGCGAGTCCGGCATCGATGTCGTCTGGCACACCGAGGTCAGCAAAGGCGGTGGGCGTGTAGTTCTGGGGGGTTGTCATGTGCCCTTCAGGGTACTTGAGGACCCCAACGAAACAGCGTTAGCGCCCCTCCGAGCATTGCGAGACGAAATCGAGACGTGTAGTGTTCCGGACGTGACTCATTACCTGAGCCTCCTTCTTACGTAACGGCGACAGCCGCATACCGCTGTCGCCGATCCTCCTGCGCCCGAAAGGCCAGGGGGATTTTTTGTTTTTCCGATCGAATTCCCCCGAGAGAGTGCAAGAGAGAAAGCCAAGACCATGCCACCAGCAAACGTGACCCCGAAGAAGATGGCCTTCGACAAGTACAAGGCCTTCGTGCCACTCGTTCTTCAGGACCGCACGTGGCCGAACAAGACCATCGACAAGGCCCCCCTGTGGTGCTCCGTCGACTTGCGTGACGGCAATCAGGCATTGATCGACCCGATGGACCCGGAGCGCAAGCGCCGCATGTTCATTGCCCTCGTCAACATGGGCTTCAAGGAGATCGAAGTGGGATTCCCCTCGGCCAGCCAGCCGGACTTCGACTTCGTGCGCATGTTGGTGGAAGAGGATCTCATTCCCGACGACGTCACCATCCAGGTGTTGGTGCAGAGCCGCGCCGACCTGATCGAGCGCACCTACGAGTGCCTGCAGGGCGTGCCGCGAGCCATCGTGCACTTCTACAACTCCACCAACCCGTTGCAGCGCCAGGTGGTGTTCGGCCTGGACAAGGACGGCATCGTCGACATCGCCGTCAACGCCGCGAAGCTCTGCAAGAAGTTGGAAGAGACGGTGGCAGGTACCCAGATCCGCTACGAGTACTCCCCCGAGAGCTTCACGTTGACCGAACCCGATTTCGCCATCGAGGTCTGTCACGCGGTCATGGACGTCATCGAGCCGACGCCGGAGAATCCGATCATCCTGAACCTGCCCGCCACGGTCGAGTGCTACTCGCCCAACGTGTACGGCGACGTCATCGAGTGGTTCGGTCGCACCATCAAGAACCGCGACAGCGTGGTGCTGTCTCTGCACCCGCACAATGACCGCGGGTGCGCGGTGGCCGCCGCCGAGTTCGGCGTGATGGCCGGTGCCGACCGTGTCGAAGGCACTTTGTTCGGCAACGGAGAGCGCACGGGCAACGTCGACATCGTGAACCTCGCCATGAACCTCTTCATGAATGGCGTCGACCCCGAACTCGACATCACCGACATCGACGCACTTCGTCGCGTCGCCGAGTACTGCAACCGCCTGCCGGTGCACCCACGCCACCCGTACGTGGGCGACCTCGTGTACACCGCGTTCTCCGGCAGTCACCAGGACGCCATCAAGAAGGGCTTCGAGGCATTGCCCGCCGACTACAACGAGTGGGGCGTTCCGTACCTGCCCATCGACCCGAAGCACGTCGGCCGTTCGTACGAGGCGGTCATTCGCGTCAACAGCCAGTCCGGAAAGGGTGGCGTCGCCTACATCATGAAGGCCGAGCATGGCTTCGATCTGCCGCGCCGTTTGCAGATCGAATTTTCGAAGACCATCCAGCACATCACCGAAGATTCGGGCACCGAAATCTCACCGGTCATCATGTGGGACGCATTCCGCAGCGAGTACCTGCCGGAGTCGCCTTCGATGCACCTCGACAGTCACGAGACGAAGAGCGACTCCGCGAGCGGGATCACCACGATCACGGCTCAGTTGACGGTGGGCGGCGAACGCAAGACCGTCGTCGGCCAGGGCAACGGACCGATCGATGCCTTCGTTCACGCTCTGCGAGCCGGTCTGTCGCTCGACATCGATGTTCTCGACTTCAGCGAACACGCGATGGGCTCCGGCGCCAATGCCACGGCGGTGGCCTACGTCGAGAGCACCACCTCGGACGGAAACGTGAAGTGGGGTGTCGGCTCCGACCCCAACACCACGACTGCTTCATTGCGGGCGGTTCTGGCGGCCGCGGAACGCCAGAAGACCGGCGGCAACTGAAGTCCTGTCGCTTCCCCGTGAAGCGGTAGGGTCTGCTCCATGCGCGTAGTTGTTGATTTTGACGTGTGTGCCTCGACCGGAGCCTGCACACAGACCGCCCCCGAAGTCTTCGAGATCGATGGCAAGGGATACTTGAACGTGAAGATCGAGGAGCCCGGCGAGGAACTCCACGACAAGGTGCGCGAAGCGGCAGAACTCTGCCCCACCGCGGCCATCACCATCGAAGAGTGAGTTTTCTCGCTTCCCTGCAACGCCGGTGGGACACCACCGGATCGATGTTGTGCGTCGGTCTCGATCCCGACGTGTCGCGTTTTCCCGCACGGTATGCGGGGAGAGTCGACGCCATTCCGACTTCTTCATCGACAACGTCGATGCCACTGCGCCGCACGTGTGTGCGTTCAAGCCACAGATCGCCTACTTCGCGGCGGTCGGAGCCGAAGCACAGCTGGAGCGCGTGTGCGAGCACATCCGTTCGTCGCACCCCGACATTCCCGTGATTCTCGATGCCAAGCGTGGCGACATCGGTGACACGGCGAAGTTGTACGCCCGTGAAGCTTTCGAGCGCTACGGCGCCCATGCCGTCACCGTGAATCCGTACCTCGGAACCGATTCGCTCGAACCGTTTCTTGCGCACCACGGAAAGGGCGTCATCGTTCTGTGCCGTACGTCGAATGCCGGCAGCGGCACGTTCCAGAGCCAGTTGATCGACGGTCGCCCGCTCTACGAGCACGTGGCCACCCGAGCCGCCACCGAATGGACCTCGCTCGGCGAAGTTGGATTGGTGGTCGGTGCCACCTATCCAGAAGAACTGGCCCGCGTCCGCTCGATCGTGGGAGACATGCCACTGCTGGTTCCGGGTGTCGGCGCACAGGGGGGCGACGCCGCCGAGGTTCTTCGCGTTGGTCGTGCCGCCAACGGCTTCGGGCTGATCATCAATTCCTCGCGAGCAGTGCTGTACGCATCGTCGGGCGACGATTTCGCCGAGGCAGCCGCCCGCGTCGCGGCCTCCACCCTCCCCTGACGAGGATTTGGTCAGGCCGTGAGGACGGCGACGTTGAGAATTCCGGGAGCGGTACGCAGCTCCTCGACGACCGCATCGGGCGTGGGAATGGTGGTGGCGATCACCATCATCGCGGTGCCGGCAGCGAGCGCCTTGCCCACGTCCATGTCGGCGATGTTCACGTTGTGGTTGCCGAGAATCGTACCGACGACGCCGATGACGCCGGGTCGGTCGTCGTTGCTGACCACGAGCATGTTGCCAGCAGGCGGAACGTCGGTGATGTGGTCGTCGACCATCACGAGGCGCGCTTCGCGACGCGGACCCACCAGGGTTGCGGCGATGTTGTGTCCGTCGGCCTTCAATGTGACGAGATTGACGTAGTCAGCGTTGGTGGACGTGGGTGAGTTGTTCTCGCGCACTTCGCACCCAGCGGCCGCGGCCAACTGCGGAGCATTGACGAACGTGACCTGTTCGCCGGTGGCGGCACCGAAGAAGCCTTTGAGGGCGCTGAGGGTGAGAATGCGTGTGTCGTAACCGCCGATCTCTCCGGTGGCGGAGATCTCGATCGACGACGGTGTCGTGCCGACGAGCGAGGCAAAGAGACATCCGAGGCGTTCGGCGAGCGGCACGAACGGCTTCAGCGTTTCGTTGGCGTCGCCGGCATTGACGTTGACGGCGAACGGCACGAAGTCGCCGGCGAGGGCGAGTTGCACCATGTCGGCGATGACGTCACCGGCCTTGTCCTGTGCTTCACGCGTGCTGGCACCGAGGTGCGGCGTCACGACGATTTGCGGCAAGGTGAAGAGCGGCGAGTCGGTCATCGGCTCTTTCGAGAACACGTCGAGAGCAGCTCCGGCGATGATGCCCGATTTCACGGCCTCGTAGAGAGCCTCTTCGTCGATGATGCCGCCGCGAGCCACGTTGATGACACGCAATTCGGGCTTGGCCTTCAGGAACATCTCGCGGCCGATGAGACCGACGGTCTCCTTGGTCTTCGGCAGGTGCACGGTGAGGAAATCCGACTCGGCGACCAACTGGTCGAGAGGCAGGAGCTCGACATTCATCTGGCGGGCCCGTTCGGCCGAGATGAACGGATCGAAGGCGACGATGCGCATGCCGAAGGCGGCGGCGCGCTGGGCGACGAGTTTGCCGATACGACCGAGTCCGACGACGCCGAGAGTCTTGTCGAGCAGTTCGACACCCTCCCACTTGCTGCGCTCCCAACGTCCCTGGACGAGGGCGGCGTGGGCCTGGGGGACGTTGCGGGCCACCGCGAGCAACAGAGCCATGGTCTGCTCGGCTGCCGACACGATGTTCGACTCGGGCGCGTTGCACACCATCACGCCACGGCGGGTGGCGGTGTCGACGTCGACGTTGTCGAGGCCGACACCGGCACGGCCGACGACCACGAGGTCGGTACCTGCAGTGAGCACCTCCGCATTCACGTCGGTCGCCGAGCGCACGATGAGTGCATGGGCACCGACGATGGACGACAGCAGTTGCTCGTGGGAGAGCCCCAACTGAATGTCGACCTCGTGGCCGGCAACGCGCAGGCGCTCGAGGCCTCCGTCGGCGATTTCTTCGGTAACCAGAATGCGGGCCATAGGTCGTCAAGTCTGCCCCCGAGACCCCCGTCACCGGCAATCCCTCGAACAGAATGTCAACGTCGTGGCGATGACATGCGCCACCGTCCCCCAACCACCGGGGCCACGATTTAGGGTGACGAAGTGGATCTGAGTGCACTTCCGGCCGTGAATCCGGGCCACGCCCGTGTGGAGCGACGGGACATGGAACTGGTGACTCGCGTGGTGGCCTCGCACGGCACCCACGCACGACGCCGCGTGACTCTGATCGCGATGTCCAACGATGACGCCGAGGGATGGGGCGAGTGCGGTGCCCCCGACGACCCTGGGTACAGCGGCGAGACCGCCGATGCTGCCGAGAACGTGCTCACCGAGCGAATCCTTCCTGCCCTCTGCGCACACAGTCGTCCCCTACGTGCCACCGAGGTCCGCGCGATCGTGGGAGCGATCCTGCCCGATGCCGCGGCACGTCACCCGATGGCACTCGCCGCTGCCGAGATGGCCGTACTCGATCTCCAGCTCCGATTAGCCGGGGTCGGATTCGAGGCGTTGATCCCGGCACCCAAGCGAGCCGCACTGGCCGGTGCGACACTGAGCAATGCGGGCAGCATCGACGACATCGTGGCGGAAGCGCAGCGAGCGGTCGACGGGGGCTACCGCCGGCTGAAGGTGAAGATCACGCCCCATCGCGATTCGGCGACGTTCAGCGAGTCGGAGATGGTGGTGGCTCTTCGCGCCGCCCTCGACGACGACATCATGATCCTCGGCGACGCGAACGGCGCGTATCTGCCCGAGGATCTCGCCACCGTGATCGCGCTCGGCGAACTCGGCCTCGACGTCATCGAGCAACCCTTTGCCGACCACGACACCGAGACCCATCAACGACTGGTGGCCACCGGCGTGATCCGGGTGGCGCTCGACGAAGGTGTTCGCAGCGCCACGGATGCCCTCGACGCAGTGGTGAATCACGAAGCGACCGACGTCACGCTGAAGCCGGCCCGTTTCGGCTATCTCGCCTGCCTCGACCTCCTCAACGCGGCCGTCGACCACGGGGCCGGCGTCTGGATCGGCGGCATGTTCGACACCGGCGTGGCACGTTGGGCAAACGTGCGCCTCGCCACCCACCCGGCGGTGGACATGCCTTCCGACATCGGCGCATCGTCGAGGTACTGGGCAGTCGACGTCACCGAGCCTGTTGTCGTCGACGACGGTCTCGTGACGAGTCCGGGGCTGCGCACTGCAGGCCTTGCCGGTACGCCGGTAGCGTGACGGACATGACCCATCAGTTTCTCTCCGAAGGATGGATCACCGCCGCCCGCGGGATTCGGGAGAAGTACAAGGACGAGGCACCGATGATCACCGTGACCGTGAAGGTCAATCAGGTCATCACCGAAGTGCCGTTCGGCGACGGAGTCGTGAAGAGCTACATGGACACCAGTTCGGGCGAAGTGGTGATGGAGCTCGGTGAACTACCCGATGCCGACGCCACGGTCACCACCGACTACGAAACGGCTCGCAAGATCTTCGTCGAACAGGATCAGCAGGCGGCCATGCAGGCGTTCATGAGCGGCAAGATCAAGGTTGTCGGCGACATCATGAAGGTGATGGGGATGCAGACCGCGGTTCCCCAGACCGACATCACTCAGCTGGTGGCCGCAGAGATCAAATCGATCACAGCCTGACCGAGTCACGCCTCAGCGGCTGCACGCGAGAGGCGAAGAACATCCCGAGCCCCGCAGCGACGGCACCGGCCAGCAGCGCGTACCCGTAACTCTCGACGACGCCCTGCGACAGGGTCGCTTCGTGCACCGACACCATGATGGTGGTTCCGATGACCGCACCCATTTGTGTCATCAGCTGCTGGACCGCCGCGACCGTGCCGATGTCCTTCGGGTCGACCGCATTGGCTACCAAACCCGAGAGCGCAGGAGAGGCGATTCCCTGACCCACTCCCGACAGAGCGAGGCCGGCGATGATCACCCAATCCGACGAACCGATGCCGACGACGGACAGTACGACCATCGATCCGACGAGCGCGGCGGATCCGACCACACCACTGCGTCGCTCCCCTGTCCGCAACGTGAACCAACTCGACGTCGGTGCAACGATCGAAAAGACGAGCGGTCGGGCGATGATCAGCCAACCGATGTGCGAGGTGGAATACCCGAGACCTTTCTCCAACAACTGCGGCACGGTGAAGAATCCACCCATGTAGGCGAAGTTGTTGAATCCCTGGCTCATGACCGGATAGACGACGTTGGTGGTGCGCAACCATTTGAGCGGGAGCAAGGGCGCCTCTGCACGCTTCTCCACTTCGACGAACAACCACAGTGCGAGCGCACCGACGACGAAGAGCGAGAGAACCGGAATGCTGTTCCAACCCCACGAGTTGCCACGGTTGATGGCCAACAGCAGCGACACGGCACCGATGCCGAGCGTCACGGATCCGGCGATGTCGAACTTCACGTTGCGGATGCGCTGTGTCTCGGGAAGAAGTCGCCACGCAACGAGTACACCGAGAAAACACACGGGCGCCTGGGCGATAAAGATGATGCGCCACCCGACGGTCTCCACCAACGGCGCACCGAGCACCACGCCGAGTACGGGTGCTCCTGCCGTGGTGAAACTCCAGTAGCCGAGTGGCTTGACCCGCTCTTCCGGTTCGAACAATCGGTTGATGTACGCCATGGTTGCCGGGCCCGTTGCCGAACCCGCGGTGGCCGACAACGTGCGGAAAGCGATCATCGAGAACGCATTCCAGGCAACTGCCGTGAGCGCCGCGAAAACTCCGGCGAAGAAAAGACCGAAGATGAAGAGCCGCTTGTGACCCCACAGGTCACCCGCCTTGCCGAACGCCGGCCCAACGACACCGAACGCCAGCATCGGACCGGTGAGAGCCCAGTTGATGGTCGAGGTGGTGGAGTCCAGATCCTGGGCGACGGTCTCGAGCGACACGACGAGGATCGTGATGGTGAAGCTGACGGCGAAGAGGCCGGAGAGAACCACCGCCAGAGTGGCCCACGCACGCGTCAGTCCGATCCGTCGTGCAACACGCTTGACCAACTTCTTGCTGCGGATCACGGGCCAGGGAACGACCCCGACTTCGTCACCACCGGGGACGCCCGAAGGGTCGCTCATCCTCCGTAGTACAACAGATCGACGGTGCTGCCGGCGGGAACCTCGTCGCCGTTGGCGACCTCCTCGCCCGCGATGCTCGCGCCCTTCAGTTTGCGCGTGTCGATGCCCTCGACTTCGCCGATCACGAAACCAGCCTCGGTGAGGCGCTTTTCCACCTCCGCCTTGTAGAGGCCGATGAAGTACGGCAAGCGCACCAACTGGGGACCCTTCGAGATCCAGTAGCTGAGGGTTCCACCTCGTGGCAGCGATTCGCCAGCGACCGGTACTTGACCGCCGATCAGGCCGGGATCCGACGGACCGAAGTCGTCGGGCAGGGTCGCGAGCACGAGACCGAGCTCCTGGGCCTTGGTCGTGGCCTGTTCGAGCGTCATTCCGACGAGGTCGGGCACGATTCTCGGAGCCGGGCCGTCGGAGACGGTGAGATTCACGGTGGTCCCCTTGACCACCTCATCGCCGACGATGGCGGTGGGTTGCTCGGCGACGGCCCACGAGATCACGACTCCCTGCGGAATGGTCTCGTCGTTGGCCTTGACGACCGCGGGAACGAGGCCCAGTTCGGTGAGGCGAGCAGTGGCCTCGGCTTCGGTCTTGCCCGTGACGTCTTCGAGCGTGGAGAACGTCGGCCCGAGGGAGACGACGAACACGATCTGCTTGCCCTCCTGCAACATCACGCCTTCGGCCGGATCGGTGGAAATGATCTCCCCTGTTTCCACGAGGTCGCTGCGTCCCTCCTGAACGATGATCTCCCAGTCGTTGCCGACGACGAGATTGCGTGCCTCACCTTCGGTGAGGCCAACGAGTACGGGAACACGGAAGTTTTCCTTGCGGAGCGCGAAGTACGCACCGACACCGCCGGCGATGACGGCGACGACGACGAACGCGACGACGGCCTTCAACCCGCGTCGACGCGACACTCGTGCGCGCGCGATCTCTCCCGTGGGATCCTCCGTCTCGTCAGTTGCGGCATCGCTCGAAACGACGTCGTCCTTCTGTGCGACACCGGTGTGCAACGGCCGCGGCATGTCACCGGTGGGATCACCCGCATCGCCATGGTCGATGACCGGAGGAGCCGGCGCCACGACGAGCGGCGTGAGCAGTTCGTCGAAACCAACACCCACGACGTCGACCGGTGTCGGCTTCGGGACACGCTTGGCTACGGCAACCAAGGCTTCGCCGAACTCACGAGCGGAGAACCGACTCTCGGCATCGGGTCGCGCCGCCCGCTCGAGGACGCTGGCGAGGGGCCCGAGGTCGGCCGACACGGGCAGGAGTTTGTCGACTCGGCTGGAGAGTGTGACCGCCACGGAATCGGCGGCAAAAGGCACCTGACCCGTGATGGCCTCGACCAGAACCAATGCGAGTGAGTAGACGTCGCTTTTCTCACTGACGGCACTCCCCTGGCCCAGTTCCGGAGCCGCGTACCGGGCTCGCTCGAGGTCGGCGTCACCGATGGATTCGGGGGGCAGGGCGTCGAGGCCGCCCAGGCGGGCCCGGCGCTCGGCGTCGAAGACGATGGCAGCCGGTCGGATGTCTCCGTGGACCCAGCCGGCCTGGTGGACGGCATGGAGCGCCCGGCAGATGTCGAGTCCGACGACCAGAGCCTGCGACGGGGTGAGCAAACGGCTGCGGTCGAGCATTTCTCGCAAACTGCCTCCGGGGAGGAGCCCGAGCACCGAGTAGATGCAGCGAACACCGGCGATGTCGGTGTCGCCCCAGTCGAGCACCGGAGCAAGTGAGGGATGACGTGTCCCCATGGCCTGTTGCAAGCGAAGTTGGATGGCGCGCCGGGATTCGATCGGCGACTTTCGACTCTTGGTGCCGGGGTCGACCATGTCGGTCAGCGGAACGAGTCGCACGACGACGTTGGTGTCGAGTCGGATGTCGGTGGCATCGAAGACACCGCGCGGTTCGCGGCCGTCTCCGATGGATCCGGAGCGGCGTGCATTCAAGCGGTAGCGACCGGCAAGGACGAACCCGGTGAGATCGCGCTCCGCTTCCATAGCGGTGGAGAAACTAGCCTCGAAAAGGGGCATTTCGCCCTGCGAACTGCGAGAATGTCGGTGTGTCGATGGTCAAAAAGATCAACAAACCCGCACTTTTCGCCAGTCTGGGCATTTCTCTCGGAATTGTGATCATGATCGTCGGGTTCATGTCGGCCACCACCGGGCGCGACGCTCTCAATCTTCCGGACCAGATCGAGCGCATGTCGCCGGCCGACAACGAAAAAGTGTTGCGTCAATCAGAGATCGTCGTCGACTTTGTCGAAGGCTACGAAGCAGTGATGATTCTCGACGGCATCGAACTTCCCACGACACGACTCGACGAGTTGTCGGCAACCGGCGCGCAACCGAAACCGAACGAACAAATTTCCCTTCCCGCAACTGCGATCTACGATCCGGGCAACTTCACCATCTCGTATCTCCCGCAAGAAGGTGGAGCGATCGAAGAACTTCGACAGGGCGAACACGAAGCCACCGTTCTCTTCTGGAAGACACTCGACGGTCGCGACACCGCACGTAGTTACACGTGGCAGTTCACGGTCGACTGATCAGCCGGGAAGTTCACCGGTCTCGAGCAGCGCGAGAAAGCCGGCTTCGTTCAGGACCGGGACGCCCAAGGCCTCCGCTTTGGTGAGCTTGCTGGCCCCCGGTTCGGCCCCCACCACGACAGCGAACGTCTTGGCGCTCACGCTTCCCGGGCTCTTGCCCCCGCGCTGCTTGATGGCCGCCTCGGCCCCTTCCCGGGAGAAGCCCTCGAGGGTTCCCGTGACCACCACGGCCTTGCCCGACAGGACCTGCGGCAGCGAAGTGCGCTCGACGTTGCCGAACTCGACCCCGGCACCGCGCATTTTGTCGATGAACCGACGGTTGGCAGGGTTGGCGAACCACGAGTGAATCGACCGGGCGATGATCTCGCCGACGCCGTCGACGGAAGCGAGATCCTCGACCGAGGCCCCGGCGATGTTGTCGAGAGTGCCGAACGCAAACGACAGCGACTCCGACGCCGCGGGACCGAGATGCTTGACACCGAGAGCGGTGAGCAACTTCGGCAGCGGCCGATGACGTGATGCATCGATGCCGGCGAGAAGTTTCTGTGCGCTCACCTTGCCGAACCCTTCGATCTGCAGCAGTTGTTCCTCGGTGAGGGAATAGATGTCGCCTGCATCCTCGACGAAACCCGCATCGGAGAGCGCGAACACCGTGCGCTCACCGAGACCTTCGATGTCCATGCCGCCGCGTGATGCGAAGTAGATGATCCGTTGGTCCCGCTGGAACGGACACGACGGCTCGACGCATCGCGTGTCGGCTTCGCCCTCTGCCTGCACCAACTCTGTTTCGAGTGGACATGGGCACTTTGCGGGAAACTCCCACGGATTGCAGTTCTTCGGTCGCTTGGCGAGAACTGGTCCGACGACTTCGGGAATCACGTCACCGGCCTTGCGCACGACAACCGTGTCCCCGGGTCGCACGTCTTTCGCAGCAACTTGTGCCCGGTTGTGCAGGGTTGCCATGCCCACGGTGGAGCCGCCGACGAAGACGGGTTCGAGAACCGCAAAGGGCGTGACGCGACCGGTGCGGCCCACCGAGATCTGGATGTCGCGAAGGATCGTGGTTCGCTCTTCGGGCGGGAATTTGAAGGCGATGGCCCAACGAGGCGCACGACTGGTGAATCCGAGTGCTTCGCGCTGGGCGAGAGAATCGACCTTGACCACGGCACCGTCGATCTCGTATCCGAGAGTGTCGCGCTTGTCTCTCCACTCGGCACAGAACGCACGTACGTCGGCGAAGGAACCGACCTTCACGATGGACGGATTCACGGGAAAGCCGAGGCCCGCGAGATAGTCGAGCGATTGCTTGTGTGACGAGAACTCGGGAACCCCTCGGGTCTCGCCGAGTTGGTAGGCCCAGAACGACAACTCGCGCTGCGCGGTGACCGCCGGGTTCTTCTGGCGCAGACTGCCGGCACCGGCGTTGCGCGGGTTGGCGGGAACCGGTTCGGGCTTGCGACCCGCCGCCACACGCTCGGCGTTCTCGGCTTCCTTCGCGGCGCGGAGTTTCTCGAATGCGGAGATCGGCATGTAGACCTCGCCGCGCACCTCGAGCACGGCCGGTGTCTCGCCGTTGGTCGCGATGAGCTTCTTCGGCACCGCGGCGATGCTGGCGACGTTGGCGGTGACATCTTCACCCACCTTGCCGTCACCACGCGTGGCGGCCTGCACCAATTCCCCGTACTCGTAGCGAATGCTGATGGCGAGACCGTCGATCTTCAATTCGCACACGAATTCGGCGGTGGCACCGTCGAGCCCCTTCGCGACACGGTCGTGCCAGGCGGCAAGTTCGTCTTCGTCCATGGCGTTGTCGAGGCTGGTCATCGGCACGGAGTGCGTGACCGGGGCAAAGGTGGTGAAGACCGGCGCACCCACCGCTCGTGTCGGTGAGTCCTGGCTGGCGTGCTCGGGATGCTCGGCCTCGAGCGCAGTCAGCTCGCGAACCAGCTCGTCGTACTCCGCATCGCTGATCTCGGGATTGTCGAGGCCGTAGTAGGCCTGGTTGTGGTGGACGATCTGATCGCGCAGATCCGCGATGCGCTGGGCCACTGCGTCGTGCTTCTTGGCACCAGCCTTCTTCGCCACGGGATCACGGTACCAATCGGATAGAACAGAGACCGCATGAAGCAATCCCCCGCGAACGTTCTTCTCTGGATCGCCCGCGTGGCGTGGGTGGCCCTGGCGATCGTCCCGAATGCCCTCGATGAAACCAGCCCGGTGTTCGTCGGCGCAGCCTGGGTGGCGTGGGCACTCGGTGTTCTTGCCGTGGTCTGGCAGAGCCCGCTGTCGCTCACCGTGATCCGCGTACTCGCCCCGCTCGCCGTTGCGGGCCTGGTTGGTGCACTCGTCTTTTCCGACAACCTCGACGACGCCGGCACCGCCGAGGTTGCATGGCCACTGCTCGGCATCGCACTGTCGATCACCGTCGTGGTGGCGGTGTTTCTTCCCTACTACGCGGCCGGCCACATCCAGGCATCTGCATACGGCGCCGAACAGCGCTTTCCGCTGCGGGTTCCCGTTCCCTTGGTGGCGCCGATGCTGGTGGCGTGGCTGGTGAGCGTCGGGCTCCTGCTCGCAACACTTTTCGCGCTCGCCGCCGAGGTGTGGTGGCTGGCCGGCATTTTCGCCGTCGCGACCGCGGCAGTCGGCAAGGTCGTCCTCGAGCGCATGCATCGCTTCTCGCGCCGGTGGTTGGTGGTGGTTCCCGCGGGACTCGTGGTGCACGACCATCTCTTGTTGGCCGAGACCTTCATGGCGAAGGCAACTTCGGTGACCGGTGTGATCATCGCTGCCGAACCGGGCGAGGCACTCGACCTCACCGCTGTCGCCCGCGGTTCGGTGATCGTCGTTCAACTACGCGACACCGACGACGTGATTCTCAGTCCCTACCTGGCCAAATTGTTGGGCATCGCCGACGTGGTGCACACCCGCGCCTACGCGGTTGCACCGACGCTCGCCGCCCAGGCACTGGCCGCGCTGACCAGACCGCCAGCCACCACGTAGGAGTCGGTGGTGTCGTACAGCACCGCGCTCTGACCCGGTGCGATGCGACGATGGGGCTGGTGCAGTCGCACCTGAACTCGCACGTCGTCGATCACCACGACGGAGCAGGGCAACGATGCACCGTGCGCACTGCACTGCACGCGGTACTCGCCTGCCTCGGGCTGCCCGCCGGCCCACACCATGTCGTGGAGAGCGAGATCCGTGCGCAGCAGGTCGGCCTCAGTGCCGACCACCACCTTGCGCTCGGCGGTGTCCACGTCGACGACGAAACGCTTGGCCTCGGTCTTGTGCAGGCCGAGACCGCGGCGTTGTCCGATGGTGACCATCTCGACGGCGTCGACCGAACCGACATCGTTCCCTTCGGTGTCGACCACCCGCGCAGGATGGAACGGAATGCGATGGCCGAGGAAGGTCTCGCGACCACCGGTGGAGGTGATGAAGCAGACGTCCTGGCTGTCGGGTTTCGATGCCGTGCGCAGGCCGAGTTGCCGCGCCACATCGCGCACCTGATCCTTGGTCATGTCGCCGACGGGAAAGAGCGTGCGCTCGAGTTCGCGACCAGCCAGCATGTGCACCACGTAGCTCTGGTCCTTGGCCGCATCGTGGCCGCGGAACACGCGGGGAGCGCCCGACGGCGTGAGCGCGATGCGCGCGTGGTGACCCGTTGCCACGGCGTCGAAACCGAGTGCATCCGCGCGCTCCGAGAGACGTGAGAACTTGATGCTGCGGTTGCATTCGATGCACGGGTTCGGCGTGACGCCTGCTGCATGGGCCTCGACGTACGGCGACACCACGTGACGGTCGAAGTCGTCGGTGAAGTTGAAGACGAGATGATCGATCCCGAGTTGCTGGGCGACACGACGTGCATCGTCGACGTCGGAGACCGAACAGCATCCGGTGTCGCTCTCGCCACCCCAGAGACGCATGGTGACCCCGACGACATGGTGTCCCTGCTGCTGCAACAGCGCAGCAGCCACGGAGGAGTCGACTCCTCCCGACATCGCCATCAGGATCTTCACGATGGGGAATTCTACGGGCGGGTCCGCTCGCGCAGCCGACGAATCGATGCGCTGATCACGACAATGGCCCGATCGATGTCCGCTTCGGTGGTGGTATGGCCGAGGCTGAGCCGCAGAGCCCCCATGGCCCGCTGGCGCGGAACGCCCATCGCAGCAAGGACGTGCGACGGTTCCATCGCACCACTCGCACACGCAGAGGCGGCCGACGCACAGACACCCTCTTCGTCGAGGAGATAGAGCAACGCCTCGTTTTCGACGCCCTCCACGCACACGTGGACGATGCCTGGGACGCTCGCCTCGGGCGGGATCGTGACGGCGACTCCGCCACAGGCCTCGAGGCCGACCAGCAGACGATGGCGCAGGCCTTCGACACGCTCGAAGTCCGCGGAACGATGCGTGGCGGTGACGCGAAGCGCCGCAGACGTGGCCGCGATTCCAGCGACGTTGTGTGTACCACTGCGGCGGTCGCGTTCCTGGCCGCCACCCAGAATCAACGGCTCGAGATGGATGCCGTTGCGCTGATACATGACACCGGCTCCCTTCGGCCCGCCGAACTTGTGCGACGACAGTGTGAGGATGTCGACCAACGTGGTCAACTCCGCGAGATCGAGCCAGCACGCTGCCTGGACCGCATCGGTGTGGATCACCGCCCGTGGCGCCACGTTGCGCACCACCCGGACAACATCGACCATCGGAGTGACGGTGCCGACTTCGTTGTTCA
>Ga0164293_10002132_pt1 | contig 16736 bp, 15 predicted proteins | sample GEODES118metaG_FD_111487 | JGI IMG/M metagenome (GOLD analysis project Ga0164293, IMG submission 111487) | Eutrophic lake water microbial communities from Lake Mendota, Wisconsin, USA - GEODES118 metaG | ecosystem: Environmental > Aquatic > Freshwater > Lake | place: USA: Lake Mendota...
AGGCACAAGATTTTGGCCTTTCAGCCGCCAAACGTTTCCAAAACAATTCCACGACATACTTGGAACTGGCCGCACGCTCATTCAGCAGACTGCCGACAGGTTTGTGGGTATTTGTCCCAACGAAAATATATATGTTGTAACCTCTCCGGAATATTTCGAAATCACGAAGGCTCAGTTGCCTTTTCTGACTGATGATCAAATATTATTGGAGCCAAGTCGCAGAAATACAGCACCTTGTATAGCCTATGCCTCATACAAAATAGCAAAGCAAAATACTAATGCTCAGATAATTGTTGCTCCGTCTGATCATATTATTTTGAAGGAGGAGGAGTTCAGAAACAGGATAAATGTTGCTTTGGATTATTCTGCAAAAAATGATGTATTGGTTACATTGGGTATAAAACCAACTCGGCCTGACACGGGTTACGGCTACATTCAGTTTGATGATACCGACTCTAATGAGGTAAAAAAAGTGCGTACTTTCACTGAAAAGCCAAACTTAGAACTCGCCGAAATGTTTCTTGCGAGTGGCGATTATGTATGGAATGGTGGGATATTTGTGTGGAGTTTAACATCTATAACTGCGGCTTTTGATCAGCACTTGCCCGAAGTGGCCGATGCTTTCAGAATTGCCCAAAAACACTTTTTCACCGAAAAAGAAAAGGATGCCTTGGATACCGCCTATCCGAGATGCCGCTCCATATCTATAGACAACGGCGTGATGGAAAAGGCAGAAAACGTTCACGTAGTATTGTCTGACATTGGTTGGTCAGACCTCGGGACTTGGAAATCTGTTTATGAAAACTCTGAAAAAGACGAGGTAAATAATGTGATAGATGGTAAAGCAATGCTATTCAACGTGGAGGACTGCATTATAAAAACCCCTAAAGACAAGCTGGTAGTTATCAATGACTTAAAGGGTTATATTGTGGCCGAGTTTGACGGGGTTTTGATGATTTGCAAAAAAGATGACGAGCAAAAAGTAAAAGAATTTGTATCAAAAGCCGAGGCTTATGGTAAGCAGTTTGTGTGATTATGCTACTTTGAAAGATATACTAGGAGAGCTTGCAATAGAAATATTGTGGGCTTTTTTTGTGAAAATATTTTAGAAATTAGAATCAAAAGAAAAAGTTAGGTCTAATAATTCGGTGCATAATGTATATTTCGAATTCCATCAAAGCACTCCCTTCCTCCACTTCCTCGTCCATTCCACTGCACCAAAAACCGCAATAATGCAGAATGCAAAATAGAGAAGTGAATATAGTTTTACATCTTTCACAAAATACATATATGTACTGATTATGTCTATGGCGAGCCACATCCACCAAGCTTCTAATTTCTTTTTCATAAGCATAAACGTGGCCACAATACTCATAACGGTAGTAAAACTATCCAAATAGGGAAATGCACTAGGCTGACTAAATAGATTTGGGAATATTTCGTGAAGGTTGTTGGAGAAAGTACCCATCAAAGAGGTGGCTATTAACCCAGCAGCAATGAGTATTGCGGAAGTTTTTGGCTCCAATTTTGTGATTTTTAGTTCGTTTTTTTGATTGGCGTTTTCAACTTTCGGGAATTTCCACAGCCAAAAACCGATGATGTTGGTAATAAAGAAGAAGCCTTGTAGAAACATATCAGGGTAAAGCTGAATTTGGTAAAACATAACACAAGCCAAACATACATTTACCAAACCCAAAATCCAAGACCAAACATTCTCCTTCACCGAAAGCCAAACCGCCAAAGCACCGGAAATAGTTGCCCAGAACTCCAAATGGCTCATTTCATAGCCCCAAATGGAGAAGAAGATATTTTTTATATCGAAAAAACTAGGCAACTACTTTTGATTTAAATAATGGAACCGTACTACAAGGCTCGCCAAACATCAAGCTTTTTACAATTGGTTTGAGTCGGCGAGTAAGTTCTACATAAACATAAGTCGGAATCTGAGCATTGCTGCATCCTTTTACTACTATTCTTTGGTCTTTAAATTGGGCTAAATCTAGGTCATTCAGTGCTTTTTCATAGAGTTTTTTCTCCAAATCTTCCAAACTTCCAAAAACCACCATATTGGCAAAAGGCTCTAGTTGAATAGCCAAAAGCATATATGCCCATGTGGGCACAATGGCATCTTCCGAGCAGATGATGGCCACATTCTTACCAGTGTATTCTGTCCAGTCTTTTGCTTTCAAAAACTCTCGAAAATCTTTTTCTTTAAGAATCAATCCCATAAAAAGATTCTCCTTGATATCGTAAACCACACGCTCGCCTTGGTGGAAATATTCCTCTAAATCAAACGAGATTAAGCCACTATTGGCCACTTTATTTATTATTTCTGCTTCCATTTTTTTTCAGTTTTCTTCTTCGGTTTCAGCAACCAAAATTACTTTTTCTAACTCAACTGGTCTTGCTTCAAAATAGTTTTTTGCAGCTACTTGTGTACTTATTTTTAGAAATGTTCGGCCAAAAACAAAAATTTGTTGAACCAAAAACATCACAAAAATTGTAGTTCCCGAGTGCATTCCTATCAAACTGTCTATGCCCAAATAAACCACAGAGAGTATAATACCTAGAACAATAATCAACCAAAAAAGTGCGATAGCTGTTGGCCTTTGAAAAATATAGCTAAAGGCTTTCCAAAATGCACCAAAAGGGGAAAGTGTTGTTGATTTGAACAACATCACCCTGCCATAATCGCCCATAATGACCACAAAGCCAACAAAATATGCAAGAATAAGCACGGGCGGAATCATCCACAAAATATAGTCTTTCTCACTACCACCCTCGGCTATTGCCGCAAAAATGAAGAAAAACATACCAGCCAAAGACACCAAAACCATCAAAAAGATGAAAAGAAATATCAAAAGCATAGCAAAGCGGCCAAAATACTGTGCCGAGGCTTCAAAAAAACGAGGAAACTTGAATTTGTATTGATTGGTTGCATCTAAAATACCACCTGCAAAGAAGGTATTGAGCAACAGATACACCATGCCCAAAGTGAAAATTAATGGCAAAAACGGTCTAAAAGCATTCTGACTTTGGTGGAAAAAGTCTGTGAAAATCATAAAATCAAAGTCAGTAACGAGCTTATCCAATGCAACCGATGTGTTGGCTTCATTCAAAAATGTCAAATAAAAAGGCCAGGCCACCAGCATAGACAGCACAAAACCTGCGGCGTATAAGAAAAACACCAAGAGTGGTTTTTTTGCTATTTGATTTATTGATTTTGTTAGTATTCGTATCATTTTTTATAATTCTAATTTTCTAAGTTCTTTGGTGAGTTCATCCAACAATTGTTTTTCGGTTGGAAGATACATTTGGTATTTACTGGCAAAAATACTAGTATTATTTTCAGGTAAAGTAATTTTAACTACGTCATCGTTTTTATCGGCACACAGCAATATTCCAATGGTCTTGTTTTTAAAGTCTTGCTTTTCTATCCTGTCAAAATAGTTTACATACATTTGCAGTTGTCCAATATCCTGATGCGTGAGCTTTTCAGTTTTAATCTCAATAATTACAAAACATTGCAACAAACGATTGTAGAAAACCAAATCCACAAAGAAATCGTCACCCTCTAAATGAATTCGCTTTTGTCTGGCCACAAACGAAAATCCATTACCTAGCTCTAATAAGAACTCTTGTAGGTTTGTAATAATTGCCTGCTCAAAATCCTTTTCATAATAGGCGGTTTCTTTTTCAATCCCAAAAACTCTAAAGCCATTGGGTTTTTTATGTTTTTTTTCACTTCCGAAGGTCTTTTTTCATTTCTTGGAACCTCTATCACTGACTTTACATCATTGCTAGTTTCAGTGGCTCAAACAGCTGACTGTTAGTTTGTCTTTCCAGTTGCCTCGCCGTCCAGTTGTTTTTCTCAGATTCCGCCAAATAAAATTCTCTTTTGTCCTCACTTTCGATTCTGATGAAGTTGCGATAACGAGTCCAACTGAATTTTGAACGCAGTGCGTTCAAAATTGGAAAGACCCTAAAAAACTGTCTAAACAAATTCAATTGCCGGAAAGAAAAACCGGACCCAAAAAGAGGCTCCAATTCTTCTGATAGCGATTTTATAAGAAAAGTCCCATGAGCAGCTCTTTCTTTTCCCGATTGTTCCTCTTCAAAAATAACCTTACCAATTTGCCAGTACATCAACACACGTTCAAAATCGACAGACCTTATCGCTCTGTCCTGAGCGTTAGCGATAATAGATTTTATTTGAAATATTAAATCTCTCCGTAATTCCATAAAATTCGTCTCAGTTTATTCACCCCAGCTTTGGATTATTCTTGTGTCTGTCAAAATCCCGCTTGGTTTTTTTCTCCAGATTTTTCACAAGAGCATCGTTTAAATCTATGCCCGTTTGATTGGCCAAGCAGATCAGCACAAACAACACATCGGCCATTTCATCGCCCAAATCCTTGTTTTTGTCCGATTCTTTTTCGGACTGCTCACCATATCTGCGGGCCATTATTCGGGCCACTTCGCCCACTTCTTCCATCAGTATAGCCGTGTTTGTGAGTTCATTGAAATACCTCACCCCAACGGTTTTAATCCATTCATCTACAATGTTTTGTGCTTCTTTTATCTGCATGGTTTACTTTTTGGCAGGTGGCGAAATCATGATATGTGCCCTATGCGTACCCGGATCCATAATCCATGGAGCTCCGGGCACCACTTCCTTTAGCGGCAGGCCTGTAGATGCCGCCGTTGCCCAAGGAATATACACCACATAGCGATAGTTGGCCTTTTCTAAACTTTCACCGCTCAAAATATGTAGCGTAGATGGATTCTTGGGCATTTTCAATTTACCCTTTTTGGCCTCGGCCTCACGTATGTCAAAAACCTCTTGAAACGACTTGTTCTCTTTTTGCAACACACGGCCACGAGCCATAAACGGCTCCAAATCTTGGTGATAGCACGACACACTGAAACCCTTTTTGTTGGGGTCGTCAGCCAAACAAATATATCCGCTACCTCCTTTTTGTAGCACTAGCATTTCGCCTTCCGCATTGTATCCCCAAATTTTGGCGTTCGTTCTATCAACTTCTGGCAAAGCCATAGTTGCCTCTTTTATTTGCTGCTCATTGGGTAAAACCTGAGCAAAAACACCAGTTGAAAACAGAAAACCGCAACAAAACATCAACTTTTTCATACCATTAAAATTTAAATTTGTAAAAAAATAAGGGCGAATACCTTGTTCTGATGGCATCAAATCCAAGGGTAGGGGTTTTGGCCTTTACTCCACCACGCCTCCTGAGGGGGGTAAGGGTTATATCATTTTCGCAGTATAACAAACCGCAAAGAACAAAGATAACAAGTAAAGCGATTTTTCAAATCGCTTGTGAAATAGTTTTCAACTTGAAGTACCTTTCCTTTTGTTTAACCAAGTAAAGCGATTATCCAAATCGTTGAAAAAAAACACTATCCGACTTTTCCGACTTTTGTTATGAAAAATCGAAATGCACTTATAAACCCATTTTTTTCGTAATTTTGATTCTTTAAACCATTCTAAAATTAAACATTCCATGAAGCGAATAGGCTTAGTATCGGTAGCAACTCTTTTCATAGTATTTTTAAGTTCGTGGGGCATGTGGGGGCATTATGCCATCAATCAATCGGCCATATTCTCGCTTCCTCAGCCAATGGCATCGTTTTTCTATCGTCATATCGATTTTATCTCTGAGGGAGGCAACCTTCCAGATGTTCGAAAATATAGTCACCTAAAAGACAAAGCCGAAAATCCTCGTCATTTTATCGATATTGAAGACTTTGGCAAAATACCTTTTGACAGTATTCGTACCCGTAAATGGGATGAAAAAAGTCTCCAAAAGTGGGGTAATTTACCTTGGTTCATGAGTGATACCTACAAAAGTCTTGTAAATTCCATGAAAAATGGTCGTCGCACAGAAACTTTGTTTTCGGCCGCCGAACTGGGGCATTACTTGGCTGATGCCCACATGCCGCTCCATACGTCATCTAACCACGACGGCCAACTGACCAACCAAAGAGGCATTCATGCACACTGGGAAGCCCTTTTGGTAGAACGATACGGCAAAGGCTACAACCTCAAAGTTGAGCCGGCAACATACATCAGCAACGTGGATTCTGAAATCTGGAATATCATCAAAGATACCCACAGCCTCGTGGATACACTTTTAGCAATAGACCGAAAACTAAGAAGTGAATTTCCAGTCGACCAACTTTATGAAAAAGACAAAGACGGCAAAGTGGTAAAGAATAAATTTGGGCAGTGGGTATTTACCAAAGAATACTCGGCGTTGTTGCACAAGTCGCTGAACGGCATGGTAGAAAAACAAATGCGGAAATCCATTCAGCAAGTGAGCAATTTTTGGTACACTGCTTGGGTAGATGCAGGAAAGCCCGATTTATCAGCCATGGAACAACCTAAATTGTTGAAAAGAACCAACAAACAGTACAAGAAAGATGTTAAGATTTGGCAAGGTGGCCAATTGCCTTATCAATATATGGAGAAAGAATATTAGTAGAGCGATTTTTCTAAATCGCTCTATTCTGCTTGAAATTATATCTATCAGCACTTTCAAATACGGCTTAAATGTCGCCAACATTGTTCGACCCTTTCAGTGTCGTTTCAGCTTCTATAAATGCTTTTCACCCCGAGCGAGGTGTCGCCCCAGTTTTATTCGGGGCTATTCATATTTGACCCTTTAAGGGTCATGGTGGCAGCAATTTGAAAAATTCCTGTGAGATAAATAAATTCTATTTTTGACCCTTACATTTTTGGTTTTCAAAATAGAATAATAGTTTTTTTAGCTATTCAAAAAATCGTTGCTATTTCAATTCTTTGCGTCTTTTTCCCACCTCTCTCCAAGTGGTCAAAATAATTTTATTGTCTGCCAAATATTTCTTAAAAACGGGGTCCATCATAGACATGGTATCACTTTTTCTGACAATTCCCGAGTCAGAAATGTACTTAAATATCTCCGAAGGCCATGTGCAATGCATAATTACCATCGTCAGGCCGGGCTTTAGACTTTCTATGGTTTCTATATATTTCTTGGTTTTTGAGGCAAGAAGTTCAGCATCGGAGCAGTCTTTTTTGCCTGCTGGACATCCCCATCCGTAAGATACATTGTGCAAATCATCAATCACGGGTAGGCCAGCAGCCCACAATTGTTTTCCGACGGCTGTCGTCATTTCTATGGTTAATCCTGCGTCTTTTTCGGTTTGTAAAATCATCGAGTTGTGTCCGCCTGGAAACATCACGGGTATTTTCTCTTCCATTGCCACTTTAAGGTATCTTTCCAAGAAGTCTTTTCTAGCAAAAACTGTCCCCATGTGTGTATCGAGGTGCGTAGGTTCCCAGCCCATCGTGCGTGAACGGTCTATTTGAGCTCTAATTTCCTTTTCTATCTCGTCTGCTGATGCGTTAGTGGCTGTGGCCCTTACACTTGGCCACATAGCTCCTTGTTTGTCCACCAGTCCAGGTACGGCAGGTTTACCCATCAATGGCCCCCAACGGTAACCTTTCCACTCAGAAGTGAGAGTCAGATGCAATCCAGCATCGGTTTGTGGATGGGTTTCTAGATATTTAAAAAAATCTGGAATCCACGGGCAAGGCATCATCATGCTCAGCGAATTTGCTACGCCTTCTTCCATGGCTTTTATGGCTCCGAGGTTTGAATCATAAGACATTCCTACATCATCTATATGCAAAATAAGAACCTTGGAGCCTTTTGGATAACCTAGTTTTTCTGCATAGGTGGTTTCTTGGGCTAAAATATTTTGAGATAACAAAACTAGAATAAGGAGTATTTTTTTCATAGAAGGTTGATTTTTGAGTTGAATATTTTTTTGAATTTTAAAGGTAAGGAAAATTTGTTTTTGTAGCAAAAATTGGCTGATAGGTTAGATGAAGTTTGTGGGTGATACAAACTTGGTCGGGTGGTGTGACGTTCTAAGAATACAAATTTGAGATGTATTTTTAGTTCTAAAATTCCTTTACAATGCAGCCAATCCTATTAAGCCAAGTCTTACAGCTTCTCTATTCAAAGAAGAATTTGAATTTCAAAAGTCAATGCAATCAGCCATCCATGTGAAGGAAAGAGTTGATACTGAAAACTTGGGTGACAGAAATATAAATCAATAAGCCTGAAAAAACCATTGCACTATTTGAAAACAAGAAATTTGAAAACTCCGATACTTCTCATGGAGATTATAGAGAATGGTATCTGGCCTTGGCGTATCTAAAAACCGACAAAAGAGAACGAGCAAAAGAGATTTTAACTAAAATTTCCAAAACTGGAAATCACTAAAATAACAAGCCTTGAGGCTATTAGACGAACTTTAGGTATTGTTAATATTTTAACAATACAGCAGAAAGATACTCGCTTTGTGTTAATTTTGACATAAAAATTTTCATATAAGTATTTTTCTGTGGATTTTATCAAAAAAACTGGAAGTGTTTTAGGACTTATTTTAATTATCCCTTTTACTGTTTTTTCACAAACCCATGTCGCCCGTCAAAACTTGTTTTGGATGCGAGCAATGGTACAGTCTAATTTGAATAAAAAACTATTTTTGGTTACCGAAATAGACCACCGCAGGTTTTATGAGGGTAATACGCAGCACCATACCATACAACACAATCATTTGCATTTAAGGATAAACTCGAGTGTTGATGTGGCTATAGGACAGACCTTTTCGTGGCAAGATTCACAGTTTCCTGATGCCGCGATAAAACTTACAGTCCCTGAGATACGCCCTTTTCAAGAAGTGAATGCGGTACAAAAAATCAACAAAAAAGTTGTTTTTTCCGCCAGAGTGAGAATTGACGAGCGATTTATTCGGAAAAATGATGGCGTCCAACTTTTGGAAGGTTATAACTTTAACATGCGTTACCGCCTTCGGCTACAATACCAATTTTTTCTTTGGAAAAAACAAAACGCCAACCTCAAAATATCCGATGAGTTAATGGTGAATTCTGGTAAAAATGTCAATTTCTTTGACCAAAATCGAGTTTACATCGCTTATGAACATAATTTCACGAACAAATTCTCTGCCGAATTGGGCTATTTGAGATGGTATCAACAACGGGCTCAGTTTGATACTTATTTTCAAAGAGATATTGTGCGTTTGACTTTATTTAAGAAGATAAATTTCGCCAAAAATTAGATTTATCATCGTTTTTTGATGAAATAGCAAAAAAGATTGAGCATGAAAATTTTACTTGTTGAAGACGAAGCCAAAACGTTGCAGCTCATAAAGCAGGGCTTGGAACAACATAATATTGAGGTAGATATAGCATACGATGGCTTAATGGGACTTACTTTGGCTCAAAGAAATCCTTATGATTTATTGATAACCGACATTATTCTTCCAGAGATAAACGGGCTTAATCTTTGTCGAAAACTTCGTGAAAGTGGTTTTGAAACGCCCATTTTGCTCTTAACGGCTCTCAGTACCACGGCTGACATTATTACGGGTTTGGATGCTGGGGCTGACGATTATCTCGGAAAACCTTTCGAGTTCAGTGAATTAATGGCTAGAGTCAGGGCCTTGACCCGCCGAAACAAAGCTTTAGCAGCTCCTTCTAATGTATTACGGGTGTCTGATTTAGAGCTAAATCAAGACACCAAGCAGGTAAAACGTGCCGGTAGGGAAATACTCTTGACGGCCAAGGAGTTCAACCTTCTGGAGTTGTTGATGCGGCATCCTGGTCGGGTGATTTCGAAGGTAGAACTAGCCGAGAAAATTTGGGACGTAACCTTTGATACGGGTACCAATGTCATAGAAGTGTATGTGAATTTTCTTAGAAAGAAAGTGGATAAAGATTTTGATAGAAAGTTGATTCATACACAAATAGGTATGGGTTACGTTATAAAGGATTGATTAGGAATTGAAAAAAAATCAGGTGAAGTCCATATTAGAAAACATAAATTTTAAACTCAATATTCGAGGTCAGCTTACCTTACAGGTTTTACTGTTAGTTGGGTTTCTTTTTATGTTTTTTTCGGTCAGTATTTATTTTTTCAGTAAACTTTATTTGGAAAAACGCTTTTTCAAAAAACTACAAGACAAAGCTTTAACGACGTCCTCCCTTTTTTTTGATTTCCAGGCCAATAATATTGAGATTCAGAAAATTGTTGAAAACACCGAAGGAGAATACCTCAACGAAGAGGTGATTTCAATAATAGACATTAAAAGAAACCTCTTTGTATTTTCCAATAATCTAAAAAAAGAAGAGTTTCACCGACTTTTTATGTTTAGAATTGACACAAACAGCCCGGTTGGAAATGCAAGTTTGGGAGCATATAAGATGGCCTATCTTAAGATCAAGGACAATTCTGGAGAATACTGGGTAATGGTTAGTGCCGTTGATAAAATAGGTGAAAGAGCCTTGGCTGATTTGAAGAATATCCTTGTTATCATGTCTTTTGTGGCCTTGCTTTTTATTGGTTTTTTGGGTTGGTATTTGGCAAATAAGGCCTTGGCTCCGATATCAGACATTATAAAGCAGTTGGATAAGATTTTTCCCAAGAACATATCCAAACGAATCATATACACTAACTTTGGCGATGAAATAGGGCAAATGGCCGAAACCATAAATAAACTTTTGCAGCGGGCCGAAAACGCTGTTTTTACCCAGAAGATGTTCGTGGCCAACATATCACACGAGCTTAAGAATCCCCTTACAAAAATCTTCACCCAGATAGAACTGTTGGAGATGAAATACAAAAACTACCCAGAGTTTCACGATCAGATAGTTTCGCTTAGAGAAGATACCCTAAAGCTCAACCACCTCACGCATTCGCTTTTACAATTGGCCAATATATTTTCGAATGAAAACGCATTGCCGCTCACTGAAATCAGGTTAGACGAGGTGGTATTTGATGCCGTTTCGGAGTTTAAAAAATGGAATGCTAACAAGAATATCGAGATAGACCTCGAGAGTTTTCCTGAAGACGAAAAATTCCTTATCGTTAAAGGTAGCGAGGAGGCTTTGAAGGTAGTTTTCAAAAACTTGATTGACAACGCCTGTAAGTTTTCGGTCAATCAGACTGCTCTTTTGAATATTTCGGTCAAGCGTAATCAGGTGAAAGTTGAAATCAAAAATGATGGAATCCCGATTCCTAAAAACGAAATCACCCAAATATTCCAACCTTTTTATAGGTCAGATTCCACATCAAGAGGCAAAACTGGACACGGGGTAGGTTTGGCCATTGTGAAGCAAATTGTAGAACTGCACCACGGCAAAATTGGCGTTTTCCCGCAAGAAGACGGTAATCTTTTTCAAGTCACTCTTCCCAACCTTTTTTACTGGCAGTCAAATTTTAAGCTAAATTTAATTTCCATTTAACTCCTGTTTAAGGTCGGTCTGTTTAGTTTGTTCCATAATCAAAACTTAAATATTTTAACATTGGAAATGGAACAACACTCATCGAGCAATTCAAACACGCTTAAAATTGGTTTAATTGTACTTTTGGGAGCTTTAGGACTTCTTGGATACTTGTATTATGGTTCACAAAACGAAAACGCTGATTTACAAAAGCTTTTAACTGGCAAAGTAGATGAGTTGTCTACTACTAAAGTTAAGTTGGATTCGATATCACAATCGCTCGATGCGAAAATAGCTGAGGTAGCTTCCTTGGGTGGTAGCGTAGAAGAACTAGAGAAAATAAAGGCTCAGCTGGAGCAGGACAAGAAAAGGCTTAAGTCCGATTCTAACTTTTCTGCCAAGAAGTATGAAGGTAAAATAGCTGAATATGAAGCTTTTTTAACTCAAAAAGACGAAGAAATTCTGAAATTGAAAGAAGAAAATGGGCTACTAAACTCACAGAATTTAACCCTTAAAACTGAGAAAGAGCAAGTTATAAGCCAAAACAAATCATTGAGCTATGCCAAAGATTCTCTAAACTCAAAGGTAAGTGAGGTGAGTTCTCAAAATGAGGATTTACGTAAGAAAGTAAACGTAGGTTCGGCTCTTAAGGCTGTAAATGTGCAAGTAGTAGGATTAACAAGTCGAGGTAAGGAAAGAGATGGAGAATTGAAAAATCGCAAAGTAGATCAGTTAAAAATTTCTTTCATACTACCGTCAAATCCGCTCACCGAAAGAAACAACAAAGAGGTGTATATGAGGGTCTTGGATCCAAATGGAGCCGTGCTTAATGACATGTCAAGAGGTGGTATTTTGAATTTTGCCAACCAAGAAATCGGTTACAGCTTAAAACAAAATGTGGCTTACACTAACGATGATCAGAAAGTTGAAATGTTCTACAAAAAAGAAGTAGTTTTTAAATCGGGTAAATACGTAATTGAGATTTATTCAGAAGGATTCAAAATCGGAACAGGAAGCTTTTTGGTAAAATAAATAAAGAATATATCCATAATGGTTTATAGGGTTCTATCAGATTCCTGCATCGATTTTCGATGCAGGAATTTTCATTTTAAGTAAAAATGAAAAAGGGCTTTTCAGCCCTTATATTATTTCAATTCTACCATTCCTGAGTTTTTCAAAATCCCTTTATCTTTTTCATTTAGGCTCCAGTTTTTATCGAAAATTCCGTAGCCAATTACGTTGTTGATGTTTTTGTCGTATAGCACCCAGTCGCCATATCCTGAAAGTATACTTGCTTTACCAGCTGAACGTAATCTCGCAAAAGGGCTGTTGTCGGCATTGGGCAATTCCCAAAACGGTAGACCAGAATTAACTAAAACATAACGATTGCCATTTGGGAAAATAAAACTCAAACTGCCATTTTCTTTGGCCGAAGACTTAAGTGAAATTGGCAAATATGCAGCGTATCTTTCAATTATTTCGTTGTTCTCGGCATCGCCAAAAAGTATTAGATTTGATCTTTCGATATCATTTGGCCTTACTTCTTTGTCAGACAAAACCCTTGGAAAAACCATCACTCTACCCATAAAATCGCCACGATACACACTCCAATTTGCAGCTTCCTCAGCAATTTTACGTCTTTGTTCTAGTTGCTCTTTGGTCGGATTTCCTTTGGTGCCATACACATAAATATGCCTGTCACCGATAGCTTCCGCCATTGGACCTTCCAAAGTTGCATTTTTTGTTTTTGTGTTCTCAGGTCTTTTGCCCACTGTCCACTTGCCATCATTTTTTACCAAAACTTGGAAATTACTTAGTCCAAACACCGATAGGTTTTGTCCATCAATAGTAAGGCTTAAGCTCGTTTTTGTATTAAATTTGGGGTGGTTTAAAATATTTACAGTGAAGATATTAATGTTTTCGGTTTGCACATCCAAAATATTTTTATTCTTGAAGGTAGCCTCTATTTTAGCCGCTTTTCCAACATTTTTGTCAATGATTTCGAGCCAATAGGCTTTATTGTATTTCATTTGGCTAGTTGTAAATTTGACTTTGTCAGGAAATGGATTTCTTGTGAATTTCGAAAACCATGAAAATATAAACTCGTCCTTGTAAGCATTAACCCAGCTATCGTGTTTTACACCCGGATATTCTTGGTAAGTCACTTTTGCTCCTGCGGCTTTGAAGTCCTCTACCCATTTTCTGGTGTTTTCTACTTTCACGGTAGGATCTTGGTCGCCTTGGAAAAAGTGTACTGGTAAATTGTAAACGTTGTCTAAATATTTAATTGTTTCGGCTGGTGGTGCAGGACAAACAGGTGCTATAGCTGCCCAAACATCAGGACGAGTAAGTCCCACCCACATAGTGCCGCCGCCACCCATCGATAGTCCAGTAAGATACATTCGATTTTCGTCAATATTGAAGCGTTTTTTAGCATCTGCTATCATGTCCCATACATCTTTTTCAGCTATTCCTTGATATCCCATCGTTCCCCGAACATTAGGCGAAATCACGATATAATTTACATCTTCCCATTTAGGAAATTTTAAGCTGGCTTCCACGTCGTTTTCACCTTCAGCATTGCTTTTACCAAAAACTCTACGCAAGGCCAAGCGGTGATTTGATCCCGCCCCGTGCAGCATAACTACCAATGGGTAAGACTTTTTCTGATTGTAATCTTTCGGAATATAACAACCATAGGGTTGTTCTGTGTCATCAACATCCGAATGAAAAGTCAGAATTTGTGGGCCTGATGCTAGTTTTTGAGCGAAAGAACTAAATTGGGTTAAGAGTAAAAAGGAAATTGAAAGTATCCATTTTTTAGCGAAAACAAGACTCATTTTGTGTAAGGTTTAACAGAGAAAAATAATTATTATTTGTCAAAATTTTAAATTTTCCTTCATATTTCAAATTAAAACAGCCAAAATGCATGATTTTGAAGACAAGATCTACACAGTGTTTTGAAGTTTTTCAGGAACTATCATTTTTTATAGAAAAAATATAACCAATTAAAAATATAATTCATTATTTTGCACCAAATATTCAACAGAAGCAAAATGTATTTAGACAGAAGAAATTTCCTGAAAATCGTTGGAGTAAGCTCAGGCTTGCAAATGATGCCCGGCTTAGGTTTTGGGCAAAAAGATGAAGTTATCATTGGCCATAACACCCACAAATACAAAGTGGTGGTTGGTTGGGGCATGTTAGACGCTCAAAAAACGCCTGTAAATGATTGCCATGAAATGGTAGAAGATGCCGCAGGACGGCTGATTATGTGTACCAACGAAACCAAAAACAACATCCTCATTTATGACAAATCAGGAAAATTGCTCGAAACTTGGGGAAATTCTTATCCCGGAGCTCATGGTCTGACCATATTCAACGAAGGCGAAAAACAATATCTTTTGATATGTGACAATAGCCGAAATCAAGTCATAAAAACAGACTTGAAGGGCAAAGAAATCTTTAAAATAGAGTATCCGAAAGAAACAGGTGAATATCTATATCCAAGTCAGTTTGTACCAACCGAAACGGCTGTAAATCCTTTGAATGGAGACATTTATGTGGTAGATGGTTATGGCAAAAACTTTGTGGTACAGTATGATTCTAAAGGCAAATATATCAGGCATTGGGGCGGAAACGGCTTGGAAGAAGGTAAATTTAAATGTAACCATGGTGTGGTTGTAGATACCAGAAATCCTTCAAAACCAACCTTGATTATCACATCGAGGCAACAAACCTGCTGGAAGCGTTTCACGCTTGACGGTAAGTATATTTCTACAATTCATTTGCCGGGCTCGTTTATTTGTCGTCCAGTGCTCAAAGGCGAAAACCTCTATGGGGCGGTGTATCGTTCTACCTCTGAGGAATATCCCAACTCAGGTTATATTCAGATTCTCGATAAAAACGACAAAGTGGTTTCTTCACCAGGAGCCTCTGAACCCATTTATCAGAACGGCCAACTGCTCGAACAAAGGAAATCAGACCCCGCCAAGGTGTTTATGCACCCCCACGATGTTTGTATAGATGGTGACGGAAGCATCTACATACCACAATGGGCATCCAAAAAGACTTATCCGGTTAAGTTGGAGCGGGTGTAGCTGAGGTTCGTAACATCTGAAATATGCGGTACAAAATACAAATATTGAAATAATTCTGATTTCAAGTAAAAGCTGTGTAAATCTGTGTTACGTGCATTCGTTTCATCTATGTTCCATTTTTATTACGATTTGACACTGAGGAAGAATTCTTGATTGTAATATTGATTTGAATGGTTTGTTTTGACCTAAAAAACCTCCTCATTTTGTTCCCACCCCTTCAATACCTATTTTTGTGTTTTTAAATACAGAAAATGAATATTCTTATAATAGGTTCGGGTGGGAGAGAGCATGCTTTTGCATGGAAAATGGCTCAAAGCAAAAAATGTGATAAACTTTTTGTAGCTCCTGGCAATGCCGGTACTGGCCAAATCGCCACTAATGTTGATATCAAAGTAGATGATTTTGATGGTATAAAAAAACTGGTACTCGCTGAAAGTATTGTTTTGGTAATTGTTGGACCCGAAGATCCATTGGTGAAAGGAATCGTAGATTTTTTCAAAGCAGATAAACAACTCAAAAAGGTAAAAATAATTGGCCCAGATGCCTCTGGTGCAAGACTTGAAGGCAGTAAGGACTTCTCTAAGGCCTTCATGCAAAAACACGGCGTGCCTACTGCATTTTCTGAAACCTTTACAAAAGAAACTTTAGCAACTGGATTGGCTTATCTTGACAAACAAGCTGGTCCCTATGTGCTTAAAGCCGACGGTTTGGCTGCTGGAAAAGGTGTAATTATAACTGAAAGCAAAGAAGAAGCCAAAGCGAGTTTAAAAGAAATGCTAACCGAAGGGAAATTCGGAGAAGCGGGAGATAAAGTGCTGGTAGAACAATTTTTGAAAGGCATAGAATTGTCAGTTTTCGTTCTTTCCGACGGCAAAAATTATGTGATTTTGCCTGAGGCCAAAGATTATAAAAGAATAGGAGAGGGCGATACCGGCCTCAACACAGGTGGTATGGGAGCTGTTTCTCCAGTGCCGTTTGCAGACGCCGCATTTATGCAAAAAGTGGAGGATTTGGTGGTAAAACCTACTTTAGCTGGACTTCAGGCGGAAGGTATTCACTACGTTGGCTTTATTTTTATTGGCCTCATGAATGACGAAGGAAATCCGATGGTAATAGAGTACAACGCCCGCATGGGGGACCCTGAAACCGAGGTGGTTTTGCCAAGAATTAAAAGTGATTTAGTGAAATTGATGGTGGCGGCAGCAGATGGTAAATTAGACAAAATCAAATTGAGTATTAATCCAAAATCTGCAGTAACGACCATGGTAGTTGCGGGCGGATATCCTGAAGAATACAAAAAGGGCGACCTAATGGAAATACCC
>Ga0164293_10002134_pt1 | contig 16724 bp, 22 predicted proteins | sample GEODES118metaG_FD_111487 | JGI IMG/M metagenome (GOLD analysis project Ga0164293, IMG submission 111487) | Eutrophic lake water microbial communities from Lake Mendota, Wisconsin, USA - GEODES118 metaG | ecosystem: Environmental > Aquatic > Freshwater > Lake | place: USA: Lake Mendota...
AGATATTCCTGAAGGAAAGCTAACACTTATGGTCGGGGATATTGTACTAGTTACTGGAGATACTGCCATTATTATAACACTTTACTGCCATTCATATCAACAACAAAGCACTTTCCAGACCCCTTGTCGTTCATTACTTTTAAGCCAAACTCTTTAGCAGTTTCTTGATTGAGTTCAGCCAAAAACTCTTTAGACTCACCATTCCTTTTTGCCATCTGGTATGCTCTCAACACCATCATGGCATTTTTATTCTGTTCCTCACTACCTGAAAATGACTTTTCCCCGCCAGTAGATTTTTCTGATTTAGGGGTTTTAGTGCTTCCAGCAAAGGGTCTGATTTTAGTGAAAGTCCAATAAATGATGTAACCTCCACCAAAAATCAATAATATTTTTTTCCAAGTAGTATTCATTGTCTGTTTTTTGACCTCATAAATAGGGTATAACCCACTCCTAAAGCTAATAATAAGCCTCCAAATAATAATACACGCTTCATATTTCTTTTATAATCAGTCTGAAGCCTTTGATTTTTTGACTTATCTATAGCAAATAAAGTGGAGTTCGTTTCTTGTGGAGTAATTACACCCTTTTTCTCAAATAGCTTATTTAGAACTTTTTGAAGGGAGTCTCTGTTTGATTTAACAGCCTCTAAAACACCAGAAGTCAATCCACCGTCACGAATTGCCTTGTTTATGTTTTCAATTTCAAGTTCAACTTGTCCAACTAAGAGTTGCTTCTTCTCTGGTGTGAGTGCCATGTCTTTTTCTAAAGCCATTTTATTTCTTTCTTGATATAAAAAGTACAGTAATAACAAGTAATGAAGCTGCCACTATTCCAACAATTAGCAACTGTTTCTTTGTTTTTTCTTTTTCAACCTGAACCACAGAAAGACCTTGAACTCTTGCTGCTGCGATGACGTTTAGAGTATCTCCCAAAATCTTGAGCCTTTCCTCTTCGCTTTTAGCCTCTCTTAACTGTTTTTCTAGTTTCAGTTTTTGGTCATTATTCAAAAAGGTTAACTGTTGCTCAATATTCCTTTTCTTATCAGCATCTATACCCCCCTTAACTGCTCCACCAACTGAAGCTGCTGCTGAAACTGCTGCTGCTATCGCTACTAATGGTAAGGGCATACTATTTCTTTTTTAATACGATTAATGTTACTATAGCCAAAACAGCTACACCACCAGCTAGGACTAATAGCATAGTTCTTTTAGATTTCTCTTTATCAGAATAGAACCCAGCAAGATTTGCAATTCTTTGTGCATTTAGCTGAGTCAAATATTGACCTAAAACAGCTAGCTTTTCAGTTTGAGATTTTGCTTCAATTAGTTTTATTTCCAAACCCTTTTGTTGGTCAAGAGTAAGCTGTGCAAAGTTTTGTTCAAACTTTCTTCTCTTGTTTACATCATTGATTTGAGAAATAGCAGAAATGGCAACAGAGCCAACCTCTCCAATAGCGGATGCAACGTTTGCTGCTCCAGCCCCTTTTGTGGCTGCGGAGGTAGCTGCGGATGATGCTGCTGGTGCTGGCATTACTTAACTATAAATTTTCTTAAAAATTCCCAAACAATTGCCCAAACTGCTCCACTGCCTATAAATATTCCAGCAAGTTTAAGTCTGATTTTTGTCAATTTATCAACCTCTAATTCTAAATCTTTAATACGGTGCACAATTCCCTCTTGATGAAATTTTTCATCACCAACTACAGCAACGTATAATTTATGGAAATTTTGTGTAACGCTTTGAAGGGTTGATTCTATTGAGTTTAATCTGTTTTCAATTGAATCAAGCCTACTGTTAGTATTAACATCAGACATGACAATATCCATTTGAGGTTAAATTTGAATATAAAAGTATGTAAATTTTGAATAAGTTTACGGATTTGTATAAAAAACTAAATTTCAATAGAAAAATACATACTGTATATGTGGAAATATCTAAAATATTTAGTTATTTTTGGTTTATGAGAACTGTATGGGTAAATGGATGCTTTGATGTTCTACATTTTGGGCATTTAGAACTACTAAAATTTGCTTCTTCACTTGGAGACAGACTTTGTGTTGGTATTGACTCTGACATAAGAGTAAAACAGTTGAAAGGAGAAGATAGGCCAATCAATGACCAATATTTCCGTAGATATTTGCTAGAATCTTTAGTCTGGGTTGATAAAGTATACGTTTTTGATACTGATTATCAGCTTGAGAAATATATTGAATCTCTAAAACCTTCTCACATGGTAATAGGGGAAGAATACCGAGAAAAAAGAATTATTGGCAAAGAGTTCTGCGAAAAAATTACTTTCATACCAAGAATAGGAGATTTCTCTACCACTAACATTATTAAAACCATGAAGAATGCCTAACCAGCCAAAAGTTACAAAATGTTGTAAAATACCAAAAGGATGGGGTCATGAATTAGTAATACACAATTCAAATGAGTACTGTGGCAAGATTTTAGTTTTTAAAAAAGATTGCAAATTTTCCATGCACTATCACATCCAAAAACAAGAGACTTGGTATGTCAACAAAGGGGAATTTTTATTTCATTGGATAGATACAGAAAAGGGGTTAGAGAAAAGCAGAAAATTAAAGCAAGGTGATGTGGTGACCATTACTAGGGGTATGCCTCACCAACTACATGCAATTACAGAAGGGGAAATATTTGAAATAAGCACAGAACACTTTAATTCTGATTCTTATAGAATCCGCAAAGGAAATTAATATGCAATACAATTTTTTGGTTATTGGTGAGACGTGCACAGACAAATTCGTGTACGGAAAGGTTACTAGAATGTCTCCAGAAGCCCCAGTGCCAGTTTTTATGCCTATCTCTACGGTTACCAATGAAGGGATGGGTGGGAATGTTTTAAATAATTTACTAGCGATTGTTAAATCAAAACATCAAAATCACTCCGTTTACTCAATTCTGCCAGATTCTAACTGCCAGAAAACAAGATTCGTTGATATAAAAACCAATCACTACTTTTTAAGAGTTGACGAAAATGACTCTTTTAAAAGGATAGATTTTTCTGACCCTAATTTAAAAGCCATAGCAAAAGCTGATTGTATAATCATATCTGACTATGATAAAGGCTTTATACATGAACAAGATATTAAAAGAATTAGGTCTTTAGTTATGGGGCACACACTAATATTTTTAGATACGAAAAAAAAGATTAGCAGAGATTTGCTTCAGTGGGTTGATTTTTTAAAACTTAATGAAACTGAATATTTGCAAAATTTTTCAAATGAACAAAAGCTTCTTTTTTATGATAAAGTAGTTGTAACATTAGGCGAGAAGGGTGCAAAATATTTAGATATATTTTTTAAACAAGAAAACCCAAAAATAACCTATGATGTTAGCGGTGCTGGAGATACTTTTACAGCTGCCCTAGCTTATCATTACATGATAAATAAAAATATTCCAGAGGCTATTAAATATGCTAATTCGGTAGCTGCGGAAGTAGTTACAAAAAAAGGTGTTAGTACAATATGAAATTCTCATGTTCTGGGTGTGGGTGTTGTTGCAAGAGAATTAAATCTGTTGTAGAAGTTTTAAAATTAAAAGATATAAATTCCCCTTTATACTTTCCGTACCATTGGGATTCCAAAGGAGCATGCAATAAGCTTAACAGTCAAAACGAATGCACAGTTTATGAAAATAGACCGCTAATCTGTAATATTGAAAAACTAACAGAATTTTTAGGTTATGATAAAAAAGAATTTTATAAAGAGAATATTTTAGCTTGTAATAAAATGATGGATGAAGATGGCATACCTTTACAATTCAGAATATCGTAATATGAAGATTTGTGTAACTGGAAATAGAGGCTTTATTGGTAAAGCACTCCAATTGGAATTACAAAAACAAGGTTTCATTGTTTTAGGAATTGACACTTGGATATTTCAAAAAGGTAATTGGAGGTTTAATTTAAGGGAATATATCTCTAAAATTAATCCTGACATAATTTTTCACATAGGTGCTTGTTCTGATACTCAAAATAAAGACGTAGCAGAAATGATGAAACTTAACGTTGAATCTACATTTATTATTTCAGATTGGTGTAAGCTGAATAATGTTCCTTTGATATTTAGTTCATCTGCCTCAGTTGAGGGTAATGAAGGAATGCCTGAAACGCTATATGCTTGGAGTAAATATATAGGAGAAAAATATGTTTTGGCTAATGGTGGGCTAGCATTAAGATATTTTAATGTTTATGGACATTATGAGCTTCATAAAGGTAAAATGTCCTCGGTAGCACTACAAGCATATCAAAAGTATAAATGGGGCGAAAAAATAAGTTTGTTTCCTAAAAACCCGCAACGAGATTTTGTTTATATAACTGATGTAGTAGAAGCAAATATTCATGCTTGGAATAATTACAAAAGTTTATCAGGCAAGTATTACCATGTTGGTAGTGGAAAGGCCAGAAGTTTTGAAGACGTAATGAACTGTCTAAAAATACCTTTTGAATACACCGAAGAAAGTGAAATCCCAGAAAATTATCAATTCTTTACAGAAGCAAAAGAGGAAAATTTCATGGATGGATGGCAGCCACGATATCAGATAGAAGAGGGTCTTGAAGAATATTTAGCTCACATGAAAGTATTTACTTTTCATCTTTGAGCCCATACTTAACCCAGCGATACCAAATCCTTTCGTGTATGTAATACTGCAAAGGTTTGTACACAAGCTCCGCAATACCAAAAGCAGCACCAATCTTAATGCTTCCTGAAAACGCATACATAATCAAGAAGCCTATTCCAGTGCTTACTATTCTATAGCTTACGGTTTTAGCAAGGTGTCTTTTCTTTTGGACTATCATAGCTTTCCCTCAATTTTTAATTGCTCCCTAATTTTTGTTGCTGAAATAGCTGCAATATCTATTGGTACTTCAATCTGCTCTACATTATATCCCACGTCACGACCATAGTAAACTCCCTCAATGTTTGGTATAACCATCATAGCCATCATAGCTTCTGAAAACCATTTTTGGCACTCATCGTCAGCTATAAATAAGTCCATCACTTCAGTAGGAGTAAATGGGTTTTTATCGTCAATCGGCATTTCCCTGATTGCAACTAAAACTGGAATTCCCTCCTCAATTTTTTTTCTGAATAGATACTTATGACCTTCGTGTAAGGTCTGATATCTTCCAATAAAAAGAGCATATTTTCTGGGTTGCGAATTCAATGTCATCTTTACTTGTGTTTATTGGTAATAAATTATTTTTTGGCAGTGGAAGTTCAAAATCTTTTACATGGAAGTCTTCCCTTCCTCTTTCTCCATAATAGTTTAAAAACACCCAAGCAACATTTTCGTAAACACTTTCAAGATACATTCTTGCTTCGTTGTATGGATAAACTGCACTAACTATTACGACTTTGTACTTATGAGCAAGAAAGGTTGCTATATCAGATATTCTATTCAGATTTTTTATCCGCCCTTCTCTGCTGTAGTCCTTATTTTTAAAAATTTCTCTTAATTCATCTCCGTCAATTATTGGATAAGAAGCATTTTCCTTAATGAAAAGCTCTCGTTGAACTTTTTCAGCAAGAGTAGTTTTCCCAGAAGCTGGCTGACCAAATAATACTATAATCATGATTTAGTAATCTTAATCAATAAGCCTCGTAGGACTTTTCCTCAATCAGCTCTGACTTGTATTCAATATTAATTCTTTTTTTTACATTAGCTCTATTATCGTTTAAATAGTAAACGCTACGAGCCAGTTCAATAAACTCCGAACCAAAATTTTTACCCCTCTCTAAAACTCTCAATTTATCCTCAACGTCCCAAAGCTCTTTGTTAACCTTGAACAGTTCACCAAAAATGTGAGAATCCACTTTTAGGGGGAAAATGGGAGCTTCAGGATAGTATTTGTATATGGCTTTCTCAAGCAAATCGTGGTCTTTGCTTATGTTATTTAGCTTTTCATCATTTTTGATATACATTAACTTAATCTTCAGAATTGTTAGTCGGTCTATGGCCTCTCCCATACTTATTGGAATTTGTATGTTTTCCATGTAAAATTCTTTATTGTAAATATACAAAGTATATTGAAAATACACTAATTTTAACTCATGGCTAAACTTTTTTTCCACACTAGTATGCCTAGAAGTGGGTCTACAGTCTTGCAAAACCTAATGGGGCAAAACCCAGATTTTTATGTAACTCCAACTAGCGGATTAATAGAACTAATCTATGCTTCAAAAAAAGCTTTTACTGACTCTGTAGAATTTAATGCCAATCTTGAGCCCGAAGTCATGAGTAAAGCTTTTTCTGCTTATTGCAACGCTGGTATTCATGCATTTGCAAATAGCATAACTGATAAAAAGTATTTTTTAGACAAAGGAAGGGGATGGGGTATTTATTACAATTGGGTAAAGTCGTTTTTGCCATATGAGCCAAAAATGATTTGTATGGTTCGTGATTTAAGAGATATTTTTTGCAGCATGGAAAAGCTGTTTCGTAGAGATATAAATAAAGAACCGCTCGTAAACTGGGCTACTGGGGCAAATACAACTGTAGCAAAAAGAGTAGATTATTTTTCTTCTACTCCACCTTTAGGTCTTGCTTTAGAAAGATTTCAAGTCATTTTTGAAAATCACTCATTTGAAAAGTTTCTGTTCATTAAATATGAAGATTTTTGCCTTCGACCTGAATTAGAGATAAAAAAGATTTACAATTATTTAGAGATACCTCATTACAATCATAATTTTGACAACATATTGCAAATCACAAAAGAGGATGATAACTTACACGGAGTTTTTGGAGACCATACTATAAGACCCAGATTAGAGATGAAACAATCTGATGCAAAATTTATACTTGGAGAAAGAGTATGTGATTGGATTTATGATAGATATAATTGGTACTTTAAAACATTTGGCTACAACAAATGAAACCTATTTGCTTGAATCTTGGCGACTGTAATGGTCTTGGAGATTTATTGTGCGCTACTCCAACTATAAAAAAACTGAACGATTACTATGAAAGACGTGTGACAATACTTTCTAGGATGCCAGATGTTTTTAAAAAAAACCCTCACGTTGAAGAGTCATTCAAGATTACATCTGTAGATATGGATTACTTCAATGATAATTATATCATGCATAATTCTTTCTACAATGTTGGTAAAAAAAATCAATATGGTATTGAGTACAAGCATAACATGATAGATATAAGACAATTTCATGCAATACATCTTGGTTTCATGCTGGCTAAAGATGAAATGGAATGCTTTTATCAGCCGTCTCATCCTTTTGAAATCGAACTACCTAAAGAATACATTTGCATACACCCAGTTACCACTTGGGCTGTAAGAACTTGGGATTCAGTTAACTGGATGAATCTAACAAAGATGCTTAACGAAATAGGGTTAAGTGTTGTATCTATAGGTAAAGATTCTAGTGAAACTGGTTTTTTTAACGTTCAAAAGCCCGTATTCAACTTTGAAATTGAGAGAGGGATAAATCTTATGAATAAAACAAATGTTAGCGATTGCTGGAATATAATTAGCAGAGCTAGATGTTTTATAACTATGGATAGCGGACTGCTTCATTTAGCGGGAACTACAGATACCCCAATAGTTCACTTAGGCTCATCTATAAAACCAGAATTCAGAATGCCATACAGAAAAGGAAGGCAAGACTACAAATATAAATATGTAAGGGGAGGGTGCGGATTGGAGTGTGCATCGAATGCCAAATATGGTATAAAGGAATGGGGTAACATTCAAGGCATAGCACCACTAATTAAGTGTTTAGAAAAAAAGCCCACATACGAATGCCACCCTTCCGTTCAACAAGTTTTTGAGAGTATTAAATCATTAATATGAGAAAATTACTAATTATTACCCCTCATTTGAGCACTGGTGGTGCCCCACAAGTTACCGCCAATAAGGTAAAACTTTTACTAAATCACTTTGACATACTATTAGTGGAGCATGCACTTGTTGCTTGGAAGTTTGTTGTACAAAGAAATAGAATCATAGAAATGCTCGGGCAAGATAAGTTTAAATCTCTTGGAGAAGAAAAATTTAAAGAGCTCAAGAATATAGTTGAAGCATTTAGTCCTGATGTCATTTCTATGGAAGAATTCCCAGAAATGTTTATGGATAAAGAAATGTCAGATTGGCTCTATAGAGATGAAAGAAAATATAAAATAGTTGAAACAACTCACGACAGTAGTTTTAATCCAAAAAATAAACTCTATCACCCTGATAAATTTGTTTTTGTAAGTCCTTATAACTCTTTAAAGTATACACACCTCCCTACTCCGTATGAAATAATTGAATATCCAGTAGATAAAAAAACTCAAACCAAAGAAGAAATTAGGAGAAAGTTAGGTCTTCAGGAAGGATATAAGCACATTATAATCGTCGGGTTATTTACTCCTAGAAAAAACCAAAAATATGCATTCGAGCTTTGTGATAAGCTTTTCCAATATAAACTTAAATTTCATTTTATAGGCAATCAGGCTGAAAATTTCCAAAATTATTGGAAGCCACTCATGGAATGGAAACAAGAAAATGAAAATCTAAATAACGTAGTAATATGGGGCGAGAGGTCAGATATTGATGATTTTATGAAAGCGGCTGACCTTTTTTTGTTTCCATCAAGAGGTGATAGGGGCAACAAAGAATTAAACCCAATCGTAATCAAAGAATCCTTAGAATACGAGGAACTCCCTAAGTTAATGTACAACTTAGATGTATACTTAAATCGCTATAATAATGAGCCAAATATGAATTATTTGACGGGAGACTTAGATAAAGATGCACAAAAAATAGTCGAGATTACCAATCCCAAGAAAGAGCTTATTGCGGAAGAAGTTATCGTATTGGGAACATATCCTAATTTAAAAAGTAGAGTTCAGTTAACTAAAGATACAATTGCCACCCTTAAACCTCTTGGACGTAAGATTATTTTAATATCTCATTACCCAGTAGATACAGAAATACAAAGGATGGTTGACTATTACATTTTTGATGCATATAATCCGCTTTGCCATCACTCATATTATACTAAGTTTTACAGATATACAAATGATTTTAACGTAGATATGAATATAAACGGATTGAAACATAGCAATCAATCCCTAACTGTTTTAGTAAACTTATTTACCGCCGCTAAATTTGCTAAAGATTTAGGCTTCAAAAGGTTTTTTTATACCACATATGATGTTTTACTTAACCCTAAAGATATACCCGTAGTAGACGAGTCATTTGAATACGTTTCAAAATTAAATACTGCATACTTAGGGACAAACAATACGCCATTCGGAAAAGGTATTCAGACTAACGGTATGACGATGGATGTTCAGTTTTTCCTAGAGACTTTCGACGATGTAAAAACCGCTAACGAGTATAATGCAGCGTGTCAAAAAGCTGGAGCGCATAATTTCTTGGAAGATTATTTAGTTAAAAAAATTCAAGGGAAAGAAAACATCCATCTTGCACATAACGAGCAAGAAACTATATTAACAAATAGCGGTCTTGGTGTTGCTTCAAACTCTGAATACTATTCTATTTTACCTATCTCTAAGGAAGAAAACCAATTCATGTTTTATTTCTTTACTTATAACATAGATGATAGAATAGTAAGAATTTTAATGACAGAAGATAATTCAGAATTCTTCAACGGAAGCTTTCAAATCAGCAAAAACAGAGAATTTAAAAAAGAATTTGTATACAATAACAAGCCAATAGTCGTTACAATTCAGTTTTTTGATGGAGATGTGAAGTATAAGGAAGAAGTATACGAAATAAATTCAAATAATTTAGAGAAGTTCAATAATACTGGATTTTTTAAATGGCTTAATAAAAAGCCTAAAATTAAACTTGTTCACATACAAACTACTTATAATGATGAGAGAGAAGAGCAAAGTAGAAATCAGCTGAAACAAGTTTCAAATTTTGGGATAGAGTATGTATTACATGTAAACGAGCCTTACAAAGACTTACCCCCTAAACATAACTGCCAAAGACCACAAGCTGTTTCAGATAGGCTCTTTACTGAAGAAGAAGTACAGCGTTTAACTACAGCACTAACGCCAGCTCACTATGGCTGTTTTGAGGCTTTTAAGAATGCAATTTTGAGCGAATTTGATGACTGCGACTTCATAATTGTGTGTGAAGGGGATTGCAAAATTGAAGTTCCTATTGAAGAGTTTTGTGCTAAAGTTTTTGAATCAGCAAAGATTTGTGATGAAAACAACATAGGATATTTCAGTTTTGGAGATACTAAAACTTTGGAACATGGATGGCTTCAGTCTCCCAAAATACAAAACATAGAGAATCAGAGCTTGCTATTTATAACTAATCATATAATTGGTCTTCAGTGCATTATGTTCCCAAAATTTACAAAAAAGTGGTTAAAAGAAAAATTAAGAACTGAAAAATGGGATGCTAGTGATATGTTTTTCAACTATATTTTCAAGAACTCGCCATATAAGATGGGCATTTTGAATAATAGAATTACTAGTCAGTTTGATGGGTTTTCACTAATTGACAAACAGAATAAATTGTTTCATTAATGTTTTTTATTAGCCCAGAAATGTATTTGGCTCACGGAGCAAAAGGTCTTGGGGTTTATGCTAAAAATGATATTCCGTCAAATGTTATGCTTGAGCTATCCCCCATAAGTAGCTGCTACCATACAAATTGGGCAAACACACCTTATCAAATAAAAAAACTAGCATTTTCATACCCTCAAAATAGTGACAATTATGTAATTGCACTCGGATATATTTCTGTATATAATCATGATGACAACAATAATGCTAAGTGGTTTACATGTGATGTTGGGATAGGTATAGTTACATTAAGAGAAATAAAAAAAGATGAAGAAATATGCATAAGTTATGGTGAAGGATATTGGAGAAATGGTTGGACTAAATTATAAAATATGAAAATCTGTCAAATTACCACTGGAATGATACCCATAAGACCAGTTGGCGAAATGGGATGGGGAGCAGTTGAAAAAATTGTAAGAGAGTATAAAATTGCTCTTGAAAAGTTGGGACACGAAGTTCACATCAAGCATTTGAATGAAGTTCTTGATTCTTGGAAAGAATATGATTTTATCCACTGCCACATGGGAAATCTTGCCCTTGAGCTGGATAAATACTCAATACCATATGTTTTTTCGTTACATGACCACCATACCGAGCATTATGGTAAGGATAGCTATTGCTTCAAACATAACTTAGAGGCAATGAAAAAGTCTACATTTTCAATTACACACGCAGAATATCTAATTGAATACTTCGATAACACCGATAAATTGTTTTACTTGACCCATGCGGTTAATACATCATTCTTTAACCCTAGCCAACAACATCTTTCTGGTCATAAATTATTGATGGTCGCTAATAACGGTCTAGCGGGAGATTATGGATTTGACAGAAAAGGTTTCAGATATGGCATTGAAGCTGCAAAAGCGTTAGACTTACCAATAACAATAGTCGGAACTGAATCAAATCAGCGGTTTTTTGACATACATAGAGATTTATTATCATATGATAAACTGAATCTAGTAGCAAGTAATCCTACAGAAAATGAACTTTTAAGCATCTATCAAAGCCACACCATTTTTTTACATCCATCTATGCTAGAGGCTGGACACCCCAATTTAACCCTATTGGAAGCCGCCTCTTGTTGTTTACCTACCGTAGCCACCTATAAGGGTTCAAATGATATAAAAGGTCTATTCAGGCTTGATAATATCAGCACCAGCGAAATAATTGAAAAGATTAATAAGATTATTGAAAACTATCCAGATTTGATTAATTCAATGAAAGGAGAAAGAACTAATTATGACTGGATTAAAACTTGCAAAACATTAGAAAATATATATATGGCAGTTAAACAGTTTCATCATTTAGATTCAAGTACAATTCAACGTAAATACATTGACGTGTACACTAACATATAGATAAATGATTAAATATAATATTCATCACGTAAAGGGTCTATATTTTCAGATTACCGAAGACGAAGGTAAAAACAGAGAATACGAGGTATCTTTTGTAGACCGTTCTGACAACAAAGAAATTTATAAAACTAAATTAAATGTCGGCGGATGGGCTCAACTTAGCAGAAAATATTTATCAGATATTGCTGTTTTTGTAAGATTCGAAGGTAGAACAATTACACAAGTAAACTTCTTAGAACAGATAAAGGGGAAGAGGGTTTTTATATCTTTTGAAAGCAAAGCTTTAGGTGATACATTAGCATGGATTCCATATTGTATGGAATTTTCAAAATTTTATGAGTGTAAAGTAATAGTTTCAACATTTAAAAATCACTTTTTTCGGAATAAATATCCAGAACTTAATTTCTCAGAGAGGGGTGAAGTAGTAAATAATATTATAGGCATGTTTGAGATAGGCTGGTTCTGGGAAAAGGAAAAAGAGCCAGTAAACCCCATATTGATTCCGCTCCAAAAGACTGCTACGAACATCCTTAAACTTCCATTTAAAGAAATTTTACCAGAAATAGATTTTACCCCCACTACAAGACCAATTGAGGAAAAATATGTATGTATTTCCATGTATTCAACTTCTCAATGCAAGCTTTGGTATTATTGGCAAGATTTAATTAATTTCTTGAATGACAACGGATATAAAGTAATTGAAATTTCTAAAGAAGAAGAAATGAAAAGTCAAAAAACATCAAATTTTACGAACTTACTAAGAATAACGGATACCTCGTTTGAAACGACTATGAATTATATACACCATAGCGAGTTTTATATAGGGCTTTCTAGTGGTTTATCTTGGCTTGCTTGGTCGTTAAGAAAGAAAGTATATATGATTTCAAATTTCACTGATAAAGACCATGAGTTTACAATTAATACAATAAGAATTAATGACGAAACTATTTGTCATTCTTGCTGGCATGATGAAAAATTTAAATTTGATAAAGGAAGCTGGACATGGTGCCCACGTCATGAAGATACGCCTAGACAGTTCGAATGTCACAAATTAATAACTGCTGAAAAAGTAATCAATAAAATACAAGAAAATGAAAAATTGTAACATATTAGGATTTATTGCTGGTGCACATTCTTGCGGAGCTTGTTATATAAAAAACGGGGAAATTATTGCTGTCATTGAAGAAGAAAGATTAACAAGGGTAAAGCCTTATATAGACTTTGATAAGAATTTTGAGAGATACCCTTCTCAATCCGTTAATTCATTAAAAGAAAGATACGGTGTAATTTTTGAAGAGATGGATTTTATAACTTCTTTTTTTCCATATGAGACTGCAAGAGATATATTCAGCAATGCGTTTGGATATGTAATACCTGAAAAACAATATATTCATATAGACCACCATGAAGCTCATGCAGCCCTTTCTTACTATTTATCTGACTTTCAGGAAGATACATTAATATTTTGTGCTGATGCGAGTGGTGGAGTAAACGGATATAGCTCTAAGACTTATTTAGGAACAAGAGGTAGGATGGAATACATTGACGGAATTACCACTAAGAAAAAATCGTTGGGTCATTTTTATGCAGCAATAACAGAATTTCTTGGTTTCAAGAGGCTAAAAGACGAGGGAAAGATAGTCGGTTTATCGGGACATGGAAACAAGTGGAATGACCTTTATAATGCTTGGAATCAGGTTATAAAAATAGAAGGGACTCAAACTGACGATGATAATCACCATATAGAGGCGGGTCAAGTATATTTAGATTTATTTACTAAATTCTATGAGTTAGTGGGCTCAAAATATTGGAAAACGAAGTCAGTAATTGAAAACATAGCATGCACTGGACAAATTTTGTTTGAAGACAAAATAATAGAGCTTATTGAAAACTTACATAAGCGTGTCCCACATACAAAAAAAATAGCGTTAAGCGGAGGTATTTTTGCAAACGTTAAATTAAACAAGAGGATTAACGAGATTCCTAATTTTGATGAAGTTTTTGTACTACCCCCTATGGGAGACGAAGGTCTTGCGTTTGGATGTTGCGTAGCTACCCTTAAAAAAGTATATCCAGAATTAATGCCATTTAGATTGAATAACGTCTTTTTGGGTAACGAATACTCCAAAGAAGAATTTGAAACTGTTGCGCAGAAGTTCATAAGGCAAGATTTAGACTTAAACGTTGTTTCACAGCTTTTAAAAAACAAGAAAATTATTGGACTATATCAGGGTAGAAGCGAGCACGGGGCTAGAGCTCTTGGAAACCGAAGTATAATTTGCGATTGTACCCATCCTGAGACATACGATATTTTAAATAGCAAGTTAGAGCGAAATGATTATATGCCCTTTGCTCCAGCAGTTTTAGATGAAGATGTTGATACCATATTTAATATAAAAAAGTCAAAATACACAGCGGAGTTCATGACTATGCTAGTTGACACTAAAGACGAATGGAAAGAAAAAATACCTACTGTTGTCCACCCAGTAGATAAAACGGCAAGAATTCAAATCGTAACCGAAAAAAGCAATAATCTTTTTTATAGAATTTTAAAAAACTATAAAGAAAATGTACTTGGCGTAGGTATTTTAGTTAATACATCGTTCAATATTCACAACGAACCCATAGTTGAAACTCCAGAAAACGCATTTAATCATTTACAAAACGGAATCGTAGACGTACTAGTTTCTCCTTACGGAATATATACAAGATAATATGAATATAATATTTACTATAAACGGTGGGATGGGCAAGTCAATAATGGCTACAGCTGTTTGTAAAGCTATAAAAAAGCAATATCCACAAAGTTTTTTAATAGTTGTAACGGGGCATCCTGACGTATTCTTAAATGTCCCTTATGTTGATATGTCCTTCGCTCATCATCAAGAGTCATATTTTTTTCAAAAGTATGTAGAGGGAAAAGACGATGTGCTAGTTTTTGCCAATGAGCCGTACGTACATACCGAGCATATTTTAAAAAAGGAACACACGATAGCTACATGGTGCAGAATGAATAATATCGTTTATAATGGAGAGCTGCCCGAAATATTTTTAACGGAGAGAGAGTTTAGATTTTACTCAAATAAATACGCTTCAGAAAAACCAATATTAGCATTACAAACCAATGGGGGTGCACAACAAGATTTAAAATACTCATGGGCAAGAGATATGCCCTCTTGCGTTGTTGAAGCAATAATTGATGAATTCAGTCACATATACAATATTTATCATATACGAAGAGAAGACCAGATTTCATACAGAAACACTATCCCAATTCATGATTCTTATAAGGGAATAGCCACTGTTTTAGCAATTAGTAAAAAAAGATTACTAATAGATAGCTTTTCGCAGCACTTAGCGGCTGCTCTTCGTATAAAATCCACTGTATTATGGATTGCTAACACTCCAAAATTATTTGGATATGAATTACATGACAATATTTTAGCTAATCCAGAGACAGCAAAACCAGATTTGAGAAATGCATTTCTGTCTAAATATAATATCGTGGGAGCTTTACACGAATTCCCCTATCGCAATGAAACAGAAATATTTAATATTGACAATGTGATAAAATCCTTAAAGGCAAGCTAATACTTCTATCCCTCTATAAACCTCGTTTATATCTTTGTCTTTTCTAGTTGCTAACAACAACACGTTGTATTCACCATCGGTATCTGCGGTAATTTCCATGTAATTTTCATTTTCAAATACTTTTACATATGCATTACCAAAGTGTCCCACTGGAGAAATAGTTGTAATGGTGTTTTTATTCAAATATTTATAGTAGTCAGGCAGTTCAAATCTTTTGAATCCGTTTTCTACTAAAATCTTAAATCTATATAAATTATCCCCTTCTGATGGCGTTTCAACAAAGTGGTGTACTAATTTATGAGTATTTGTTTTTTGTGGGTCTGGGTGAGGTATTGTAAATCCGCCACTTTGTTTATCAATATTCGATAAATAGGCTGTACTGTTTGCTGTAGCTGCAAAGCTGCATCTTCCAATAATCCCAGAAAAACAATAGTTTGCTAAACATGCAAGACAACTAGCATATATATAGGAAAATTGAAATGTATTCGCTGTAGTTCCCGTACAGCTTGCAGCTGAAGCAACGATTACATTATAGCGACCTGACATAAGTGAACAGCAGTCTACAGCCCCTACATTGTGCGAACAATCACAATTGTGATTATTATCACTACCAGCAAGTTGAACACTTGCATAAGTATCTGCTACACAAAAGCAATTTCTCGCACCAGCAAGAGCTAATGTATAAGTTGTGTCGCACTGAATATTTCCGCAACCAGCTAATGAAGCGGAACTCCCAGTGTTTACCATAGTATGCCCAACACAAGGGGTAACTAAGGAAGCACAACTATTTGTATAAATAATTGCATAGCAAACCGTTTCACCACTGCAACCACTTGTTCCGCTAGACCCAGCTCCTCCAGCTGCTCCGTTTGTGCCGTTAGAACCAGATGCTCCCGTACAACCTGATGAGCCGTTTGTTCCATTGGAGCCAAACGTTCCAGATGTGCCAGAAGAGGTAGAAAGACCAGAAAAACCGTTATTTCCATTGCTTCCACTAGTTCCAGATATTGATGAAACATTACTTGCCCCTGAAACACCGCTACTGCAAGAGTTACCGCTCAAACCGCTTACGCCTGATGAGCCTGATGTTGAACTCTGACCGCTTACGCCTGATGTACCTGAAGAACCTGAAGTAGCTGCCGTTCCACTAGTTCCAGAGCTTCCACTTGCACCAGATAAGCCACTAGTACCTGATGAACC
>Ga0164293_10002135_pt1 | contig 16723 bp, 15 predicted proteins | sample GEODES118metaG_FD_111487 | JGI IMG/M metagenome (GOLD analysis project Ga0164293, IMG submission 111487) | Eutrophic lake water microbial communities from Lake Mendota, Wisconsin, USA - GEODES118 metaG | ecosystem: Environmental > Aquatic > Freshwater > Lake | place: USA: Lake Mendota...
ATGCCGTTCTTCATGATGTTGATGATGATCGTCGAGACGTCGATGTTATTCTGGACGCGGCAGGTCCTGCAGGAGGCCACCTCACAGGCGGCACGCACGATCCTGACAGGGGAAAGCCGCAACATCTACACGGGAACGACCACCGAGCAGACCGGCAAGTTCCGTGACGCGATCTGCGAAAACATGAGGATCGGCAGCGATTGCGCGACCCGACTGTTCATCGATGTTCAGCCGATGGGCGCCTCATTCCCGACGAGTACGGCCGCATCCATGATCTCTGGCAGCACGATCAATCCGGCAACGTTCAAGATGCGCCCGGTCGCGCCATCCGAAGTGGCTGTCGTGCGCGTTGCCCTCAAGATGCCGGTTCTGGTGCAGGGCTTCTTCGGAACGATGGCGGTGCTCGATGATGGCTCCAACGTCCTGCAGGCCGTCGTGGCCTTCCAGGCTGAACCCTATGTGTTGTGAGGCCGCAGTCATGATCAGCTTGCAGCACCTCCTGCGGCGCGTCCGCCGCCCGGCCACACCGGCCCCCCTCGCCCTGGACAGTGCCGGCACGCGGGGCACACCCTCGCTGCTGTCTCGCCTGACCCGCCAGCGCCATCGGCTCAAGCGTGACGACAGTGGCGTTGCGGCCGTCGAGTTCGCATTCATTGCGCCGATCATGCTGCTGTTGCTGGTCGGCATCGTCGACGTCAGCCACGCGGTGTCGCTCAGCTGGCGCATGGTCAACCTCAACAAGACGCTCGCAGACCTGTCCTCGCAGACAGCGACCCTGACGACCGCGCAACTCGACAACATCTTTACCGCGAGCGCCGTGGTGCTGTCTCCTTACGACGGCAAGCTGCCGCGCATGACGATTTCCAGCGTGATCGTCGGCAACGACAAGGTCGCGCGCGTCTGCTGGAGCGAAGCGAGGGAGGATGGCCGGCCCGGACCGTTGCTCAAGACCATCAGCGGGCTGACCAAGGGCACCGTCGTGCCAATGCCGAACCTCCAGATGGCCGAGCCGGGCATCTCCTACATCGTCACCACGTCGGTTATGGACTTCAAGGGCATCATCAGCCCGGCGATGGAGATGAATGCGAAGACACTGTACTTCCGGCCGCGTGTGGGCAACCGCGAAAACGGCACGGAACAGGTCGAGCGCACCGGCCAACCCCTGTGCACACCGGTCTGAGTCCGGCTTCGGCCGGTCGGACCACTACAGCGTCTGGTTGTAGTCGCCGACTTCCGGCCTGAGCCTGAGAATGCCGTCAACGAGGCGGAACATCTCGTGCTTTCGGGCATCGGAAACCGGGCTCTCGACGACCACGACGATCTCCGGCTTGTTGGACGAGGCCCGCACCAGCCCCCAGGTGCCATCCGTCATGGTGCAACGCACGCCGTTGACCAGGTTGAGATCGCGGATGCCGTGGCCCTCCGCCCCTTCGCCGGCGGCAGCCATGGCCTTGAAGCGGGCAATGGCATCGTCGACCACGCCATACTTGATCTCGTCGGCGCATTTGGCCGACATCGTCGGTGAACCCCATGTGCGCGGCACGGCGCGATACAGATCGGCCATCGAGCGCTCAGGGTTGCGGTCGAGCATCTCGATCACCGCGATGGCGGTCAGCAGACCGTCATCATAGCCGCGCCCGACCGGCGTGTTGAAGAAGAAGTGACCCGACTTCTCGAAACCGGCCAGCGCGCCGAGTTCGTTGACACGGCGCTTGATGTAGGAATGCCCGGTCTTCCAATAATCGGTCTGGACGCCGAGCCCCTGGAGCACAGGATCGGTGGCGAAAAGGCCGGTCGACTTCACATCGACGACAAAGCGCGCGCCAGGATGCAGTCTGCCCAGGTCACGCGCCAGCATGACGCCGATCTTGTCGGCAAAGATCTCCTCGCCCTCGTTGTCGACCACGCCGCAGCGATCGCCGTCGCCATCAAAGCCGAGGCCGACATCGGCACCGGTTTCGCGCACCTTGTCGGCGATGGCGTGCAGCATCTTCAGGTCTTCGGGGTTGGGGTTGTAGCGGGGGAAAGTGTGGTCAAGCTCGGCGTCGAGCGGGATGACCTCGACACCGAGGCGCTCCAGCATCTGCGGCGCAAAGGCCCCTGCCGTGCCGTTGCCGCAGGCCGCAACCACCTTGAGCGGGCGCGTGATACGGCGATCCTTGAGCAGGTCAGCGATGTAGGTTTCGGCAAAGCCGGAAACGAACTGGTAGGCGCCTCCCTCGCGCATCGCGCCTTCGCCACCGAGCACGATGTTGCGCAGGGCGCCCATCTCCTCAGGGCCGAAGGTCATGGGCCGGTTGGAGCCCATCTTCACCCCGGTCCAGCCATTGTCATTGTGCGAGGCGGTGACCATCGCAACGCACGGGCAATCGAGCGCGAACTGGCCGAAATAGGCCATGGGCGACAGGGCGAGCCCGATATCCCTGACCCGCATGCCCGACGCCATCAGGCCGGCGATCAGCGCATACTTGATGGCGGCGGAATAGCCGCGAAAATCATGGCCGACCACGATGTCGGGCCGCACGCCCAGCCTGTGCACCAGTGTACCGATGCCGATGCCGAGCGCCTGCACGCCCATCAGGTTGATCTCTTTCTCGAACAGCCAGCGCGCATCATATTCGCGAAACCCGGTGGGCTTGACCATCGGCTGGGATTCATAGGCGGCGGTATTGGGCAGGAGCCGTGCCACGGGGAGAGGGAACATGGAGCCGTGATTCCTTGTTGAAAGCGGCACTGCTATACCACGGCTTGGGTTGGCGTCGTCATGCTTGTGGTCCGACGCGGGCAGCGACACAGCAGGTGCTTCCCGATGGCCTGCTGAAGCCCTGCGGCCAGCCTGCGCGCACCTTCCGGCCCATGGCCGCTTGCGCTGCGGCCCGCTTGCGCGCAAGGGAACGGCATGATCGACCATCCGACCTCGACCGCCGGCTTCGGTGTCTACCTGCACTGGCCCTTCTGCGCGGCCAAGTGCCCTTACTGCGATTTCAACAGCCATGTGCGGCACAGAAAGCCCGACGAAGCCGCCTATGTCGCGGCGTTTCGGCGCGAGATCTCGCATCGCGCCGCGCTCAGCCCGGGCCGGGAAGTAACCTCGATCTTCCTGGGTGGCGGCACGCCCTCGCTGATGCAGCCGGCCACAGTGGCGGCCCTGCTCGATGCGGTGGCCGAAGCGTGGCCGACCGCACGCGACGTCGAGGTCACGCTGGAAGCCAACCCGACCAGTGTCGATGCCGAACGGTTTGCGGGCTATCGCAGCGCCGGCGTCAACCGGGTGTCGCTGGGCGTGCAGGCGCTGAACGACCGTGACCTGAAGGCGCTTGGCCGGCTGCACAGCACCGAGGAGGCGCTGGCCGCCGTGGCCGTCGCCGCCCGGCATTTCGAACGCATGTCGTTCGACCTGATCTATGCCCGCTCACCCGAGCAGAGCGTGGCCGAATGGCGCGGTGAACTCGGCGGCGCGCTGGAAAGGGCAGTGGAGCACCTGTCGCTCTACCAGCTCACGATCGAACCGGGCACGGCCTTCCATGCGTTGCACGCTGCCGGCAAGCTGCCGGTGCCAGACGAGGATCTGGCGCGCGCCCTGTATGAAACCACACAGGAACTGTGTGATCGCCACGGCTTTGCAGCCTACGAAATCTCGAACCATGCCCGCGCAGGCGCGGAATGCCGGCACAATCTCGTCTACTGGCGCTATGGCGAATATGCGGGGATCGGTCCGGGCGCGCACGGGCGACTGGTGGTGGACGGCGTGCGCCGGGCACAATCGACCGAGAAACACCCTGAAACATGGCTGGCCACGGTGGCCGCGCAGGGCCATGCCCTCGTCGAGGATGACCCGCTTTCGCCGGAATCCGCGGGCGATGAATTCCTGCTGATGGGCCTGAGGCTCAGCGAAGGCATCGATCCCGCAGTCTATGCTGCTCTGGCGGGCCACGGCTTTTCTGAAAAGCGCGTGGCGTCTCTGATCGACGATGGCCTGATCACACTCAGGCCGGATGGCCGCATCGCGGCGACGCCGGATGGCGCGCTGGTGCTCGATGCGGTCGTGGCCGATCTGGCCGCGTGACAGCGCCCGATCAGGCCGAGCGGCCAAACTCGCGCGGGGCCGCGTTGACCGTCACGGATGTGCCATTGCGAATTTCGAGCACGGCGAGACCACGCTCGATCATGCCGTCCTGACGGAAGCGGAACAAGCCGTCGACCCCGTCGAAGCCGGATGGGTTGGTCAGCACCGCCTCCGAGAAGCGCTGGGCTCCGTGCTGCCGCGTCAGGGCGGCAACCAGCGTCATGGCCGTGTAGGCCAACGAGGCCAGCCGGATCGGGGAGGCCCCGAACCGGGCCTGGTAGCGCTGGGCGAAGGCGTTGAAGCCACCTGAATCGGGCGCTGCGAACCACCCGCCCTGCAATTGCGGTACGCGGAAGTTGCGGGCATCGTTCCAGACCCCGGTTCCGAGCAGCTTGACGCGCTGGCTGTTGAGCCCGGCGCCCTGCAAGGCTTGGCCGATGGCCGGCAAGGTATCGGCATTCTCGGGAACGAACAGCGCGTCGATCTGGCCCAACGCAGGAGTGAGCCGCCGGACAGCGGCCTCCATCTGACCCTGATCGATTGCAAAGCGCTCGATGGCGACCACACGCACGCCGCGCTGGGCTGCGGTTTGCTGGAAGGCGGCTTCGACCACACGGCCATAGGCGGTGTCGGGGATGAGTGCCGCGAAGGACCGGCGGCCTTGCTGGGCCGCGAAGTTCACCACGCGCTGCACTTCCAGTTCGGCCACGAACGACATCAGGTAAACGCCGGGCGAGGCCACGGCCGTGTCTGTCGAGAAGGCAATCACCGGCCGGCCAGCCGGCTTTGCCACGGAAGCGACAGCCTGCACGGAAGCGGCGAAGAGCGGGCCGATGATGAGTTCGGCACCCTCGGCCAGCGCCTCCTGGGCGGCAGCACGCGCGCCTTCGGCGGAGCCCTTGTCGTCCTTGATGATCAGCCGGATATTGGGATTCTGGAACTCGGCCAGCGCCATTTCAGCGGCGTTCTTCAGCGCGTTGCCCACGGTGCCACCCTGCCCGCCAGCGGTCAGCGGCACGATCAGCGCGACCGGAACGCCGCCTTGTGGGCCTGTCGGCGAGGCAGCCCCGGGAGCAGGGCCGGAGCCACTCTCGAAGCTGGGAAGCCCTCCGACGCAAGCCCCAAGGCTGGAGGACAGCGCCGTCAGGCCGAGAAACTTCAGACCGGTGCGGCGATCAAGACGTTGATCTGTCAAGTGGCAGTTCCCCATGGAGGCAATCTGTTCACTATAACAAGTTTTCACGCGCTGTCACAGCATGAATAAAGACAGATCTTCGGAAAACCTATCCTTAACAGAGCCTTAACGTGACGGCACCGGCTCTGTCCCGACTTCGCGCCTGATCAGGCTGGCCTCGACGCCTCGAACATGGCACTGCTCGGACATGAGCAAACCTGATCATCCGCACGGGTCGTTCACCGCTTTCGGCATCAGGGCCGCAGCCGAGCCGCTCGCACCCGGTCTGCATGTGGTGGCCACCCCTATCGGCAATCTTCGCGACATGTCGCTGCGCGCATTGGCAACGCTGGCGGCCGCCGACCTGATTCTGGCCGAGGATACCCGCGTCACCAAGGTACTGCTGGCACATTACGGCATTTCCACGCCGCTGGCCGCCTATCATGAGCACAATGCCAACGAGATGCGCCCGCGCGTGCTGGCGCGGCTGGCGGCTGGCGACAGGCTGGCGCTGGTGTCGGATGCGGGAACACCGCTGGTCTCGGACCCTGGCTATCGTCTGGTCGAAGATGCGGTGAAGGCCGGGCATGCCGTGACCGGGGTTCCGGGCCCGTCCGCCGTGCTGGCCGCGCTGGTGGTGGCCGGACTGCCGACGGACCGCTTCTTCTTCGAGGGATTTCTGGCCCCGCGCACGGCAGCGCGGCGGGCGCGCCTGACCGAGCTTGGCACCATTCCGGCGACCATCGTGCTGTTCGAATCGCCGCGCCGTCTGGCGGAAATGCTGGCCGATGCCGCCGCCATGCTGGGAGCGCGGCCGGCAGCCGTGGCACGCGAATTGACCAAGATGCACGAAACCGTCAAGCGCGGCACCTTGCCGGAACTGGCCGCACTGTATGCAGCCGGCGAGACGGCGCGCGGTGAGATCGTGGTGCTGATCGGGCAGGCCGAGGCTGGCGCAGCCTCGCCCGCCACCGAGGATCTGGTCGACGGCAAGCTCAAGGCTGCACTCGGGGCCATGTCGCTGAAGGAAGCGGTGGCACAGGTGACGGCCGACACCGGCCTGCCCCGCCGCAAGGTCTATGCCCGCGCCCTCGAACTGACCCGCACACCCTGAATGGCGCCCCATGACGGCACAGGCGCGCGCCGCTCGGTCAGGACCGGCATTGCCGCGGAATGGCTGGCGGTCGCGCGGCTGACCCTGAAGGGCTGCCGCATCCTGTCCTGGCGCTTCGGCGGCAAGGGCGGCGAGATCGGCCTGATTGCCCGGTGCAGGGCCTTGATCGTCTTTGTCGAGGTCAAGGCCTGCGCTGCCATCGATGACGCGGCTCTCGCCATCACGCCGGACAAGATCCGGCTGATGACATGGTGGATCAACGACTGGCGCAGCTGCAATGCCTGGGCTGAGGGCCATAGGCTGCGCGCCGATGCCGTGCTTGTCGGGCAGGGCCGCTGGCCGCGCCACGTCGTGAATGCGTTTCCGCTCGACGTGACCTGAAAGACTGGCCCAGAAAGACTGGCCCAGAAAGACTTGCGCTGAACCCTCGGGGCCGCCGATAAGGGCAGCCGAACCCGCCAATGCAGGACTGCCCCATGAGCCTCACCATCGCCGTCCAGATGGACCCGATCGAACGCATCAGGATCGCCGGCGATTCCAGCTTCGCGCTGATGCTCGAAGCACAGGCGCGCAGGCACACGCTTTACTCCTACACTCCCGACAAGCTGTCCATGCGCGACGGCAAGGTCATGGCCATGGCGCGGCCGGTCAGCGTCAGGGATATCGAGGGCGATCATGCGACGCTTGGCAGCGAGGAGCGCATCGATCTGGGCGATGTCGATGTGGTGCTGCTGCGCCAGGACCCGCCATTTGATATGGGCTATGTCACCACCACGCACCTTCTGGAGCGCATTCACCCGAAAACGCTGGTGGTCAACGATCCGGCCCATGTGCGCAATGCGCCCGAGAAGATCTTCGTCACCGATTTCCCGGACCTGATGCCGGCGACGCTGATCACGCGAGACAAGGCCGAGATCGAGGCCTTCCGGGCCGAATTCGGCGACATCGTGATGAAGCCGCTCTACGGCAATGGCGGCGCGGCCGTGTTCAAGGTCGGCCGGATCGACCCGAATTTCGGCTCGCTCTACGACCTGTTCGCGACCCTGTTCAAGGAGCCCTGGGTGGTGCAGCGCTTCCTGCCCAAGGTCACGGAAGGCGACAAGCGCATCATTCTGGTCGACGGTGTGGTCAAGGGCGCGGTCAACCGGGTGCCGGCGGAGAACGACATCCGCTCCAACATGGTGCGCGGTGGCGCGGCGAAGCCGACCGACCTGTCAAGGCGCGAGATGGAGATCTGCGAGCGCATCGGGCCGGACCTGAAAGCCCGTGGCCTGATCTTTGTCGGCATCGACGTGATCGACGGCAACCTGACCGAAATCAACGTGACCTCGCCCACCGGCCTGCGCGCCATCAAGCGGCTGGGCGGGCCCGATCTGGCCGTGGACGTGTGGGATGCGATCGAGGGGAAGCTGGGGTGAGGGGCGTTCGGCACCCGCTTCACTTCAATACCCCACCTCGTCCACCCGCATGCCCATCGCATCGAACATCAACAGCCGTCCGACCAACCCCTCTCCGAAACCGGTGATCTGGCGGATCACCTCCAGCGCCATCATCGAGCCCATGACCCCGGCGAGGGCGCCCAGCACGCCGGCCTCGGCACAGGCCGGCACCACGCCCGCAGCGGGCGCTTCGGGGAACAGGTCGCGGTAGGACGGATTGGGCCGGCCATCGGGCCGCGCCTCGAAGGGCCTCAGCGTCGTCAGCGTGCCATCGAAGCGGCCGATGGCGGCGGTGACCAGCGGCTTGCGCTCGGCAAGGCAGGCGTCGGCCACCAGATAGCGCGTGGCGAAGTTGTCGCAGCCATCGGCCACCAGATCGTAGTTGGCGATCAGCGCGCGGGCGTTGTGGCCGTCAAGGCGGTGCGCATGGGGCTCGACGCGGACGCCGGGATTGAGGCGCTGGACGGCATCTGCCGCGCTTGAAACCTTGGGCCGGCCGATGTCCGGCGTGCCATGCAGAACCTGGCGCTGGAGATTGGACAGCGACACCGCATCATCATCGACCACGCCGATGCAGCCGACGCCGGCCGCGGCCAGATACAGGATCAGCGGCGACCCAAGACCACCGGCACCGACCACCAGCACGCGGGCTGCGGCCAGCCGTGCCTGGCCCGGGCCGCCGATCTCCGGCAGGACAAGGTGGCGAGCATAGCGCTCGATCTCGGCGGCATCGAAGCTCATCTTTTGTGCCTTCCCTGCTCGGTCCTCGATGAGGCGTAAAGCGCGGCAAAGCGCGCCGCAATGTGGAAAATGCGGGCGAATCGGCACTTGAGCCTTGCGGGCTCTTTGCCGGGGCCTATGTGCCATGCCATCGTAGGTGCCAGTCACGGCGGCCTCACGTGTTCCGTCGTCATTTGGGAGGTATCACATGCGTTTGAAAACACTGGCTCTGGCGCTCGCGGGCGTTGCCATGTCGGCGGTCGCTGCCATCGCGCAGCAGGCCGTCACCCCTGCCGTGGTCTATGATCTTGGTGGCAAGTTCGACAAGTCGTTCAACGAAGCTGCCTTCAATGGTGCCGAGCGCTTCAAGCGCGAAAGCGGTATCGATTATCGTGACTTCGAGATCCAGAACGACGCCCAGCGCGAGCAGGCCCTGCGCAACTTCGCCCAGCGTGGCCAGAACCCGATCATTGCGGTCGGCTTCTCATTCCGCGCAGCGCTCGAGAATGTTGCCAAGGAATTCCCCAATACCCGCTTTGCCATCATCGATTCTGGGGTTGATCTGCCGAACGTGCAGTCCATCCGCTTCCGTGAACATGAGGGCTCCTATCTCGTTGGCGTTCTTGCTGGCCTCGCCACCAAGAAGAACACTGTCGGCTTCGTCGGCGGCATGGACATTCCGCTGATCCGCCGTTTTGCCTGTGGTTTCGTTCAGGGCGTCAAGGTGGCGAAGCCTGCCGTGAACGTCATCCAGAACATGACAGGCACAACCGGCGCGGCCTTCCGCGACCCGGTGCGCGGCGGCGAACTGGCCCGCGGCCAGATCTCCCAGGGCGCAGACGTGATCTATCACGCTTCGGGTGCGACCGGCATCGGCGTGCTGCAGGCTGCCGCTGATGGCGGCGCACTCGGCATCGGTGTCGATTCGAACCAGAACGGCCTGCATCCGGGCAAGGTCCTGACCTCGATGCTGAAGCGCGTCGACAACGCCGTGCATACCTCGTTCACCACCGCCCGCGCCGGAACGTGGAAAGCCGGCTCCACCGTGCTGGGTCTTGCCGAAGGTGGGGTGGACTGGGCTGATGACAGCAACAATGCGCCGCTGATCACCGCCGAGATGCGTGCTGCCGTGACCAAGGCCTCCGACGACATCAAGGCTGGCCGAGTGGTGGTGCATGACTTCATGTCGAACCAGGCCTGCCCGGTGCAGTGAACCTTTGCGGTGAGCCCGGCGCAGTCACCCTGCGCCGGGTCTTGTGACAAACGGATGGCCGGGGCACAGTCCGGCCATTCTGATTTTGAAAGCCCTGCATGATCCCGCCTGCCATCCAGATGACTGGCATCGACAAGCGCTTCGGGGCGGTTCACGCCAACCGGGCCGTCGATCTGACGGTGGCGAAGGGCACGGTGCATGGGCTGATCGGCGAGAACGGGGCCGGCAAGTCGACCCTGATGTCGATCCTTTACGGGTTCTACGCGGCGGATGCCGGCAGCATCGCCATCAATGGCAAGCCGAGCCTGATCCGCACACCCGCCGACGCGATCCATTCAGGCATCGGCATGGTGCACCAGCACTTCATGCTGGTGGAGACCTTCACCGTGGTCGAGAACGTGATGCTTGGCGCGGAGGGCGGCGTGTTCACCGCCCGCGGCGCGGCTGCCGTGCGCAGCAAGCTGCTGGAGCTGTCGCAGGCCTACGGCATGGACGTGAACCCCGATGCGGTGGTGTCGGATCTGGCTGTCGGCGAATTGCAGCGTGTCGAAATCCTGAAAGCGCTGGTCAAGGGCGCCGACATCCTCATCCTCGACGAGCCGACCGCCGTGCTGACGCCGACCGAGGTCGATAACCTGTTCGTGCTGCTGCGCCGCCTCGCAGGGGAGGGCAAGACGGTCATCATCGTCACGCACAAGCTGAAAGAGATCATGGCCGTGACGGACCGCGTTTCCGTGATGCGGCGCGGCGAGATGGTCGGAACAGTCGAGACGGCCGGCACCAGCCCCGCCGATCTGGCGGAGCTTATGGTCGGCAGGCGCGTGGTCCTCACTGTCGAGAAGAGCGCTGCCCGTCCCGGCGACGTCATGCTCGCCGTCGAGGACCTGTGCGTCCGCGATGTGCGCGGCACGCTCCGGCTCGACCATGTCAGCCTTACGGTGAAGGCCGGCGAGATCGTCGGCATCGCCGGCGTCTCGGGCAATGGCCAGTCCGAACTGCTGGAAGCCATCGCAGGCATCCGCAAGCCTTCGTCCGGGCGCGTCAGCCTCAAGGGCGAGGCGCTGGACTGCGGCGGGAAGGACGATCCCCGGACGCTGCGCGCCAAGGGCTTGCGACACGTCCCGGAAGACCGCCACAGGATGGGTCTGGTCAAGCCGTTCGCGGCGGCGGAGAGCGCCATGCTGGGCTGCTCCGACGAGGAAAGGTTCGGCAGGGGGCTGTTTCTCGACCGCGATCTGGTGATGGCCGATTGCGCGGCCAAGATGGCGGCCTTCGATGTGCGGCCTGCCGACCCCGGCCTGCGGACGGCGCTGTTCTCGGGCGGAAACCAGCAGAAGCTCGTGCTGGCAAGGGAGATCGAGCGCGATCCCCAGCTCCTGCTGATCGGCCAGCCGACCCGTGGTGTCGACATCGGCGCGATCGAGTTCATCCACAAGCGCATCATCGCGCTGCGCGATGCCGGCAAGGCGATCCTTCTGGTCTCGACCGAACTCGACGAGGTTCTGGCCTTGTCGGACCGCGTGCTCGTGATGTGCGGCGGCAAGATCACCGGTGAGCGGCTGCCGGACCAGACCAGCGAGCAGGACATGGGGCTCCTGATGGCCGGCGTGACCTCCGAACAGCCCAAGGAAGCAGCATGAGCGCCCGGCCCGCGCCGCTCTGGCTGACCGCCGGCGTGGTGCCGCTGGTCAATGTCGCGGCCGCCTTCCTGGCCGCAGGGCTCGTCATCGCGCTGATCGGCGAGAACCCGCTGGAAGCGCTGCAGATCATGCTGCGCGGAGCGCTCGGCTCGCAATACGGGCTGGGCTACACCTTGTATTACACGACCAGTTTCATCTTCACGGGCCTTGCCGTGGCGGTGGCCTTCCATGCCGGCCACTTCAACATCGGCGGCGAGGGGCAGGCCCTGATGGGGGGGCTTGGCGCAGCCCTTGTGGCGCTTTCACTGCCGTTCCTGCCATGGCCGATCCTGCTGCCGCTCTGCGTGCTCGGGGCGGCTCTGGCAGGGGCTGCCTGGGTGCTGATCCCGGCCTATCTCCAGGCCTATCGCGGCAGCCACATCGTGATCACCACGATCATGTTCAACTTCCTGGCCGCCACGCTGCTGGTCTACCTGCTGGTCGGGCCAATGAAGATGGCTGGTTCCATGGCCCCCGAAACCGCCAGGTTCGTGCCTGGCGCAACGCTGCCGCTGATGAACCAGATGGCGGCCTGGTTCGGCCTCACGCTGACACGCACGCCGCTGAACCTGTCCTTCGTGTTCGCCATCCTCGCTGCCATCATGGTCTGGGTGCTGATCTGGCGGACAAGGCTCGGCTATGCGATCCGCACCGTGGGAGCCAATCCGGACGCGGCGGTCTATGCCGGCATCTCGCCAGCCCGGATCACCGTGATCGCGCTGCTGATTTCGGGCGGGCTGGCCGGCCTGATGGCGACCAACGAGATCCTCGGCGTGCAAGGTCGGCTGATCAACGAGTTCACGGCAGGGGCCGGCTTCGTCGGCATCGCGGTGGCGCTGATGGGCCGGGGCCATCCGTTCGGGATCGTGCTGGCCGCCCTGCTGTTCGGGGTGCTCTATCAGGGTGGGGCCGAGCTGGCCTTTGACAAGCCCAAGATCACCCGCGAGATGATCATCGTCATCCAGGGTTTCGTGATCCTGTTCGCTGGCGCGCTCGAAATGATGTTCGCGGACAGGATCGCGTCGCTCTACCAGCGTTTTGCCGGCCAGCCGGTGAGCGCATGAGCGAAGCCTTCCAGATCATCCTGCTCGCGGTGGACTCCGCCATCCGGCTGTCCGTGCCGCTGCTCTTTGCCTGTCTGGCCGGGCTCTACTCGGAGCGCGCCGGGGTCGTCGACATCGGGCTTGAAGGCAAGATGCTGATCGGGGCCTTTGCGGCGGGCGCGACCGCCAGCCTGGTGCCCAATCCCTGGATGGGCCTGCTGGCGGCGGTTCTGGCCTCGGTCCTGTTCGCACTGGTGCACGGCTTTGCCTCGATCACCCAGCGCGGCAACCAGATCGTCGCGGGTGTGGCCATCAATGTGCTGGCATCGGGGCTGACGGCGATCCTCGGCAATGCCTGGTTCAACCAGGGCGGCCGGACGCCGCAACTGCCAAGCGGGGCGCGCTTCAACGAGATCGTGCTGCCCTTCGCGGAGAGCGCGCGCGCCATCCCTGTGTTCGGGGCGATCTACGCGGAGGTCATCTCGGGCCATTCGGTGCTGGTCTATGGCGCGCTGGCGCTGGTGCCGCTGACCTGGTTCATCCTTTATCGCACCCGTTGGGGGCTGCGCCTGCGCGCTGTCGGCGAAAATCCCGCCGCCGTCGACACGGCGGGCCTTTCGGTGAGCGCGCTGCGCTATTCGGCGGTGATCATGGCCGGCATTCTGTGCGGCTTCGGGGGGGCTTATCTGGCCATCGCCCAGTCGGCCGGGTTCATCACCGACATGACCGCGGGCAAGGGCTTCATCGCGCTGGCGGCGCTGATCTTCGCCAAATGGCGGCCGGTGCCGGCGCTGGGTGCCTGTTTCCTCTTCGGCCTGCTCGATGCCGTGGCCCTGCGCATTCAGGGCGTCAGCTTCCCGGGCATCGGACAGGTGCCGGTGCAGGCCATCCAGGCGCTGCCCTATCTGCTCACAGTGGTGCTGCTGGCCGGCTTCATCGGCAAGGCGACGCCGCCCAGGGCCGTCGGCGTGCCCTATCTCAAGGAGCGGTCATGACGACAACCATGACTCCCGCCCTGACGGCGCTGTTCGAGGCCGCGAAAGCCGCGCAGGAACGGGCCTACGTGCCGTATTCGACGTTCCGGGTCGGGGCCGCCGTACGGTCTGCCAGTGGCGCGATCCATGCCGGCTGCAATGTCGAGAACGCCGCCTATCCTGTCGGCAATTGCGCCGAGGCCAGCGCCATCGCCGCGATGATCATGGCGGGCGAGACCACCATCATCGAAGCGCTCGTGGTCGGGGATGGCACCGGCCTGTGCACGCCGTGCGGAGGCTGCCGCCAGCGGCTGCGCGAATTCGCCGCGCTGACGACGCCGGTGCATGTCGCCGATCGCGGTGGTATCCGCCGCAGCTTCACGGTCGATGAGCTTCTGCCGGCCTCGTTCGGCCCCGACAATCTGGCTTCCTGACAACAACGAGCGATCCATGGCCTGGCGTGATCACCCCGAAAGCCTTTTTGGCGAGGCGGCTGCCTTCGTGGCCGCGCACGGCGTCGAGGCGCCGGACCTGGCGATCATCCTTGGGTCGGGCCTCGGCTCGCTGGCGGACGAGATCGAGGCAGCCGTCACCATTCCCTTCGCCGAAATCCCCGGGTTTCCGCGCGGGCAGGTGTCGGGCCATGCCAAGGCGCTGGTCTCGGGGATGCTCGAGGGCCGCCGCGTGATCGTGTTTGCCGGCCGTTCCCACTACTACGAGGGCGGCGATCCGGCGGTGATGAAGGTGCCGCTCGGGCTTCTGACCCGGCTCGGCGCACCACCCGTGCTGGCCACAAACGCTGCCGGCTCGGTCAATCCAGCCATGGCCCCCGGCGACGTGGTGGCGATCAGCGACCATATCAGCCTTGGCGCGCCCAACCCGCTGGTGGGAGACATGGACGAACGGCGCTTTGTGCCGATGGCCGAGGCCTACAGCCCGGCGCTGAGGGCGCGGCTGCAGCGGGCGGCTGCCCGGGCGCAACATGCGCTCGCCGAAGGCATCTACATGTGGTGGAGCGGTCCCAGCTTCGAGACGCCGGCCGAGATCAGGCTTGCGCAGCGGGTCGGTGCCGATCTTGTCGGGATGTCGACGGTGCCGGAGGTGATCATGGCGCGGCGCCTCGGACTCGAGATCGCAGCCTTGTCGATTGTCACCAACTATGGCACCGGCATGCAGGTGGTCGCGCCGAACCACATGGAAACCAAGCATGTGGCCGATGCCGCCGCGCCGCGCCTCAAGCGGCTGGTGCGAGCCTTTCTGAAGGAGAGCGAGCATGGCTGAGAGCAAGCCCGGGGCCGATGCCCTTCTGGCGCGCCGCGCGCTGGCGCTGCTGGACCTGACCGACCTGGGCGATCAGGCCAGCGAGGCCGGCACCTTGCAGCTTTGTGCGAGGGCCGTCGCTGCGCCGCAGGCCGTCGCTGCCGTGTGCATCTGGCCGCAATTTGTCAGCCTCGCCCGGCGCACGCTGGGCAGCAGCGCCGTCAGGGTAGCAACCGTGGTGAACTTCCCCGCCGGCGGGACCAATGTCGGCCGCATTTCGGGCGACACGACCGAGGCCATCGGCGACGGCGCCGACGAGATCGACCTGGTGATGCCCTACAAGGCCTTCCTGCAAGGCGATGCCGAGGTGGCCGCCGACATGATCGCCGAGATCAAGGCGATCTGCGGATCGAAACTGCTCAAGGTCATTCTCGAAACCGGTGCCTATCCCGACATCGCCAGCATCCGGGCGGCGAGCGATCTGGCGATCCATGCCGGAGCCGACTTCATCAAGACCTCTACCGGCAAGATCGCGCCATCGGCCACACCGGAGGCGGCCCGGGTGATGCTGGAGGCGATCAAGGCCAGCCATCAACCCGTGGGGCTGAAGCCTTCGGGCGGCATCCGCACGCTGGCCGATACCGGCGTCTACCTCGCTCTGGCAGACGAGATCATGGGTCCTTCGTGGGCCAACCCGCGCACCTTCCGGTTCGGAGCGAGCGGACTGCATCAGGTGCTGGTGGATGTCATCGGCGGCCAGAAGGGCGCGGAAAGCGGCGACGGGGTCTATTGATGGGTTTTCTGCCGCAGGAAATCATCCGCCGCAAACGCGACGGGGCGGAACTGACGCCAGCCGAGATCGGCCAGATGATCGTTGGCCTGACGGACGGGAGCGTCACCGAAGGGCAGGCGGCGGCTTTTGCCATGGCCGTGTTCTTCCGCGACATGACCACCCGCGAGCGCGTGGCGCTGACCGAGGCGATGCGCGATTCCGGCACGGTGCTGGACTGGAGCGACCTGCCCGGCCCGGCGCTCGACAAGCATTCCACCGGCGGGGTCGGCGACACGGTGTCCCTGATGCTGGGGCCTGCGGTTGCGGCCTGCGGCGGGTTCGTTCCGATGATTTCGGGGCGCGGGCTCGGCCATACCGGCGGCACCCTCGACAAGCTCGACAGCGTGCCCGGCTATATCACGCAGCCCGACAACGCGCTGTTCCGCAAGGTTGTGCGCGAGACCGGTTGCGCGATCATCGGCCAGACGGCCGATCTCGCCCCGGCAGACAAGCGGCTCTATGGCATCCGCGACGTCACCGCGACGGTGGAATCGGTGCCGCTGATCACGGCGTCGATCCTGTCCAAGAAGCTGTCCGCCGGCCTGCACGGGCTGGCCATGGACGTGAAGACAGGCTCCGGCGCCTTCATGCCCACGCTGGAACGTTCGCGCGAACTGGCGCGGGCGCTGGTCTCGGTGGCGAACGGGGCCGGCCTTGCCACCACCGCCCTGATCACCGACATGGACGCGCCATTGGCCGATGCTGCGGGCAACGGGCTCGAAGTGCGCTATGCGATCGACTACCTGACCGGTGCCCGGCGCGAGGCGCGGATGCACGAGGTGACGCTGGCTCTTGGAGCGGAAATGCTGGTTCTGGGCAATCTTGCCACGAGCCTGCATGATGGTCGCAGCCGGATGGAGAGGGCTATTGCCTCGGGCGCGGCGGCCGAGGTCTTCCAGCGAATGGTCAGCGCACTCGGCGGTCCGTCCGACCTGATGTCTCGGCCTGAAGCGCACCTTCGCGCCGCGCCGCTGGTGCAGGCAGCATGGGCTCCGCAGCCCGGCTTCGTCAGCGCCGTCGACACCCGCGCGGTCGGGATTGCCGTGGTCGAACTTGGCGGCGGACGGACACGCTCGCAGGACCCGGTCAATCATGCCGTGGGACTGACCGCGCTGGCGGGGTTGGGCGACGAGGTCGGCCCGAACCGCCCATTGGCCTTGATCCATGCCGAGGACGAGGCTTCGCTGGCCCGGGCCGCAAGCCGGCTCG
>Ga0164293_10002136_pt1 | contig 16722 bp, 16 predicted proteins | sample GEODES118metaG_FD_111487 | JGI IMG/M metagenome (GOLD analysis project Ga0164293, IMG submission 111487) | Eutrophic lake water microbial communities from Lake Mendota, Wisconsin, USA - GEODES118 metaG | ecosystem: Environmental > Aquatic > Freshwater > Lake | place: USA: Lake Mendota...
AAATTTTGAAGCAGTCGGGGTATTCCACGGGTGCGTTTGGGAAGTGGCATCTGGCGCCTATGTGGGAGCAAACATTGGCGGGACCGTTCGATAGGTGGCCGACCGGATTGGGCTTTGAACGTTTCTACGGAATCTTGAACGCTGAAGCGTCGCAGTGGGAACCACCCATGTTTGACCAAACAACTCCGGTGATGCCGTACGAAGGTCGTCACGACTATCACATGACCGAAGACATTGTTGATAAAGCAATTTCGTGGATGCGCGTGCAGAAAGCATCTCAGCCATCGCGTCCGTTCTTTACGTACATTGCAACCGGCGCAATGCATTGCCCGCATCATGTGGCGCCAGAGTGGATTGAAAAGTTCGCTGGCCAGTTTGATCAAGGGTGGGATGAACTGCGTCGAGAGATTTACGAACGTCAACTGGCATTAGGTGTTATTCCCGCGGGTACTCAGTTGACGCCGCGCCCAGATGAAGTGCCGTCGTGGGAGGAGTATCCCGACAGATACAAACCCGTTGCCTCTCGTCTCATGGAAGTGTTTGCCGGCTTCATGGCGCATACCGACGCACAAATTGGTCGAGTGTTAGATGCGCTTGATGAGATGGGTGAATCAGAAAACACACTGGTGATGTACATCACAGGCGACAATGGTGCATCTGCAGAAGGAACAATTCATGGTGCATGGAGTGCGCCATCGTTCCAGAACGGAATTCCCGAAGACCCAGAGTGGCTGTTGGAGCACATGGATGATTTCGGAACTGCACGTTGTGAGAATCATTACAACCTTGCATGGGCATGGGCTTTGGATTCTCCGTTTCAGTGGATGAAGCAAGTGGCGTCGCACTTTGGCGGTACGCGAAATGCCATGGCGGTGTCATGGCCCGCGCGCATTCGCGATGCCGGTGGTTTGCGTACACAGTTCCATCACGTCATCGATGTCATGCCCACGTTGTTGGCGGCTGCCGGAGTTCCCATTCCTTCCGTGGTGAATGGATTAGAGCAACTCCCTGTTGACGGCGTCTCCATGACATATGCGTTCGAGGGCTCTGATGGACCAAGCACACGCACCACGCAGTACTTCGAGATGTTTGGTAATCGTGCGATTTATCACGAGGGATGGATGGCGTCGTGTTTCCATGGGCGTGTTCCGTGGAATCGTTTCGGCATGGTGCCATTCGATGGGCCGCAGGAAAAGTGGGAGTTGTACAACATCGCCGAAGATTTTTCTCAAGGTGTTGATCTGTCGGGGGAGTATCCCGAGAAGTTGGCGCAGTTGCGCGATGTGTTCGATGCAGAAGCGCGGCGTAACAACGTGTACCCGTTGCGTGAGCCAGGCTCAACTTTGGGTATGACCGTTGTGCCTCCCACAAGTTTGAACGGCGCGAAAAAGATGACGTACACCACAGACCATGTGCGTATGCCAGAGATGTCAGTTGTCAGTGTAAAGAACTGCTCATTTGTGATCACTGCTGATGTCACTGTTCCTGAAGGTGGATGTGAAGGCGTCATTGTGTGTCAAGGCGGAAACATGGCGGGCTGGACGTTGTATGTAGGGGCCGATGGTCGCCCCACCTATCACTACAACTGGATGGGCCACGATCATTTTGTGGCGACATCTTCTGTCACGTTGACGCCTGGTCGCCATTCCATTGTGGTGAATCACGCCTACGACGGCGGTTTTGGTGGCGGTGGTCATTCGGTGTTGCTTGTTGATGATGTTGTGGTGGGGCATGTGTATGTAGAACGTTCTGTGCCGGTGGTGTTCTCCATGAGTGGCGAGACATTTGACGTTGGCATGGACACAGGCGCTGCGGTGGGGGACTATCCGCACGTGTATCGCTTCTCCGGGCAGATTCATGGCGTCACCATTGAGCGATTGAGTGAGCCATCTCCCGATGTAGTGGCCTTGATCGTCGAAGGCGAGTTCCGCGCCAGTCTTGCCACTCAGTAGAAACAGCCCTAAGCGCGGGGTTTTCAGGGGTACGGTATGTCTATGGAGGCTCGCGTTCTCACCTGGAATTTGTGGTGGCAGTTCGGCCCGTGGCGTGAGCGCCAGCCGGCGATTTTGTCGGTGTTACAAGAACAGAATGCCGATGTTGTGTTCTTGCAGGAAGTGTGGGCACAAGAAGGCGGGCTAGATCAGGCGCAGTGGTTGGCTGATGAGCTCGACATGTTTGTGGCGCGCACAGAAGGCCCGTGGTACGACGATGGTGTCAGTTTGGGGAATGCCATTTTGTCGCGCTGGCCGATCGTGTCGTGGGAAGTGCATCGTCTGCCCGATGCAACTGGTGCGCCTAGTTATCGACGCGCTGTAGTTGCGCTCATTGATTCCCCGTACGGTCGCGTGTGGACAGTGTGTACTCACTTGGATCATCGCTTTGATGCATCAGGTACTCGCATTGCACAGTGCGAAGCATTGAGTGGAATTGTTGATCAACTTCGTGTTGACCCTGAGAATGAGATGCCGGTGTTAATGGCAGGAGACTTCAATTCGGTTCCCGACTCGGATGAGATTCGCATGTTGACGGGACGACGTGAACCCGCGATTGAAGGATTGGTGTTTACTGATTTGTGGGAGATTGCCGGCGATGGCAATGGGTTTACGTGGCGACGCGATAATCCGTACATCGAAGACTCCACTTGGCCGAATCGACGTTTGGATTATGTGTTTGTGTCGTGGCCTCGTCCACGGCCCATTGGAAATCCATCGAGCATTTGGTTGGCCGGAGTGGATCCAGTTGCTGGAGTGCAGGCCAGTGACCATGCAGCAGTAGTGGCTGATATTCGGTTGGCTCTCGAACCGCTGTAGATCTCTGTTGGGTGTCGGTATCCCGCCGGCCGGGGTGCACCAGTCTCCAAAAAAACTTGTCGGGATACCAGCAAGTTTCTCACGGAATACCAACAAGACGGCATGCCGTCACGCGGATAATGCGGCACGTGATGGGATGCTGTCATACGGGCAATGCGTCATGCAGGGATGCCGTCATGCAGGGATGCCGTCATGCAGGGATGGCGAGCAAAACCTGGTGGAATACCGACGAATTTATTTTGGGTATTGCCCGTCCCCAGCGGCGGAATACCGACAGCACGTCCTCACACACTTTCGTACACATCTCACGCATGCCAATGAATCGAAACAACCCATTCTCAAACATCATTCGCGGAGTTGAAGCCGATGTCCTCTGGGCTTTGTGCGAAGACCCACTCTTTCAAACCGCCACCGCTATCGCACGAGAGTGCGGCCGATCACGAAGTGAAGTCAGGGTTGTTCTCAACTATTTCGCAGCAACTGAAATCGTCACGGTGTTCCAAGACGGCGGCTACAAATTCTTCCGGCTCAACACACAGCACCCACTTCACAGAGAAGTGATTGCCCTATCGCAGTCATTTCTGCGTCAGGGGATTACCACGCGCAATTCATTCGCTTAATACCGTTGATGAATGAGCTTTGCAGGTATGCAGGTTCGCTGGTGATCTCAAGAGTTGGCACGCGGCGACGAATCTCATCGAACATCACAGCCACTTCACGGCGTGCGAGGTTTGCTCCCAAACAGAAGTGAGGTCCACCAGCACCGAATCCCACTTGTGCAGGAGCTACGGGGCGACGAATGTCAAATGAATCTGGATTCGTGAACACGCGCTCATCACGGTTGCCTGATTGATAGAACATCACAACTTTTTCGCCGGCTGCAATCTTCTGGCCGTTGATCTCGGTGTCTTCGGTTGCCGTACGGCGGAAGTGAATAACCGGTGTCGCATAGCGAACAATCTCTTCCACTGCAGTCTTGGTGTGTGTTTCAAAATCATTGAACCACAACTCACGCTGGTCACGATTCAATGTCAATTCGCGCATGCCGTGTCCAATGGCCGTACGAGTTGTTTCGTTACCGGCCACCACAAGCAAGATGAAGAATGATCCGAACTCTTGTGCAGACAAACGCTGACCATCAACTTCGGCATTCATCATCACTGATGCAATGTCATTGCGTGGATTCTTCAAGCGGTCTTCACCAAGCGCAAGGGCGTACGAGAAGATTTCGCCACCTACGCGAACTAAGTCATCAAACGTTCCTACGTACTCAGGGTCACCCACGCCAAGAATGGTGTTTGTCCAGTTGAAGATCATCTCTTCGTCACTCTCGGGAATGCCCATCATGTCGCAGATGATTTGCAACGGCATCAAAGCTGCAACTTCACGAACGAAGTCGCATTCGCGTTCTGGAAAGCGTTCAAACATGCGATCAATCACTGAACGTGAACGAACGCGCACCGACTCTTCAAGCGCCGTGATCTCTTTCGGTGTGAAACCCTTTGACACGATGGAGCGCAGGCGGAAGTGCTTTGGGTCATCCATGTTGATCATGGAGCCAAAGAACTCGTTGATTTCAACAGGCAGGTCGCCAATGTTCGAGCCGTTACCGCTACAGAACAACTGAGGGTTACGACTGACATGCCAGATGTCGTCGTGGCGAACAAGGGCGCGGTAGCCAGGTCCGGGTGGAATAGGGGAGTTCTCCACCATGCGCTCTTCAAAGAAGTGGAACGGAGACTCATCTCGCAGGGTCTTGAACGCCCCGAAACGCCAGTCTCGCGGCTGTGCCCAGAACTCTGGGTCGGAGAGGTCAATGTCGCTGAGGGGCACGTTTGGCGTGGTCATACAGGCAGATTAGGTGGCGAACCCATCACATTCACTCACGAAGGCTGAAAATGCCTCGGGATTGGCTACTGTCGAGGGGTCGGTTCGACCCGCGGACCACCAAACAGGGAGAGTTAGATGCCCGAAGCAGTCATTGTCGCCACAGCCCGTAGCCCCATCGGCCGCGCCAACAAGGGATCTCTTGTTGATCTTCGTCCCGACGACATGTCGGCACAAATTGTCCGGGCCCTCATGGCCAAGGTTCCACAAGTGAAGCCAGACGATATTGAAGACCTCATCATGGGTATCGGTCAGCCTGCAGGCGAAGGCGGATTCAACATTGGTCGTATGGTCGCAATCCTTGCTGGTCTCGACAACGCACCTGGCGTGACCGTGAACCGTTACTGCTCATCATCACTTCAGACAATCCGCATGGCAGCACACGCCATTCGCGCTGGAGAAGGCGATTGCTTCATTGCAGCGGGCGTTGAAACCGTCAGCCGTTACGCATCAGGCGCAAGCGACTCTGCACCAAACGCCATCTTCAAAGAGCCAGGTTCACGCACTAAGTCACGCGCTGAAGGTGGACAGGGAACTTGGGCACCAGCACAGGGCCTCCCCGACGCATACATCGCAATGGGTCAGACCGCTGAGAACGTTGTTGAAATCGAAAACGTCAGCCGCGAAGAGATGGACCACTTCGGTGTTCGCTCTCACAACCTCGCAGTTGCACACCAGGAAAATGGTTTCTTCGAGCGCGAAATCACACCGCTTGTTTTGCCAGACGGCACTGTCGTCAGCAAGGACGATGGCCCACGCGCAGGAACCACCTACGAAGCAACATCACAGTTGAAGCCAGTGTTCCGCCCCGACGGCAAAGTCACCGCCGGTAACGCATGCCCATTGAACGACGGCGCAGCCGCTGTCATGGTTATGAGCGACACAAAGGCAAAGCAACTTGGTCTTACACCGCTTGCTCGCATCGTGTCATCGGGCGTGTCTGGTTTGAACCCAGAAATCATGGGACTCGGACCCATCGAAGCATGTCGCCAAGCACTGAAGCGTGCCGGCATGACCATCGATCAGATCGACTTAGTTGAAATCAACGAAGCATTTGCTGCTCAGGTTTTGCCATCGGCAAAGCACCTTGGCATCCCAATGGAGAAGTTGAACATCCACGGTGGTGGTATTGCTCTTGGTCACCCATTCGGTATGACCGGTGCTCGCATCATGACCACACTCATCAACGGACTTCAGTGGGAAGACAAGCAGTACGGCATGGAATCAATGTGCGTTGGCGGTGGCCAGGGCATGGCGATGATTGTTGAGCGCTTGAGCTAACAACTCGTTCAAAAACTGAACGTAACTAGTCAGTAGTTACAGATCGCGAGTCAGCGGTGGTTCTCAACATGAGGGCCACCGCTGTTCCGAATATGACCATCAACCCGGCAGCAAAACCGAACGTGAGAACGCCGCCGTGTTCGTCGGATGAGCCGTACAGCACAGGCGCAATTAACGACATGATGATTCCGGCGATGAGGTCGCCGCTTCCGTTGAGGCCTTGAGCAGCCGCAGCGCGTCCCTTCGGTGCCACCTGTGCCATCAATGATTGCGTCGCCGGAATAGACAATGCACCGATGACGCCTTCCACCACAGCGAATCCCACGAGCAACCAAGCGCTCTCCAGTAATCCGTAGACAAGAACAAGTGGCGCGGTGAGGAAAATGCCGACGACGGTCATCTTTGACGCACCGCGTTTATCCGCAATGCGTCCACCAGCAGCACCCAACAAGATGAACGGAATGGTGTATAGCAAGAACGTTAAACCAACCATCAGATTGGTGCCGCCACGATCGGTGATGTAGCGATCCCATAACGCGTCGTAAATGCCAATGGGAATGAACAATGTGAGCGAGGCAAGCGCCGCAGCGCGCACGGGACGAAGCCGCAGCAGTTCGAGACTGAGGCGCTTTGATTCGTTAGTTGTTGGCAATGATGGAAGTTGTCGCGGGAACACGACAACAAATGCAGTGAGTGCAACACCACTGAAGATAAGGAACGCTCCGCGCAGCCCGAATGGCTCAATGAGTAATGCGCCAATCAATGGGCCGCCCGTGAACCCCGCTAGTTCCATGCCGCGCAAACGCCCTAAACGTTCTGCTGCCCGTGACTTATCAATATTCGCAGCGATGGCCTTGATGGCAGGTCCACTTGTTCCTAGCGATGCACCAGTGATGGCGCGCGCAATAACAAACATCCACAGAGAGTTTCCGAATGCGAACAATGCCGATCCAATTGCGGCCAAGATCAATGCAGCGAGAACGAATCGTTTCGGCTTTCCCCGGTCGGCGTACGGAGCAAGAAACAATTGGACAATGAGCGATGCCAAAAATCCAGATGCCGCAATGAGACCTAATCCGGAATCGGCAAAGCCGTACTCGTCCTGCAAATCAGAGAGCGCAGGAAACACCATGCTGTTGGCAACAGGAACACTGAATCCACACAACAACAGTGGGCCGATGCCCATTGTGAATTTTGCAATGCCGCGTTCTTCAGCCATAAGTGTCCAACCTAATGGACACAGCGAACCGCTCTAGCGACCAATTGCCGCAAGAACAGCGTCGTTGAATGCGGGCCAGTACTCCATGCCCCATTCATCGAATTCTTTTTCCGCCAGCATCACGCAGGCGCTATCGGCAAGGGGGTCTACCCACATGAATGTTCCAATGCCACCGAAGTGTCCGAATGTGGAAGATGAATTACGTGAACTGGTCCAATGCGGAGTCTTCTGTCCACGAATTTCGAATCCCAATCCCCACGGACACGGATCGAACGTTCCGATGCCTGGCACTACTCCGGAAAGTTCGGGGAAAACAGGCAGGACAGCTTCAATGAATGTCTCTCGCGCAATCAACGTGGGGGAGCGCAACTCGTGCACAAACTGCACCAGATCGTCCACAGTGGAATGCACATCTTTTGCGCACGAACCTTCAAGTGCGGTGTGATGCATCGCGAGTGGCGCAAACACAGCGTCATCGATGTATTCAACAAATGCAATACCGGTGGATTGTTCAATGTGTGCAGCAAGCATGTCGAACCCGGTGTTTGAATAAATTCGCTTTGCCCCTGGACGCCCAACAGGTTGCGCGCCATCGAAGGAATACCCACCCGAGTGCGACAGTAAGTGGCGAACAGTGCATCCTGTTTGACCGACGGCATCGTCAAGCGAGATGCTTCCTTCTTCCACGGCAATCAAGGCTGCGTATGCCGCTAATGGTTTGCTCACAGACGCAATGCGCTGTCTACGCGAAATGTCGCCGTGTGAATCAACTCCATCTCGATGAACGACAGCGACCGATGCGACGACAGGCCACGAATCAACAAGTGCCCAAGCACTATCGAGAGACGACATGTCAGCCGTGGTTGCGAATGAGTTCAGCGACGCGGAATGCGAGGTCGACTCCCTGGCGACCATTCAAACGAGGGTCGCACACCGTTTGGTAGCGGTAGTCGAGATCGTCGTTCGTGAGGTCGTCGGTGCCGCCAGTGCACTCGGTGACGTTGTCGCCGGTGAGCTCTACGTGAATACCGCCGGGCCAGGTTCCTTCGGCCTTGTGTGCACGAACGAAACCTGCGATTTCACCCACGATGTCTTCGAACTGGCGTGTCTTGCGTCCGTTTGGTGCGGTGATGGTGTTTCCGTGCATTGGGTCGCATGCCCACACCACGGGGTGTCCGGCTTCTTTCACTGCACGAAGAAGAGGGCGAAGACCGTCTTCAATCTTGTCTGCACCCATACGTGAGATAAGTGTGAGGCGACCAGGAATGCGGCTGGGGTTCATCTTTTCGCAGAGTTCGACAACCCATTCCGGAGATGTGGTGGCTCCTACTTTGCAACCCACTGGGTTTGCAACGCCACGCAAGAATTCAATGTGGGCACCGTCGAGTTGACGCGTGCGCTCGCCAATCCACAACATGTGCGCAGATGCGTCGTACCACTGACCAGTTAATGAGTCTTGGCGGGTGAGTGCTTCTTCGTATCCCAAGATGAGTGCTTCATGACTTGTGTACACGTCTACTTCATGAAGTGACGAGTAGTTCTCGGTATCGACGCCACATGCGCTCATGAATGCAAGCGCACGCTCAATCTCGTTGGACAGAGCAACGTAACGCTGACCTTCAGGGCTGGACTTTGCGTATTCCTGGGTCCACGCACTCACGCGATTCAAATCTGCGAAACCACCCTTAGTAAACGCGCGCAACAAGTTCAGTGTTGATGCTGACTGTTCGTAGGCCTGCAGCAAGCGATCGGGATTAGGAATTCGTGCATCAGCAGTGAAAGCAGGATCGTTCACAATGTGACCGCGGAAAGAAGGCAATTCAATGTCGCCAATCTTTTCGGTGCCCGATGATCGAGGCTTTGCAAACTGGCCAGCCATACGGCCAACCTTCACAACAGGAACCCCCATTGAGTAGGTGAGCACAACTGCCATTTGCAGAATGACACGCAACTTCTCGCGAATGTTGACGGCACTGAACTCGTCGAAGCTTTCGGCACAGTCGCCGGCCTGTAACAAGAAAGCGCGCCCTTCGGCCACCTGACCAAGTGCGCTTTGCAGTGCACGTGATTCGCCAGCGAACACCAATGAAGGTTGCTCGGAGACCTTTTTCAGAACAACATCGAGAGCAGCCGTGTCAGGCCAGTCTGGTTGTTGTTGAGCGGGGTAGGCCTGCCACGATTGCGGAGTCCAACGGTCTGCCATAAAGAATCTCTTGGTTAGACGGCGAGAATGCGCTCTGCGTCGTCGCGCAAGCCTTCAACGGCACGGCTGACAAGGCGGCGAGCAGCCTCTGCAGTGACGCCAAGGTCTTCGCCAACTTCACGGAAGCTCTTGCGCTCACCATCGAGAAGACCGAAACGTGCTTCTACTGCGTAGCGAGCACGGTCATCGAGGGTTCCGAGCAATTCGTCGAGCAATTCAGAGTCGACCAATGCCATGACTGCGTCTTCAGGGGTTCCCTGACCATTGTCCATGAGATCGCCAAGTGTTGCGTCGCCATCGTCGCCCACGGTCTTGTCGAGAGACACTGGGGTGGTGAGGCGGTGCAATTCTGCATTGCCGGCATCGAGTGTCTCGCCATCGCCAGATGCCTGACGAAGTGCTGCGCGCAAGCTTGCGGAGCGGTCACCAGGAATACGGATGAGGCTTGCCTTCTGGTCGAGCGCACGGCCAATTGCCTGGCGGATCCAGAATGTTGCGTAGGTGGAGAACTTGAATCCACGGCGCCAGTCGAACTTGTCTACTGCGTGCTCAAGACCAAGGTTGCCTTCTTGAATGAGGTCGAGGAGGTCCATGCCCTGTGGCAATGGGTAACGACGAGCAATGGAGACGACGAGACGAAGGTTGGAGCGAATGAAACGGTCCTTAGCGGCGGCTGCATTGCGCAGGTCACGGCGAAGCGCTGCACCGCGCTCACCAGCCTCGAGGCGCTTGGCTGCTTCGCGACCAGCTTCGATGGCTTTGGAAAGCTCGCGCTCGTCCTCAGCGGTGAGGAGCGCAACTTTGCCGATGTCATTGAGATAGAGGCCAATTGAGTCATTCATGATGCAGTGTTCAACCGTTTTTTCGTAGTGCTTTGTTCCCGTGCGTTCCGTGGCAACGGGCACATGGGAGGTTCGACGAGGAGGGGGTTCTCCAAGTGGGGATTGATGAGAATAACAGAGGGGTGGGGTCTCGTCTAGGGGTAATTTGTTCTTTCTCATTTCTGCAGGTAGAAGCACCCCTCTGGCTTCTACACTCGCCACGTGCCACAGCCCGCCCCCCACCAATTGGGCCTCCTCGGAGGGACCTTTGACCCACCACATCTTGGGCATCTGGCTGCCGCACGTGCTGTTCAGGCACAACTTGGTCTTCACCGGGTCGACCTGCTGGTGGCAAACGATCCGTGGCAGAAATCGGGTGACCGCACCGTGAGCCCAGCGGCTGTTCGTTTAGAGATGGCACGTGCGTTGGTGACGGATACCCCCGGACTTGGGGTGGACGACCGTGAGATTCGCCGTGGCGGCCCTACGTATACGGCCGACACGTTGGAAGAGATTCGTCGCGAGTCTCCCAACACGGAGATCTTCTTGATTGTGGGTGCAGATACTGCGGGACGAATTCACTCGTGGCATCGCCCCGAGGTGGTGTTGGCACTCTCTACGCTCGTCATCGTGAATCGCACCGATCATGCATCAGATATCGCAGGAGCGACAAGCGTGCATGTTCACATGGATCCCGTGAACGTGTCCAGCACGAGCATTCGTCAGCGCGTTGCCGCTGGTCAATCGCTCGATGGTTTCACAACGCCAGACGTTGCGCGCATCATTGCTGAACATGGCTTGTATGGAGAGCGCACGTGAGCGCTATTCCAGCGCGTCGTCGTCGCCGCATGATTGCCGCAAGCATTACGTCGGTGCTCACAGTTATTGCTCTACCCAGCGGATTGGTTCTTGGTGCGAACGAACTACTGAATGAAACGGGTGGAGACAAAGTTGACAACAACGCAACAATCTCTATTCCGCTGACTCCCGTCACCATGCTGGCTGTGACGAACTCTCGTAACGAAGTCGCATCGCTTGCACTTCTTGCTGTTGATCCGCAGTTGCAAGGCGGAACCATCGTGTCCGTTCCTGTTGGCGCGCGAGCAGACGTTGCAGATGGAGAAGCACCACGACGAATTTCCGATTCATACGTCACTGGTGGTGTGACTGCATTGAAGACCGATGTGGAGAACTTGCTCAATGTGTCGCTCGAGAATGTGGATGTCCTTACCGCCACTGAATTGGCGTCCGTTCTCGCACCCGTCGGCACACAGCCTGTGTCGTTGCCACAGCCAGTGTTCGACACTGCAGCAGACGGAACAACAGTGACTGTTCTTGAGGCAGGAACTCCAACTGTTGGCGCACTACAAATCGCTGCTGCACTCGCGTCGTCGCAGACAGGGTCGCCAGAATCAACGCGTCTTGCCCAAGTAAAGGCTTTGTGGTTGTCGGTGGCGCGCGCTGGTGTTGTGCGTTCATCCGGAGATACCAGTAGTTCCACTACAGCCCCGTCTGATTCGCCCAAAGTTCCATCGTCAACTGCCGAGTTCTTTAGTGCACTGTTTGCAGGCGAAATTGATGTCTGGCAATTTGGCGCCTCATTGTTGACCGACCCGCAGCGAAACCCAGCAAACGCCGACATGTACGAACTAGATGGTGGTGAAGTGCTGACAGTGATGGCAAGTGTTGTGCCTTCGGCATTGCGCCTCACCAGTACGAACATCGCAGTCATGGTTGACATTCCATTCGACAACACCACCTATGCAAAAGAAGCAGCGACGCGACTGGCTTTCATGGGGGCAAATGTGGTGCTTCTTCGCCATGTACCCGAGACACCCGCAGAAGAGACTGTGGTCTATTTCAATGACACCATGGCGCGTGTAGAAGCGGAAACGTTCGTGAATCTTCTGGGACCTCTCACCTACAAAGAGTCTGCGGAAATCATTGACAGTGTGAATTTGCGCATTGTGCTGGGTAACGACTTTGTGGCTTTCCTGGGGTCAGGGCCTCAGAACACCACAACGACTACGGTGGACAAGTGACCAACGCCCCGGCAAATTCAGAATCGTTAGAACTCGCAACAACCATTGCGCAAATCATCGACGAAAAGCAGGGCACCGACATTGTTGTTCTGCCTGTTGGTGATGTTGTGGGTATCACCGAGTACTTCGTGGTGGCTAGCGCTTCAAACGTTCGACTTGTTGGTGCTGTTTCAGATGCCGTGCTTGGAGATGTTCGCGATCTGCTGGAGCGCGGGCCGTTGCGCTCCGAAGGCACTCGTGAAAAGCAATGGGTGCTTATTGACTACGGCGACGTCGTTGTGCACATCTTCGTCGATGAAGCCCGCCGCTTCTACGAGATTGAACGCCTGTACAAAGACATTGTTCCGGTGGCGTGGGCGCCGAACGCCTAGTTCCGCTACTTGTCGGTGACTTCGTTGCCGTCTGAACTTGAAGAAATGGTCAGAGTTCGCTGTGCAAGTGATGCAACATCTCGTTCATCGTGAGATGTGAACACGATGGGTCCGGCAAATGTTTCTCGCGTTGCGAGCAAAGCCTCAATCACTTCAGTTCTGCCGTGTGAATCAAGCGCAACGGTTGGTTCGTCAAGCAACAACACCGTCGGGCGAAGCACAAGTGTTCGAGCAATGGCCACGCGTTGACGTTGCCCGCCCGATAGTTGATGTGGGTATCGATCAGCGAGGTGATCAATTCCGAATTGCATCAGCATGTCGTGTGCGATGGTGTGGCGAGTAGTGCGAGATTCACCGTTTGCGCGAAGACCAAATTCAACGTTCTGCTGGCTAGTGAGATGAGGGAACAGTGCTCCTCCCTGGGGCAACAACCCGATGTTGCGTTCTTCTGGCTGCACCCAGACTCGTGACGTGGTGTCCACTAATGCAGCATTGTTCACGCTGATGTTTCCGGTGAAAATGGGAAGCAATCCAGCAATGGCATTGAACAGCGATGACTTGCCTGATCCGTTCGCACCCGTAATGGCGACGCATTCGCCATTACGAACGCTGAACTCGGCACGAAGAACGAACTCATCGCGCACGATTGAGGCATTCAGAGAAAGCGTCATGCTTGCCCCCGTCGAAATACTCCGCTTGTCCAATGAGTTCGCAACGACACCAACACCGTGAACGACACAACAATCAACACCACAGAAAGAAGGAGAGCCGCGTCACGGCCTGATTCGAGCGCTGTATACACAGCGAGCGGCAATGTTTGTGTGCGGCCTTGTGTGTTGCCAGCGAATGTGATGGTGGCGCCGAATTCACCAAGAGCTCGCGCCCATGTCAGCACCAGACCCGCAATGAGTGCAGGGCGCACGAGGGGAAGCTGCACGTGAAGAAGTACATGCCACGGTCTCGCGCCGAGTGACCTGGAGACGCCAACAAGAGCAGGGTCAACGCTGGTGAAAGCCGATTCCATCACGACGATGAAATACGGAGCCGCCACAAAGAACTGTGCAAGCACCGCCGCTGATTCAGTAAAGGCAATTCTGATTCCAAACCAGTCCCACAAATACTGGCCAATAACGCCGTTCTTACCCAGCACGTAAATGAGTGCAACGCCACCAACAACTGGCGGTAACACCATGGGCAAGACACACAACGCACGAATGATGCGCATGCCTGGGAATGTGTGGTGTGCAATAAGCCAGGCCACTGGTGCGCCGACAGCGACAGAGAGAAGTGTTGCCAACACTGATGTGCGTAACGATAAGACCAGTGCGCTTCGATTCGATTCGTCGGTAACTATTTCTGGAATTGCACTCCATGGCACACGAATCAACATGGCGATGATCGGTAATGCGAGCAACAACAAGCCCACCACTGCCACTGGGATGACTCCGCGAGGGCTGCGAGTGGTGTGTGTATTACGAGACACGAATGAATCCGGCGTTCTTCAGAATGTTTTGTCCCGCTGATGAGAGGATGAAGTCGACGAACAGTTGTGCCGCAGATGTGGCGCCAGATGAGGGAGTCGACGCAATGGCAATGGGGTATTCCGCGAGCACATTGTCTGCATCGGGAATGGACACCGCAGAAATATCGGTATTCGCAACAGCATCGCTGATGTAGGCGATTCCCGCGTCTGCTTCACCAGTGCGAACACGAGAGATGACGCCAGCAACCGAACTCTCGCGGCTTGCAGGAGTGATGGCCAGTCCAGCGCGCTGGAACATCTGGTCGGCATAACGGCCGCAAGGTTGACTGGCGTCGCACAGAACAACGGTGAGACCAGGTGCGGCAAGATCACTCAACGTGGCGATGCCGCGTGGGTTGTTCTGAGCGATGATGATGGCGAGGCGGTTCCGAGCAAACAACTGCACAGATGCTGCATTGACGGCGTTGCCCGCTATGACCTTGTCCATGTTGGAGTTGTCCGCCATCGCAACAACATCCATTGGTGCGCCAGCAAGAATCTGAGACGCCAAAGCTGAACTTCCTGCGAAGGAAAGTTTCACCGCGATGTTTTGGTTGGCACGAGAGAAGATGTCGGCTGCTTCAGTGAATACACCGCTGAGCGACGCTGCGGCAAGCACATTGATTTCAACGGTGCTGTCGGTGGGTGATTCGGTCGACGATTGAGGACTGAACACGGCAGCCACAGGAGCAAGAAGCACAACGAACACAATGAGAAGTGCGGTCATGGTGGAGCGACGCCGGTTCACGGATGAAACTCTAAAGGTCTATTTCTGACTACTCAGTAGTCCAATACGGACTATAGTTGAGGTATGGCAAAAATTCTGGAGATTGAGCATCCTGAAGCGGGGGCCTGCCTTGCATTGGTTCGTTTGGGATTGCAGCACGGGTACGCAATCGCACGTGAGTTTTCCTCCGATGGAGAAGTGGGCACGGTTCTCACTGCAACTCGACCAGTGGTGTACCGAGAGATTGCCGCACTTGAGTCGAGTGGCTTGTTGGCGTCGCAAGACACGAAAGGAACTCGTGGCCAAGCGAAGAAGTTGCTGCGACTCACTAGTACCGGAAACAAGTCGCTTGACGCCTGGATTAATCAACCCGTCAGCCATATTCGTGAGATTCGTGGAGAATTCCTTGTAAAGGTCATTCTTCGCAATCGTTTAGAACTTCCTTTGTCGCCTTTCATTAGCGCTCAACGTGATGCTTTGAGTGATGTGATGGCATCGCTGAGATCATCGGCAGACACAAGTGTTGTGCACCTGTGGCGCAAAGAGCAGGTGCGAGCTGTCGCGCGATTCTTAGATGAACTAGAAGGGCGTACGCCGCTTGCTGTTGACAGTGCTGTTCATGATGCCGTGGTGTTAAGTGCGAGAAATCAATTGCGTGGCACCGTACGAAGTGTGCAACACGGCGACATTTTGTCCTCTGTGAAAGTGGAGATTGAAGGCGGTCAAGTGATGACATCCACAGTCACGCGTGAGGCAACGAACGCACTGCGGTTGGCGCCCGGCTCGTCCATCACGGCATTGTGCAAAGCCACAGATGTTTTGCTGGCAGTGACTGGGTCCGTAGGGCCTGAATGACTCGTCTCAGTTGAGATTTTCGTTGCTAGGGTAAGAAACTGATATTTGGGGCTGTAGCTCAGTTGGCAGAGCGCTTGCATGGCATGCAAGAGGTCAGGGGTTCAATTCCCCTCAGCTCCACCATTTGTCTTATGTGTTTGGGTCCAGGTCGTTGACGAGCTCAAGGAATCGTCCTGGATTAACCAAGTGTGGATAGTGCCCAAGGTTGTCCCATATCTCCACGGTTGTACTCGGAACAGCGTTACGAAGCCATGAGGTGTACTCGGCGCCGGGATCAACTCCGTGCAATGAAAAATAGGGGGCACTAATTCCAGCAACGAGTGCATCCACTTGTGCATCAAGTTCTTCGGATGTGGATTCAAACACTGTTCCCCAAATTCCAAGGACAACATTCTGTGTTGCGCGACGAAGGTTGGTAACGCGGTCCACCTCATCTGCAGGAAGCGCACCCATCATTGATTCAAACAAGACAGATATAGCTGTAGTGAATGACTGAGTGTCACCGTTCAAGAGTGGCTCAAGCTGTGAAAGGCCTTCTTTGAATGCCGATAGTCGAAGCGGTTGGTCAATATTCATGATTGCACCGCATGGAAACAGAGTGCCGTACGCACTAACGACCACGCCGCCAAGCGAATGGCCAATGATGAATGCAGAGTCAATATCGGGCCGATTCAATGTGGCGAGAGTGTCGCGAACATCGGTGGCCAAGGTGATGGGATCGTATGCATCGCCATCGGGACTTTGGCCATGGCCGCGTAGGTCTACTGCGACCACGGTGAAGTTGATGTGTAGCGGCGACATGAGCGGTCGCCAAGTCTCGCGCGATTCTGTGATGCCATGAACAAGGACGAGAAGAGGACCGGTGCCGCCAATTTCATACGAGAGTTCCATGTAGGCAACCTATTACATGCATGGGAACTACGATGGCAAAATGCCGTTGGTGACCATTGTGATGCGAACCTACGAGCGTCCTGTCCTCTTGGC
>Ga0164293_10002137_pt1 | contig 16721 bp, 25 predicted proteins | sample GEODES118metaG_FD_111487 | JGI IMG/M metagenome (GOLD analysis project Ga0164293, IMG submission 111487) | Eutrophic lake water microbial communities from Lake Mendota, Wisconsin, USA - GEODES118 metaG | ecosystem: Environmental > Aquatic > Freshwater > Lake | place: USA: Lake Mendota...
GAAAAAGAGAACAAGAAAAACGGCAACAAAGAGCAGTACCCGGAAAAGCTGGTGATGCAGATGTAGCTGGTCCAGTACAGCCAGCTGAATATGGAACATCATTGTTGTCAGACATTATGTCATCAGGCACTTCTAAACCTTCGATTGCTCCAGGAAGTCCAAAAGATATTGATGATCAACTCAAACGCCTGAGTAAAGGACAATAATAATGCATAATCTACATCCTATTGTAAAATATCTTTTAGAACAAAGATATCAACAACTTATTTTAAATGAAGATGAAAATTCTCCAGTATCTAAAGTTGCTTCAGGATCTTATGCAAAACTAAGAAAAGAGTTTGAAGCTAAAGTACAAAAAGAAGCTGAAGCAAATGCAAAATTATCTGCATCAATAACAGGTAAAGCACCTACTATAGATAAATCACATGTAGATAAAGCTTATCTTAGTGTTTTAGATCAAGATCCACAATCTGTTTCTTTATTAACTAGAGATGAATATTCTAATATAACGGGTGATGTTACAAATCCTTTAATAATTGATAAATCAAAAGGAAGACTTGAAGCAAAATTAGCTCCAGGACGTGGAGCTAAAGGATACCAATCCGGTTGGGTTGCTACCATGGCAGATGATCTGTTTGGTGATAAAAAAGAATTAGATAATAAAACACAAAAATTAATTGCTCCTGCGTGGGAAGGAATTCGTCAAGGTAATTTTATTAATAACGTTGGTGAATATTATGAAAAGCATATGGATAATCCTCAAAATGTTAAAGCCGATTTAGCTTTAACTGCTGGTGCTGGACTTGCAAAAAGTCTTGGTACATCTGCATTACGTTGGATGGGGCTTGGTCCAAAATCTATTGGATTGGCTGGTTTAGGAACACAAGCAGGTATTGCTGGTGGTACGACTTTACTTGCACGTAATAGATTGATGCAAGGTGCTGAAAATGTTATTAAAGGAACGGAAGCATCTCCGGGTGCAGAACTTGTTGGTAATATACTTGGTTCAGCTACTACACCATTAGCTATTGCTGCTCCTGGCTTAGGTATAAAGGCTGCAAAGTCAGGTATTCCTTTAGTAACAAAAACCTATGGCAAAGCAGCAGCATCTGGACCAGTTCGTGCTGGAGCAATTATGTTTACAGGTTTATTGGATTCACCAGCTGCAACTGGAATGAGTGCCGTTGAGGCTGATATGGTGGCAAGAGCTACTAGAACAACTCAAGTAGCACCAACACAGGGTACTTCAATAAGATCGAGTGCTCCAAACACAGCTCAACCAAGTGTTAGTTCAAATGTGGGTGGAGGAAAGCAAGTTTCAGCTTCAGTTCCAGTAAATGCTCCAAAAATAGTTCAAAATAAAGTAAATTTAAATAAAAGTTCTCCTAATATTAATTTAAATACAGTTATTCCAGCTATTCCTAATCAAGCTCCAGCTCAAGCTCCAGTAGTACAGCAACAACAAGTACAGCAACAACAAGTACAGCAACAGCAACAGCAAGTACAGCAACAACAACAAGTACAACAGCAACAGAAACAGGTACAGCAACAACAACAAGTTCAAAAAACTGGTTTTGGAACAACTAATAGTCCTCCAGGAGGAAGATTGCTTCCACCACCTGGAAAAGTTACTCTTCCAAGTGAACCAAGTAAACCAGTACCACCAGTTTTGCCTGGTTTACCATTAGGGTCAGGTAATAATGGTGGTCGTGGAAGTTATGATGATGATGAACAAAAAAGAATGAAGGGTGGTGATATTGGTGCCATGCTTCAAAATTTATACCAGACAGCCCGTACTATTAGACTTAGATAATAAAATTTGTAATTTATATAATGTGTGTTATACTTATCAGAATGTGTATTCATGAATAACTTTTTACATAAACCAATAGAAATCGATAATAAATTAAAAGAAGTTACCATTGACGGTAAACGCTTTTATGAAACTCCTGGTGGCATTTTTCCAAGTGTTACCTCGGTTGTAGGCTGGGATAAACAAAACTTTTTTGCTGAATGGAGAAGAAAAAATCCAGAAGAAAGTAGAAGAGTTCTTGCCAGAGGTACTAAATTACACAGTTTAATTGAAAGTTATTTAAATAACGAAACACTTGACTTTGATAATATGCTTCCAAATTTTAAAGTTCTGTTTAATCAAATCAAACCAGAACTCGATAAAATACAAAATATAGTTGCTCTTGAAACACCACTATGGTCTAAGACTCTAGGTCTTGCTGGAAGAACAGATTGTATCGCTGAATATGATGGTAAACTTTCAATTATAGATTTTAAAGCAAGCAGTAAAGAAAAAAGAAAACAAGATGTTGAAAGTTATTTTACACAAGCAACAGCATATGCATTAATGTTTCAGGAAAGAACTGGAATAATCGTAGAAAACTTTGCTATTCTTATTTCATGTGAAGATGGTTTAACACAGGTATTTCAAAATAAACCTATCAAATACGTCAAGAAATTAAAAAATGTAATAGTGAGTTATAATAACAACCATGGAATATCATGAAATAAAGTCGTTAGAACAAATGGTTAATACTCGTGGGAGTAAACTTTGGATTAAAATGAATGATAATTCCAAAGCAGCAAACCAGAGAAACGCATTTATTGCACAGCACGGTGGATTTTTTAAACAAAATGGTAGGTCCTGGCAATGGATTCCACCAGAAGATGAAAAGAATGGATATTGGTTAAAGAGAGCTGATACTGGTGAAAAAACATTCTTTAGCAACATGGCAGAATTTGCTAAAGCCCAAGGAATGACATCGGGAAAGATATGTGAGCTTTTAAATGGAACTCGTAAAACCTATAAAGGTTGGACAGCAGTAGAAGTACGTGCGACTAAAGCCACTGAGGGTGCCCATTTTAAAGTTAAAAAAGCCCCACCACAAAAGATAGCAATTACTAAACAGGTTGTATTCCAGGATATGACCACAAAACAGCTAATTGTTGTAGATAATGTTAGAGAATTTGCCAAAAATAACAATTTAAGTTCAAAGGCTCTTTACCGTGTTAGTAATGGTAGAGCTAAAAGTCATAAAAATTTAATACTTTACAATCCTTTCAGTAATAAAGGGGATTTTAATAGTGATAAATAAAGATAGATGAACTTCAAAGATCTTTTAAAGTTAACCGAAGCCTCCCGCACTGCCTCCGACTCCTTTAGGACTACTGGGGAAGCTATCGCTAAAGAAAAGGCTACGGGAAACGCAACATCCAATAAATCAAAGGATGCAGCCCGTAAAAGAGTTGAAAGATCAAAACAAATCCCAAGAGATAGAAAATCCAAAGGGGAATTGGTAAAAGAAGTTATTGCTGTAAAAACTGCTTCTGGTAGAATCCAATTAATTTTTAAAGACTCTTTTAATAAAGAGAACCATGTAAAATTAAATAAAGGAGATACATTAACGGAAGATGAAGCAAAGAGTTTTACAAATGATCCAAAATTTGAACAGACTCGTGCGTCCAAATTACTATTTGGTGAATTAAAGAAACAAGAAGACAAAGAAGAAAAAGCACCAAAAACAGCTGAAAAAACTGGTGATAAACCAAAAGCAAAAGAAGGTGAGCAAGAAACCGCTGAAGCTCAACCACAGAAGGCTAAACGTCTATCTAAAGAAGAAATTCTAAAAGCAATGCAGGGTATGGATACCAATCAAATGGCATCTATGCCATTAGATTTACAACAAGAATACTTTAAGAGTATTAGAGCTCCTAAAAAGTCTGAAGAGTTTGATAATATTACATTTGAAGCACTTACCAATCAATTTGGTATTAATACTACCTCAAATTTACCATATAATCAACAAGTAATAAATGCTTTAATTTTTGCTGCCAAATTAAAAGCTGGAGCAAGTGAACAAGAACTTAATGCATTGTTTTCTGGATCAGCTAACTCTTTAGATTTTACAAAAACTGCTTTTTTACAAGCCAATAAAATTCTATCACAAATTGGTGATGAATGTATTCAGAATCTATTATCAAGTATTGAATCTGGTAACTCTAGTATGTATTCTGATGGTGTTCCAGAATTACAATGCGGTGAATATAAATTTAAGATTTCTGCTGGTGGTGAATTCACCATGAGTACAAATTCATTGAATCAAAGTGGAAAAATTGTTAGAGGTATTATTGGTAATGCTTTGACCAAAACAATAATGGATCCAGAAATGGCAAAATCTGATCCATCTGTAAAGAAACTTTTAACAGATGTAGAAGCATCGAGTGAAAAGTTTTCACCACAATTGTTGCCCGATCAATCACTTCAAATGATTTTAAGTAATCCAGAACTGGTAACTAAATTTCAATCCTATGAGATTTTTTCTCCATCAGGACAGAGCTTGGGTTTTGCCATAGATCAAAATGGAAATATAAATCCAGCAGTTTCTGTTTCAGCATATGAAGCTTCGATTAAAAAGTCTGGTAGTGAATTATTTAAAGGTGGAAAAAAGAATCCATTTTTAATTTCTTTGACCAAGAATATATTACAATCATCTTTACGCGGAGATGGTTTAGTTGATCCTAAAAATGCACCCAATCACATAATCACAACAAATGGTGTATTTCCAATGTCTGATGATTATATGCAGGAGATTGCTAAAACTGCCTCTATTAGTATCAAACAGAATGAACAGGCATTAGATACTTCTAATATATCAACATATAAAAAATCCAGTATTCAAAATTTACAAAAATTTCGAACAGTTATTGAAGCAACCGAAGACAAATCAAATCTGAAGAAACTTTTTATTGATAGAAAAACAATTGATCCACTGGGAATAATTGTTAAAAATTCAATAGACAATCTTTCTTTTGATATTAATGCTAGTTTATTACCTGGATTTAAACCAGAAGAGTTGAATTCTATAGAATACAATTATGTTACTATTGGAAAAAAGACAATTAAGATTCCAGTAAATAAAACTGAAAAAGTTACTGATAAATTGTTAGGTGAAAATTACTTTGTTATTAATGAAATGCTTGTTGAATCTTTGACAAATAATTTCTTATTATCTAAATTAAATAAAGTAAATATCATTTCTGATACTGAACGAAGTATGATTGAACATTATGGTCCTCTTCTATTAGAAGAAGATGATCTACGTGCGGGATGCCTGATTCCAATTTTAAATAAAATTTACTCATATACAATCGAAAATACAGAATATCTTATTCCTTTGTTTGAAGATATTATTGCTGATAATTTAGAAGAAAAGTATATTAGAAATTATAAAAAAGAATATAAGAATTATCACGGCAAACCAAAGCAGAAAAAAGAACGTGCATCAAGAACTGCAGCACGTGAACTTATGATCAAAAAGGGTGTTGTAAAAAAGGGATCTAAAAAGGATATTGATCATAAAAATGCTATTCGTAATGGTGGTTCTAACAGTGTAAAGAATTTACGTGTTAGAGATCGTTCTGAAAACCGAGCCGATAATGGTCATCATAAAGGTGAAACCCAAAACAGGAAATGATCATGAATTCTAAAAACGTTAACATTTTACTTGAAAAGATTTTTGCTGAAACAGGACTTGGTAAATGGTTAGCTAAGAAAGCTGCCAATAAGAATTCTAGTTCTATTAAAAAGCGTAATGCTGATAAGAAGACTATGAAAAGTAAAAAAGAGATTACTGAGAGTAAAGGTAAGAAGCCAGTATTTGTAAAAACTGGTGTTTCTGAAATTAAAGAATCTTATAATGTGTTTTCAGTAGAAGGTGCTTCTAATGTATTTAAAATGAATTATGATACGATTGAAGCACATGAATTGCTTCCATGTGATGTAATCATCAATGAATCGGGTCAAATGTTAGAAGTAGATTATATTGAAGAGTCTAATGGACTTTATCATGTAACATTTTTAAATAATAATTGTGAAAGTAATGAAATTTTTGAAGCTAATACAGTAATGGGTTTTGTAGATAATATTGAAGAAACTTCATATAATGAATACAATGAAAAAATTGAAATATATGAAGAAGGAAATAAAAAAGTCAAATTAAATAAAATTATGGCTGGTGATGTTAAAAAGTATAAGGTTTTTGTAAAGAATGACAAGGGTAATGTAGTTAAAGTTAATTTTGGTGACCCTAACATGGAAATCAAGCGGGATAACCCAGCTCGTCGTCGTAATTTCCGTGCAAGACACAGGTGTGATACTCCTGGACCGCGCTGGAAGGCACGCTACTGGGCTTGCAGAACTTGGAGCACCAAATCTGTAACTGATATGTTGAAAGAGGGTACAGAGGTTTTACCAGATAATAAGGTACAGAATTTAACTAAGTCTATCTCTGCCAATACACTTAATTCATTGCTTACAAAACCATATGATCCCAATTTATATGGGTTAATGAATAAGAAAATAATTCAGAACTAAATATAAAGAACACCAATGAAATTTAAACAATTATTAACCAAAATTAACGTATTACAAGAAAACGCACCAGAACATACCTTTGGTGGTGGTCTTTATATTGGTGATCCTCAAGGTAGATTAGGTCAATCAGCTTTAACTGATAAGGGTACTTTCAACGTAAAGCTACCGCACTCAATTGATGCCATCAATGCTATGCTTTATGGTTTCTCATCAAGAGAATATATTGATCCAGATGGAGTAATGGCAGTCATTAAGCAAAAGTTAAATCACTTTGGTTTTGATTTTGGTTACAAGGCTGCATTACAAGACGGACTAAACACATTTGAGTTAGTTCAATATGGTAGTCCTCAACTTGGTGTATATGGTCAAAATCCTTACGATGATGTAAATGTAAAGGGTTTCAAACAAGGTGATGGAATTAAAGAAAAATTAGGACATTCGTTAGCTTTATCTGTTACTGTTACTAAGCAACCAAATTTCTTAAAGAAACTTACTATAACAATCGTACCAAGTGTTGATTCTTCGTTAAATAGTGGGACCGATTGTGGCTGCATGCATTAATATAACAATGAATCCAAAAAGTAGCTTTTTGAATGAAGAAGACTTTTTAGACTTCTGTCAAAAGACTTATTTTAATCCAGAATGCTCTGGAAAAAATGAATTTATTGATGATTTAAAGCGTATTAAATACGTTAAGAGACTATTACAAAAAATTCATAAGCATAAGACGTTAAAATCTATAAGAGAACGTCTTATAATGAACCATATTATTATTTTAAAAAATGTATTTGGTGAAGAAAATTGTATTAGAATTTTGTTTTATAAATTAGAACCAAGACTACATTCATATCTAAAATCTTTTCTTGTGTTTCTAGAATTTAATAACGTATCAATTCCTGAAGTGAATTATAATAAAATTAATACAGACCCTAGAGTTGATAGAAAGTTGTTACAGGCTGAAAACTAAATATTAGTATATGCAGTCTTCATCAGCTTACATACCTTCATTCTCATTATCTAAATTTTCTGAAACTGTTACGGCTCCTTATACGAGTCTAGCAGCCTTTTCATCTGGAGTAATCGATGCAAATGGTAATCTACTTAAACCAGAAAGTAGCATAGATCCTTACGAATACTTTATAATTAAATTGAAGAAGATTTTTGATCAACTTCCTATGAGTTATACAAAAGCTCGTTTAGCTAGTTATGTTTCTACTTTCCAGATGTTTAATGAGGAAGCAGAATCATTTGGATTAAATTCAAACGAATTTTTATTCTTTATTGAAGGATATCTTGAATCTGGTTTATTAATCAATGAAGATATGGGTACTGGTATGATTTCTGGTGGTGGTGCTCCCGGTACTCTTGGTACTCCTCAAGATGTTAAGAATACTGGTGCAGTAATGGGATACGATAAACCTTTGGAAGCACCTATGTTTACTCGTCTACCAGTAGAAATGTTTGATGTGGATGATAAAGAATTTAAGAATTTTAAAAACGCCAAGGCATGGAAACATATTCCAGATAGCGAAACTAAAAGATATCTTAAAAGATTTCAACAACGAAATCCTTCAGGTAAAATGGCAATAAGATCAAATAAAGATATTCATTGGATTTCATATCCTGCTAAAAGTTTTGTTGAAGAATACGATTTAGAATTTTTAGATATATTAAATGAAAGTTTTACAGAAATGTTACCAAATAACAAAGATCAATTAGAATCTAAATCAAAAAAAACATTGATAACTATGAAGATACCTAAAGTTCCAGAAAGATTAGGTAAAGAAACAGAAAATGCGTTTAATTTATTTGGCAATAGTACAGTACAAGGTAGTAATGTAACTAAAGAAAACGCTATGTTGGGTGCAATAGAAAAAAAATTACAGAGTGCTGGTTATAAATTAAATAATAATGTAACACACAAAAGTGAATTAAAAGTTGGAGAATATAGTACTTTTGGAGAAGGTGGTGTGTTAAAAGACCATTCTGATATTCATGTTGGTATGGCACATCCAGAAAAAAAAGGTGAGGTTTATCCTTTAGGAATTGAATCTGGATATAGTATCAGTCAGACAAAACCATATTTAATGCAACTCGGTACACATATTAAAATTCCTAAAATTTTAAAAAGACTTGGTTTAACTCCAACTTCATCTAGTTTAGCTACTAAAGAAGAACAAATTAATGTTGGTGATGAAATAATTGAGCGCGGAACAGTTAGTGACTCAAAAAAGAGAATTGATTTATGGCCATCACTAAAAAGATTATTTCCAAAAACCATAGAACATGCAAAGCAATTGTTTCGCCCAATGGCGCATGAAGCGATCAGAACTAAATCTGATGATATTAGTGTTATAGGTCATACACAAAGAGTTTCAACTATTCATCATAGAAAAAATGATACATTTCAAAGAGAATTGGCTCAACAATTATTAGATCAAATGAATATGCACCATACACATGACTTAGATGAACTTACTCTAAATAAATCACCATCTTATGGTGGTTCACAGAAAAAGAAAGAATATCAATAAAAATCCCCCTTTCGGGGGATTTTGTTATTCCTGAATAAATGTCTTACAACACTTGGGCTTTGAACAACCAGCATTTTGTCTGGCTTCAGTAATTATCTTGGTATGAGCATCATCCCAACCAGTAGCCCACTCTTGCCAATAAACACTGGTAGACTCATAAACATTTGATGCCTTCTCTGCACCACCCATACGGGCTGCATATCCCTTTTGATATGCTTCACCTGCAATATATGTCATTGGAACTCTCCCGGATTGTCGATAGGCTTAATAACGATCTGATTAAGCAACTTATCTAATGCCTTAACATGTGCAAATTGTTCCTTAATAGCAAGGTATCCACGAATCTCAATAAGTTTAAAATATTCTTCTTGAGTAAAAGGAGTAGTCTTAGGCTTATGCTTAATAGGTCGACGAGAAGGCTTTGGTGTATTCTGTGGATTAAATGGTTTCTTCTTATTGTCTTGAGCCCATTTATCTAAAAGATCATCCATGTTAAGATAGTCACGAAGACTATCTGCAGGATTGTCTCCATTACGCATTTGATCCCACATCTTCTTGAACTCTGGGCTAGTATTACCAAAGAAAAAGAATCCATTATTTGGATTGTTCTCTTCGTTATCATCACCATTTTGCCAGTTTCTAAAATCGTTATAATCTGAATTTCCCATTAGTTTCCTTTAGACATCAAAAAATTGTTCGTAAACTTGCTTACCACGGTTATCTGTAACAGAGACAAATCGAACATGACGTTCAATTGAATCACTAATATTTAGAGGGTCTTTAGGACCAAACTCAATGGTCTTAATCCATGCAGGACATCCACCAATGGAAATTCGAACCTCAGTTCCATTTGCATCAGTGCCATAAAAATCAAAGGAAGACTTCTCTCCATTATAATAGGTGAAAAAACAATCAATATGATCATACTTCTTTCGAAGTTCATCAAACGACATCATTGTGGCAGTTTTAGCCATTGGGCAGTCTCTTTTGCTTGACACACACAGGAAGTTGACCACTCGCGTCAAGAATGCGAAGTGTACCAACACGAGCCTTCATAAGGCTCTGAATACGGTTGCGCTTCATGCGTTCTTCACGCTTCTTATGAGCACGCTTAGTAATACGTTGTTTTGAGTTAGGCATAATAATAATATACTCCGGTTTCTTTATTCGTCAAGCAAATCAACTCTGGATTGAAGATCATCGAGTTTATCCATGAGTTCTTCTAATTTTTCAGTAAAGTCAGTAAAGTTTTTAGATGTAAGAATGAGTTCTAGTTGTCTGAGTCGTTGTACTAAATGTTCATTTTTAATCTCTAATTCTTTCATTCTAGCATTGAGTGCTTGATTGATAGCATTTTGGTTTGACCCAGGTTCGGTCAAACCATTTAGAGATGGATCGTATTCGTAATGTTTAGGAGTTTTATACATTTTTTTAGCTTGCTTGGCTTTATCCAAGGCTTTATCTAGATTTAGCATCGCATCTTTCTTATAATATGACTTTGTTTTAATTGAATCTGGGGGTGTTTCCATAGTCATATTGTACACATATCTAAGAGTAAGTCAAATAATAAATGCAAGAGGAGGGATTCGAACCTTCGTAGAAATTAATCATCACATTTACAGTGTGACCTCGTTGACCGCTTGAGTACTCTTGCGTAGTTTATTTAGGTTCCTTTTTAGGCTTTTTCTTTACTGGCTTCTTCTTAAAAATTGCTTCATAATTTTTGCCATATTGTTCCAAATTTACGTGTCTGGGGGAACTACCCTTACCTGCACCATGTGAACCGTAAGTCATAAAAGGAGTATAGCATATAGAACTTTTGTGTCAACTAAATAATAATATGAAGAACAAAGGTTATTACGGTTGGATTCATTCCTTAAACGAAGCTGGTATGCAAGCCCAACAAAATGGATTTGAAATGCTTACAGAACAGCGTTCATATAAAGGTGAAATGCTGAATGAAGCCTATAAGCCTAATCGCAGTGAAGCAGGAATAGCTGCAAAAAGAGCTCGTGAAGCTGCAGATACTGTAAAACGCCGTGAGAATAGAGAAGCTGCTGCTAAAGCAGCTGCTGCCGCTAAAAGTTCGGGTGGTGGAGAATTAAGTGATTTTGATTTTGATGGATTTCAGGATAGAGTTGCAGAAATAAGAGCTGAAAAACAATCTGCTGGTACTGGTGTACAACGTGTAGAAACTGGATATCGTGGAGATGCTGATGACGCATTTGATCCAACAGACCCAGATTCAGGTACAGAAGAAATTGGTAGATTACCATCTTTCCCATGGGCACATGATTCTAAACCAACCGATGTTGATAGGGATGGCGATGCTGATGCTCAAGATGTAAGCTTAGATGCATCTGATAATGTAATAGGTGATGAAGAAGAACCAGAAAATGAAGGAAAATACGAATTTCCTAGCAAAAATTGGAAAACAGTCAAGGAATCAATATCACAAAAGATTTCTAGAATGTTAAGAAATTAAAGATCTGGGTTTCCAATTTCCCTAGTCCATTCCCATTCTTGCCACAACATTCTAGCAAAGTCATCGTCAGGATCATGACGGCGCATTTCTAATTCTGCTAGACCCGGTGCTGAGATGGCAGCATCCATTTCCCATGATAGCCAAAACCACTCACCTTTTTTAAGAAGGTTGTTGGTAATGAGACATCTAATCTCTTTAGACACAATTTAAAATAATTCGTAAGCTTTCATAGCTTGACTAGCAGTCCAACCATATGTAAAAATTGGATAAATCAAAGTTTGATTTGCTCCAAGAGAAATTGGACCCACAGATGTAATTGCTCCTGTTGGAGCTAAACTCTGTACTGTGAGCGTTCCAGCCACAGCACCATTGACAAATAACACTCCTTCATTACTTCTGCCACCAGTGGCTCCAGCAACGGTAGTTCCGAATTCTTTTAATTTTCTAAATGTTCTCATAATATTATTTATTCTTAAAAAAGTTCGTATCCTATAAGACCAGTTGCACTTGTATCGGTCCATGAAGAAATTGTAAATGGGATTAATGAAAAATTTGGATTTGTAGCTAATTGAACCGCATTAACATTTACTGCATTTACTGTTAATTCTAATGCAGTAACTGTTTTATCTACATTTATTATATTTACAGTAAATTCAGCATTATTTACTGTAGTTGGATTGATCACCAACATACCTTTATTTGCTTGACTAGTAGTAACACCAGTTCCTAAAGGTTTTATTTTTTTATATAATCTCATTTTAATATAGTGTTATTATTACAGGAGCACTTACCCAACTTAATCCTGGAGTAGAATCAGCTGTAATGGTAATTTTTTGATATGTAAATGGAAAAAATGAAGAATTAAAAGCATTACCACCCCGTACCATTGCAATATCATAAGATCTTGATGTATTAGCACCAACATCTCGTTTAAATTGCATAAACATATCACCAAAACTTCCAGTTTCTAGATTAGAAGAAAAAGTTATTCCAGCACCAGCTGGTGTAGTTACTGTTACTGTTGGATAATATCCTACAGAAACATCATCTACTCCAACAAAAAAAATAAACCCTTTATTATTTTTAAATGGAGGAGTATAATCTAACGTTGCTGCTGGTGCAGATTCAACTTTATATACAAATGGTTTATAATTATAATCTACAATCATTCTACCATATTTAGGAATCTTTAAAGGATTCACTTAGCCAAAAGGTTTTCAATATTTCTGGATTATCTACAAAATTTGACATCCAGATACAGTGATACTTATTGTGTTTTACTGGCTTACATACTCCAACATGGTGTGTTGCATCTTCACTATATTGATTGACAACAACTTTAAAATTTGTTTTGCTTTCAACTTCATCTATAAAAGATTGAATAAAAGCTGGATATACTTTTACAGGTACTGGTGGAAGAATTGGGGTTTTTCTTTTTTTAGCTGGAGCTGTTTTGCGTATTTTTGCCATGATTGTATAGATGAAATATAATGTATAAATAGTATTATGCAAGAAATGAATGAAGGAAATGTTTATAACATGCAGGATGTTTTTGGTTCAAAACTAAATTCTTCCGCTTTAGGCATTAAAAAAGTCAATAAAGAAATCAAATCTCAATTATTTGATTCTTTTAAACGTAATAAAATTAATAATAAAAAAGAAATAGTAAAAAAAACTTTTACTAATATTTTTGAAGCAGATGCACCACCTGTACTAGCTCCGGGTAAAGGTCAAGAAGCAGTTGGTAATGTATTTCCACCATTAACTGCAGATAACAAAACAGGTGCTGGAGTTGTTGTTGTAACAAATCCGGCAGGAACATCAACAGACAGAGCAAGTTTTGGTATGGGATTTGAACTAGCTCCAACTTTAACAGCTTCAGTACAACAGTTTGTCAATCAATATGCTGATAAATACGATAACAGTGCGGTAAGTAGAGATTATCAGGCAAAAGAACAAGCTAAGTTCAATTTACCACCAGAAGATAAAATTGTAACATGGCAAACAATGAATAATGCTGTTGCCAATCATCTTAATCAAAATTTAAAACAATTGTTACAAAAATATAATCTATATGTGTCAGATGAACAATCAGGTCGTGCAGCACCAAATGTTCCAACAGAAACATATCATTACGATCAATATTCTCGACAAGTTTATAAAATTAAAAACTATAATGACAATAGCTCTAATGGAAACAACACATGAAAAAACCAATTTTATCTTTTAAAGCTTTTATGAATGAAGAATTGGCATTAGTTGGTCCTCCAGGTGGACCTGGAATGCCTCAGATGGGAATGCCTCCGGGTGGGATGCCAGCTCCTGGTATTCCTTCTAAAAAAGGTAAAAAGGGTATGAAGAGTATGCCACAACAACCCCAAATGGATCCTTTAAAACCACAACCTTATCAGGGGTTTACTAATACACCAGAAACCGAAGCAAGACTTAGAAATTTAATTGTAACTCAGTTTGATGATCCTGATACTGCAGAAGAAGAAATTCCACAAGATGCTAAATGGCAGACTTTAAATACTTCTCAAGGAAATGCATATCAACGAGAAGTTATGAAACTAAAAGCTTCTCACGGAATGCTATAATAAATTAAGTTTATTATGATTGTATACAAAGAAAAAAAATGGTTAGTAACTGACTCTACTGGTAAAAAGGTATTGGGGACTCACTCATCTAAAAATAAAGCTATTAAACAATTGGCTGCAATTGAAATTTCAAAAAATAGCCGTAAAGAGGTTAGAGAATCTAAAATGCTTTCTTTTAAAGAATTTTTAAAAGAAAATACTTCTTCAACTCTTGAATACCATAATGAACTAAATCCAAAGATTTGGGATGGTATGCAATTAAGAAAAGATATTAAATCAAAACTTTTAGATATTGGACGTACTTGGGTAGAGTGGGTTGGATTACCAGAAAGTGCGGTAGAAGATTATATTCTAGTTGGTGGTAATGCAAGTTACGCATATACATCATATTCAGATATTGATCTTCACATTTTAGTTGATAAAAGAAAAATTGATAACTGCCCAAATCTAATAGATGACTATCTTAAAGATAAGAAACAACTTTGGTCACTTACACACGATATAACCATTCTAGGACATGATGTAGAAGTATATGCTCAAGACATCAAAGAGCCTGTGCCACCTGACCAGGGGGCTTATAGCCTTACTAGCGACCAATGGATCACTGAGCCTAAGCAACAAGAAGTAAATTTAGAAGATCCAAGTATTGAAAAGAAGGTCAACGAATATATTGAAAAAATTGATGATTTAATTTCATCAAATGCGGAAGATGAATCTTTTGATAAACTCAAAGAAAAACTTAGAAATATGAGAAGTTCTGGACTCAAAAAGTCTGGAGAAGTGAGTATTGAGAATATGGTATTCAAGGAACTTCGAAATAGAGGTTACTTGGATAAAATGAATGCGTACATTAAATCAACACAGGATAAACGATTAAGTTTATAAATAATAATATGAATAACTTAGAATACTACAAAACACTCTATGCACAACTTAAAGCCCAAATAAATCTTGTTGAAGCAAATATTGCACAAGCACAAGCGCAAGCCGTAGCAGCAACTGATATGACAGACATGGTATCAAGTGCACCTATTAAAACTACTGCTGGAACAGCCCCTCCAGGAGGTATTCCAATCCCTCCTGGATTAACACCAGCACCTGGAATATTACCAAGTTGGCCTATGCCTCCAATTGGTAGTCCAAGTTGGAATACATGGTTAAGTGAATGGGTACGATTAAATGCTCCTACACCACCACGTAGAGGAGAAACGCCAGCACAATATCAAGAAAGAAGAAGAGCAAATCAAGATTTACAGAAACAATTTGGAAGATGGCGTGATATGTACTGGAGATTGTCACAAGAAAGACCAATGATGGCGGGAGTTCAAGAAAGTACTAATTTGATTGAGAAACGATTTGATATTAGTAAGTTTAACAAATCAAAGAATAAGAGTAAGAAATCTACCAAAGATTATGATGGTGATGGTGAAGTAGAATCATCAGAGGATGAGTACTTTGGATCTAAAGATAAGGCAATCAAAAAGGCTATTGTTGATAAAAAGAAAAAGAAAACCCTTAAAGAAGGTACAGTTATTTCTGATGGTCAATTAAGCTACGGTGGTTTCCCAAGAATTTTAAAGGAAGCTAAAGGTCCATCATCTGCAGATATGCTTCAAGATTTTTTAGACAATGATGAAGGTGGATCTGCAGGGGGTTCTATTGATCCACAAATTCATTCTGAAATTTCTCAACACCTTAGTCAATTGATCAAAAAAGGAAGTTTAGATCAAGCTGATTCTTCACATGCAGAAGGTCTTAAAGCATCATATGAACTTTTAGGTGGTAAAGGTGCATTTGCTGCACACATTGAAGATACATTGCAACGTATTGGTGATCAAAAAGATGCACGTGGTATGCGCGATGATCAAAATAAGATGTATTTTAGAGGAAACAGATAAATCGTACTAGAATTTGAACCTTTAGTATGTCAACCCCCGAGAAGTTCGGGGGTTGTTTCTTTTAATAAATATTGTAGTATGAAAACCTTTAAAGAATATTTACTTGAAGCAAACGATATTGTACCGTTTAATTACGGAGATAAAAAACCAAGAATAAATGACCACAGAGATCATGTACTTGGTCAGTTTTTACATTTTATCAAAAGTGAACTTCCAAATGTAAAAGGTGATGATGCAGGTATTCATGGTGAATTTAAAAAACACTTAGATGGATCAATATCTAAGATTTTAGGTGATGACTCTCAACACTTTGGAGAATTGCATAAAAATCTTACTACTCAATATGGTGAGCCTGATTTATATGATGCTCTTCAACATATAACCAAAACTACTCGTGATTCTCTTATAAAAGAAAGAGGATCAAGTGTTAGTGAAAAAGATTATGATTCTATTGCTGATGCAAATGAAAATATTCGTAAACACATTGATACACAAGCTGATATTAATCTTAAAAAAGCAAAGAAACCCAATATGGGAACCTTGCTTGATATAAAAATATAATATTAATTAGTAGCCTGAACCCAATCTTGATGCACTAAATGGTTTCCACTGTAGCCATCTTTTAATTGAGTGGCATCCCAAAGAATCTCATCACCAACCTTGATGTCTTCGGTTAACTTATCACCGATAGCCAGCACGGTACTCCAAATGAACTTAGACTTAGAACGCTCTTGGTAGATGATACCAAACTCGTTGGTCTTCTCTCCACCAAAAGTAGTCTTGACCCAAATGTATTTGCCGATAGGTTGAAACTTTGCCATA
>Ga0164293_10002138_pt1 | contig 16721 bp, 22 predicted proteins | sample GEODES118metaG_FD_111487 | JGI IMG/M metagenome (GOLD analysis project Ga0164293, IMG submission 111487) | Eutrophic lake water microbial communities from Lake Mendota, Wisconsin, USA - GEODES118 metaG | ecosystem: Environmental > Aquatic > Freshwater > Lake | place: USA: Lake Mendota...
ACTTATACAAAATTAAATTTTTCCTTATTAAATACGGTTGATTACACAATAGTACCTGATGATGTTATTCAGTTAAGAAAAATTAAATTAGAATTTTTAGATTCAGTTGGTCACGTAATTAACGGTTACGACATGAATGTTGAATTTGAAAAAATGAGTTTAAAGTGTGATTATTCTGACGATGGTTTATTAACCCACAATTTTGTCTTCTACGTTAAAAATTTAAACCAACTTCATACCAATGTTGGTGAGGAATCTGAAAAAGAAATTGTAGAAAATTACAAGAACAATAAGAAAAAAGAAGAAGTGAGGATTTAGTCCTCATTTTTTTTATTATTGGATACTTAAAAATTTTTTAATTATATTTTTTAAAACCGATTCTTCCTGTCTGAGTAGATACGGCGGTATTTCTAAAGAACCAAAATCTTGCTTATATCTCATATCCCAATATATTCTATCAACCAAATCTTTTTTATTACCCCTAACAGGATATGGTTTTTTGTCAATTATTATATATTTATCACCCATAAATTTTGACATGTTTTTTGGGTAATCGGTTAAAAGTTCATCAATAAACCCAATAGGGTAATATTTAGTTAAATTTTCTAAGAGGTCATCATGTAATAAATCATTGATTTCAGATTCTTTTAATATTTTACGGATAATATTTCTCACAATTATAAATATCTGTAAAAATTAAATAAAATTTTTAACAGTTTTTTCACTGTTATTAGATATTTATAATTATATGGGAAGAAAAAAGAAATATTTAACAGAGGAAGAAAAAATAGAGGCTAACAAACGTTGGTGCATGGAATATTATGAACGTAATAAGGAATTAGTACGTGAAAAAAATAAAAAAAGATACCATGAAAGAAAAAAAGGAAAATGAATTCTATTATGTGTATAAACTAACTAACCCGATAACTGGTGAGTTTTATTTTGGTAGTAGGAAATCAAAAAAACAGCCACATGAGGATTATAAATATTTAGGTAGTATGAAGACTTGGATTATAGATAAGTCCGTTTTAGTTAAAACAATAATTAAATCAGATTTTAAGTCACATGAAGAGTGTGTGATTTATGAAAGTGAAATTATACGTCTAAATATAAATGATATTTTAAATAGGAATTATAATATACCAAATGTTGGGTTTTATACTAAAGGTAAAAATTGTGGTGGTGATAAAAATTCATTTTACGGTAAAAAACATAGTGAAGAACATAAAAAACTTATATCTAATTTAACTAAAGGTGAGAAAAACCCATCCTATGGTAAAAAATGGGTTAATAACGGTAAAGAAACCATTTTAATAGAAAAAGAACGGTTAGGTTATTATTTAAACAATGGTTGGGTGTTTGGTAATTTAAATTCTGTCACATTTAACACTTCCAATAGAAAGTGGGTTAATAATGGTGAAAAAATGTTATATATAAAAGAAGAGGAATTAAGTTATTATTTAAATAATGGTTGGGTTTCAGGCCGTATTATTACAAATAAAATGTTAGAGGGCAACAAAAAAATAAGTCAAACTTTTAAACTTAGAAAAACAAAAAAGGGTGAATAGTTCACCCTTTTTTTACACTGTTACCAACGTATTTTCAACCAAAGTTTTTGACTCGATATCATCCCAAGTAGATATTAATTGTTTAGCGTATTCAGTCTCACGGCCAGTCCAGCCTCCTAAAACACTTCCTCTGTAAATATTTTCAGGTACAACTGAGTTATTGTAACCAGATACTTGGACTATGAAGACGTTAACTTTTGGGTTAACCTTACTACGGTATTCATCAACCATCTTTAAAACATCAACATAACTGCCACCCTTTTGGTGTATGTCCGCTTTGTTAATACCTTGTCCGTAAAGACCACCATGCCCTGCTTGCATATCACTATATATAAAGATAGTATCATAGTGAACTTTTTTATCAATTGCTTCACGTAGAAACAACCAAATACCGTGTTCACAAGATTGACCTTGTGCTTTACCTCTTTTACAAGTTTCTTCCAACTGAGTAATAATACCGTCTCTTTTAGAAACAGGTTTTAAACTTAATCTTTCACCAAAAACACCAACATATCCTTCATCAGAACATAATGCTGTGATGATAGAAGATAAGTTCGCAATTTCCGCGATGTGTGTACTTCCGTATTCAGAAGTCATTTGACCCCAAGAAGAACCTGAGTTATCAGACAAACAAGCCACCTTACCCTTTAATTTAGGAAAGTTTGCTAAGGAGATATCCAAACACTCTTGTAAAGTGTCAAGAATTATACCCTTGTGATTAATATTAATATTAACAATTTGCTTATATGCCGTGTAATAACGAAATGGGAATTGTTTACCATAAATAACACCACCTTTAAGGTCAGCCATCACTTTTTTAGCCAACTCTGTATCGTTCACCTCAGTAAAAATACCACGAAGGTTTCTTAAAAGAGCCATGTGTGGAACCTTAATTGTGTTAAGAATCTCCTTCCAAGTTTTACCTTGGGATTTTAAAGACTCCCATGTTTGTTCCGTTTCAGAAACAGCCACGTCACCATTCTTCATCAACTCATCAATAACTTCAGAGTGTGCGTGAGAAATACGAACCAAGTCAATTAAAGACTTTGATTTGTACTTATGGATTTGGTATCTTCCGAAAGTAGCCAACTTGTCTGCCCAAGTACGTTTTACGATAGAAGGAAGATTATTCTTAGAACCCTTCAAGAACATGAAGTAATCAAATTGATTGGTAATATCATCGGGACGACCAACGATTTCCATACCGATTTTCTTCATGAAACCTGGGTTTGCCTCATTGAATTCAACACGTTTTGGGTGTTGTGATGCTCTGATGAAAATAACCGCTGGGTTAAGTCTCATAAACATTTCATGACGAAGTTTAACCGCCAATTCAAGGGTTGCTTTGAAGTCGTAGTCCAAAGCTGTATCAATAGCCTTAGTAAATACATCGGTAGTAGTCTCACTTGGATCGGTGTACATACCTAAAATGTCGTGTCTCTTCAACGTTGACAAGTTTGATGGTTTATCATGAGAACCTCTGTAATAAGAAGGTTCACCAAAGATAGACGATGCTGCCACGATACGTAATGTATCCATTGGGTTCAATGTGTAAGATGTTCCACCATCGAAATTTTCTACTGCTTTTGATTTGAACTTTGTCATAACTTAAAATTTAATTATTAATACGTTTTTATTTAATTCTTCTGCCTTTTTAATTGAGTCTAGGGTACCTTTACTCTTGCCATCCCAAAAGGCTACTATTAATTCCGATTCATTTATAATATCTGTGTTTCTTAAAAACCCTGCTTTTCTACCGTGTGTTTTCCAATCAGGATAAAAAATCTTTGTCGGTATTTCATTTAACTTAGCGTACTGTTCACCTAGTGAGTCCGCCCCCATTGCTCCACCTGAAACCAAAAGTGTTATATTCAAAGTTGATAAGGTTTCCTTTACCAATTTATAATCACTGAATGTTCTACTACCTATTACTGCTACTTTCATGTTAATAAAATAAAAAAGTCCCTACAATTTTACTCGTAGGGACTGTCAGGTCTCACTACCGCAGTCTATGGACCGTGGCGTGGACAATATTAGTTCCTATTGAGTATATTAGATAAAAGTGTTTTGTCGTTTTTCATAAATTGATGTAACTTTTATCACCGCTTCAACAGAAGATTTTTAGATTCCTTAGAATTACCTGAGAATGTCTCAGAATAATGTTTCTTGTGTTCCCACCTAGGGGAAAACCAGGAGTAACCCTGAATAGGTTTGAGAGACGCTAATAAACTCGGGGATTTTAAAGATCCTACCTAAACTTTTTAGGTTTTAGAGTCGCTAATAAACTCCACAAAGTTACTTCAGATGATACTTTTGGTATCATTGGACTATACCTGTGAGAAAAAGTCCGGTTTCTGAATCATAGTTGTATATTTTGATGTAATCATCCCAACCGCTTCAGGTAAACTAAGAAAATCAATATTTTTAAGAACGTTTTGTTTGTTAATACTAATCATAAAAAGCGTTTCTGTCAATACGCTAGTTAAGTTTTTTTTAATTTAAAAAATAATTCCACTTATTTTTGTAGGTACCTAACTTACCTTTCATCACACGTTTTTCTTCACCATAAGTTTCAGTGATGGCTGCCAATTCGTTTGTTGGTACTACATAGATTTCAGGATCAACACTAACATCTTCAAATTTATTATTATAAATAACAAATACAACAAAATGGTTATCTTTTGCCACAACGTTATTAACAACTAAAGAAGAGTATCCTCTGACAGCCTTAACATCTACAGAAATAGGTTGTCCGTCTTTTTTAATAACACGGATGTCGACACTTTTTTTATTACCCTGACTCATGTAAGCCTCTAATTCCATTCTATAAAATTTAGAAAGTATTAGATATTCACTCGCAATACCTGTATTAAAAGTATCTTTTCTCATAGTGTAAAATTACAAACAATAACTGAATAAAAAAAGGGGTCACCCCCTTTTTTTTTATTTTAATAATGTAACATGTCCGACTATTTCACGTCTAATACCTTTTATATCTATTATGGTTAATTTATAAACATAAATTTGGTCCTGACATAATGTACCTTTAAAAGTACCGTCCCATTCTTTATTTGAAGCATTATGAATAACACTACCCCAGCGGTCAAAAATCATGATATCATAACTTTTTATTCCACTACCTTTTGGTTTAAAAGTTTCATTTATACCATCTCCGTTTGGTGAAAATGAATTAGGTACCCAAATTAACAATTCTTCATCAATTGTTAAAACTTTAACCACTGTGTCTTTACAACCATGTTCACTTACTAACATTAAACTAATAGGATAATTACCAGGTGTTTCATAAACTTGTTCTGGGTTCTTAACCATTGAAGTTGAGTCTTCGTTTAATTGCCAAAACCAACTTTGAATATTCATTTGTTGTTCTACTGGGTAAAAAGTTACTTTGTTATCAGAAACATGGTTTGGCATATTAGGTGACCAATTAAAATCAGCATTTGGTTTTGGGTACACAGTTAATACGTTACCGTATTTAAAAGTTTCTTTACAACCATTTTTACCAATTGTAGTGATTTTTAAATCATAATTACCTGAATTTAAACAAATGTTGATACTATCACCCATAAATGATTTACCATTAAAATCATATGTTACAAGATTAGATAAGTTTTTAACTTTTGAATCATATAAAAAACAAAAAGGTTCACAAACATTATTTTTATCTAAATTCAATGTTGGTTGTGGAGCTGCGTTAACTGAAAGTGTAACTGGAGTATATATGGTGTAAGTAGGACAAGATACGTCATAAACACTAACATTATATATCATAGTACCCATAGCTACACCTGTTTGTATGCCACTATTAGGTGTTGTTAAATAAACACTAGGTTCCCAATTATAAGCGTAATTACCACTTCCGTTGTCCGCTTGTGTGGTTAAAGTAAAACTATCCCCTTTACAAAGAGTTTTATTAGTGGGTACATTTTTCCAAACAATAGGATTAAGTACTTGTAAGTTAGTGGTGCCGTATGTTTTACACCCATTTAAATCAACAGTTAAAGTATAATTACCTACGTTTGATAGATTAACGTTAGGTATAAATAAATTTTGTGTGTTTGAATTATACCCAGGTCCTATCCAAGTATAAGAAGAACCACCTAACGGACCATCAATTGTGTATAGACTGTTATAACATAATTGAGTGTATGGGGTTAATGTAAAATTAATTTTAGGGTTAACCACTAAAGTAGTTGTGTTTGTGTTGTAACAAGTTAAATTTCCGTTTGTAAATGCCACTGTAACTACATAATTACCGTTCCAACTCGGATTTAAATTTTGAAAATAAGTCGTTGGTTGAGTGACATTAAAACCGTTTGGACCTGTCCATGTATATGAAATAGCCCCTTGAGCATTAGCGGTTAAAGTGGCGTTATCGTTTTCACAAACATTTATCAAAGATACAACACTTACTGTATTAACTGGTACTACAGACAAATTAGTCATGTTAGAAGTCACACAAGATACGGTTCCTATACTCCAAACAGCGTTTACGGAATAATTTCCAGAAACAAAAGGTTGTATATTGTTAAATGTTAATGTTTGTTGTTGTAAATTAAAATTATTTGGTCCAAACCAATTGTATGTTGGGTTAGCTGATGCCGATGCTGTTACAATTATACCGTTAGAGTTTTGACAAACATTTTGTGGTAAAGAAACAGATACAGGATTCATTGGTACTATTGAAACGTTTGAAACCGCGGTTGAACTACAAACTAATGTTGTTTGACTACTTGAAAAATAAGCGGTCACAGAGTAATCACCTGAAATTGTGGGTGTAACGTTAACTAAACTTGGGTTTGGTAAGTTACTTGTATAGGCGTTAGGCCCGTTCCACGTATATGACGTAGCTCCGTTTACAAAAGCGTTTAAATTAATATTTGTACCCTGACATTGGGTGTAAGAAGGTGTTACAACAACTTGTGCTACTGGTACTACGGCCGCACTTGAAGAAGAAAAAGCTTTGCATTGACCCCCATTTGTAAAAGTACTTGTTACAGTAAAATTATATAAACCAGTATTAACAGGTTGTGCAGGGTTAAAACTTATAGATTGTGTGTTAGCCACAAAGTTATTAGGTCCTGTCCATGAATAAGTCATAGAACCCCCACCTGTCACTGTGTTATTAAAATTTAAAACACTTCCTTGACAAACAGGTCCGTTGTTAGTTATTGATGTTGACGGATTTGGGTTAACCCAAACTTGAATCGTATTTGTTCCATTACACCCACAACCGTTTGGTGGTGTAACATTTAAAGTATAAACACCACTTTGTAAAACATTTGTGGCAGTAAAAGTAGGACTTAATACAGAACTTGTGTAATTCATAGGTCCTGTCCATGTGTAAGTATAAGTGTTAGGTGTACAAGTACCCGAACCAGGTCCCAACAAAATAGACGCGTTTAATGAAACAACACCACCGATACAAACAGGTGAGTTACTTGTTAAATTAATAGTCATAGTACTTGGACTGCTATTAACGTAAACATAGTATTCTTCGGTCTCACCATAACTATAAGAAGTACAAGGTTGAATGATGTTACCTGAACTAGAGTAAACACATCTAACTCTCATCCTATAAGTTCCTGCCGGTACTGTTGGTACTGTCCAAGCTGGCATAGGTGCGAACACACCAGCAGGAGGAGTAACACCTGTCTGAGTAACTCTTTCACCACCAGGAACTGCTCCTGTAAAAGCCGCTTGATTATAAACCCCGTCATTATTCCAATCAACGAACACCGCACATCCTTGAGCGAATGTAATACCTGATTGAAAATTACTTGTTATCACTTGTCCTGGTGAACATATCATGTAATATTGACAACCCCAAAGACGGTAGTTTCTCATGTTACCACTTAGAACTTGAGCATTACAACCTGAATTATTATTAACAATGTTAAATGTCGCACCCGCAGTGTTGTAACTGTTGATGAAATCATTCACACTGTTACCAGGTGAATTTGAAGGTCCGAATTGATTACATGGTTGGTTAAAGTAAATCGGCATACAATAAGGTGCTGGACCAACACCTACTTGTGATTTTGAAATTCGTGGGATAAATACAACTATTGCAGTTAAAATCCCTAATATAATTTTTTTAATCATTTTTGAAAATTAATTTTGAGGTTGGTGCTAATACGATTACGTCTTTAAAACCATCTAAAGTTATAATTGATTCCGTGTTGTTATTTCTATAAGATTCAAACCTAGAAATATCAATTATAGTTTCATCCAAAGATTCTCCTTCTTTGTAATAATTTCTTTTTACATAAAAAGATTGTGAATAATACCACAGTTCTTTGCAGTATTCAATTTTATTATTTGTTTTAAAAGACTCAAAATCAAAACCTGTACCGTGTTTGGCTCTAACATAAGGTTCAAATTTTTGGGATTTTTTGTCGTTTTTAACAAAGAGTAGAGCGTTTGATTGTTCAACGGTGTATGGTGATTGTGCCTTGACAATCAAACAAGCCGTAAAGATTAAAATTGTTAGTAATAGTTTTTTCATATTATATAAAGTTTATATATAATATATATTAAAGAATTTTAACTATTTCTACACAAATGAGTGAGTAGTGCAATATAATTAGGGAAGACGGTAAAATAAAAATCTCACTTAAAGTGAGATTTTTATTACTAAACTCCTTCGTAGAATTTTGCTTTAATTTCTTCTAACTCCTCTTCAGTAAAATCATCATCATACTCAACGTCCTCAACCCAAACGCTGCTTTCATCATTACGGACAACAATTGAAAACTCTCTCCCATCTTCGGTCGTTCCGTAGTATCTTTTTAAACAAAACATTAATTGTTCACTTTCAAAATCAATAGTCATAGTTTTTATATTAAATTAGTGATCCCGACAGGATTCGAACCTGTGACCGACAGTTTAGAAAACTGTTGCTCTATCCGACTGAGCTACAGGACCAAAATATGTAACAGAGGTGGGTTAAAATTTTTAAGCCCTTACCTTTGTAGTCAGGACAGGATTCGATCCTGTATCTTTAGGGCAACACCCTTTGTGTTTACCGTTTCACCACTCTGACTATATTCGCCCCAAATGAGATTACTTTGAGGACTAGATTTTAACGGGTTACTCTGGCTGTTTCGAGAACCATATCTTCCTAGCTTGGGGGCTAGGCTCTTTTTCATTAGTGTCTTACCACATAAAAACCTGTCAACCTTTACGTCAGTGGTGCTGGTCTTGCTACCATTTACCTGCTACGAATTCCCATTAAGGTTGGGACCTTTTTACTACCATCACTTTTTTAAAGAATGTGACCAATCTTCCTGAGTATCTCTTACTCGTTGTACTCCCGCACGGACTCGAACCGAAATTTATGCCGTGAAAGGGCATTGTCCTAACCTTTAGACGACGGGAGCATTTATCTCAAAGAACAATACAAATATATTAACAATATTTTATAAAAACAAAAAATCCGACCATTTTTTTAGTCGGATTTTGAGGTTGTATGTATATGGGACATAACTACATGTGACACTCAGTCCGATTTTTTAAATCGATTTTCTCTCTTATTTTAAAAAACCTGAATGTCATAGTTACGAGAATATTTTTAGTTTGTAATTATTAAATATATACAACTATATAAAAAGTTTATTTAGAAATCAATTTTTTTAATCGTTACCCATTAAACTTTTATCTGTAACCAAGGAACCAATTCTATATAATTTCCGTTTAAATCTATCAGCCTTTTTGTGAAATCTTCTTTCAAAAAATTTAAAAAACTCATATGGGTCATCCATAGCTTTTTGTGGGACAAAATCCATAAGTTTACCCTTATAAACACCTGATTTAACCATTTCTCTATTCAATAATTGTAGAACATAGTCCCAACCTTGTATTAAATGTTTCATACCGGCTTTAGGTGTTTTTCTAATGTCGATTGAAGGTAATCCTTGGCCTTTTCTTTCCATTTGTTTACCAATATCATCCATCATTTCAAAAAAATCTAATCCTTTAATTTTAAAACTTTTAATAAACTCATCAACATTAAAATTTTCCAACATTTTAACTTCTTTCCACACACTAGATTTTTTAAGAGCATCCATAAACTCTTCAGTTGTTTTTATATCTTGGTCTTTGATGCTATAATAAAATTGCGTTATTCTAGCATTAATCTCAAATCCAAGGTGTAAATAAATTAAATGTAAAAAATTACCCCATTGTGGGTATTTACGGTCATCCATTAATCTAACAGCGGCATTCAACATTGCCTCACGTCCTTGAAAAGGATCACCAGACGTTTTCATTCTGTTATAGTTTTCATAAGCATGAGTTAATTCATGACTTATTGTTGGTCTTATTTGTTTTTTAAATGCCTCAAGATTTAAACTATCTAATTGGTCTTGTGTTAAATAAACTGTAAAACCAAAACTTTGGTTGACAAAAATTTCATTAGGACCTAGTTTGGATATGGCTTTTTTTGAACTATCAAAAGCGTGATGAGCCTCAACAAAATCAGGTGCATCTGTTCTACTCTTTATTTCAGACTCTAAAACTTCTTTAGGAAAAAACATCAAAGTCAACTTTATATTCGGGTTATACAAAGGGAATTGCTTAAATCTAGGGTCTTTTATTAAACCTTTTAAATCAGAGTAACCGCCTAGTTTAATAACCCAGTTGGTGAATTCTTTTCCGACCATTTTGGTTACACCTCTATACAGTTTACCTTCAACTTCTTCACCTTCTTCATTTGGGTAGGTCATATCTTTTTCTTCTATTTCATCTTGTGAAATAATACCTTTAGCCATACCAGAAATAATTAAAGAAAAGTAATCGACCCAAAAATCTACCGATTTTGGTACCCCCATTATTTCATTTAATAATTGTTGTTTTTTCATCAATTATAAATATCACGAAAAGTTGGTTGTTTCTTTCAGTTTAAGTAATAATTCTTTTTCGCCCTCGGTAATAGTCTTAGGTATTTTTGGTACTATTTTAATATATAAATCCCCTATAACACCAGTATCTTCATCTTTTATACCCTGACCCCTTAATCTAAAAATTTTATTCGATTCACAATGATTAGGTACGGTTATTTTAAATTTACCACCTAAAGTATCTATTTCGATTTCTTTACCCAAAACCATATCAACAAAAGAAAGTTCCTCAATTTGATTGATGTTTAAACCATCTAATTGGTATTTTGGGTGTGGTGTAACTCTTATACCTAAATAAATGTCACCCCTATCAGCCCCTGTTACATCATTACCGGCATTTGTAACCACTAATTTAGCACCATCAGTCATACCTCTAGGTATTGTTATATCTAAATTGTCAACTTCTTTTTTAATACCAACACCACTACAAGTATTACAATTTTCAGTTCTCATACTACCAGTACCACCACAAGTATTACACATCATAAATGTTTGCATCCCATGCATATTTTGTACATGAGCACCCCTACCACCACAACTAGTACATGTTGAAAATTTAAGAGCTCCCTTACCATTACAACTACCACATGACCTATCTACAAAAAAATTAATTTTTTTAGTACACCCATGAAATACCTCTTCAACAGATATGTTAATTTCTAAATTTAATGGTCTAGCTTTCATCCTAAAACCACCATTCCTACCAAAAGGGTTACCAAAAGGATTTCTACCAAATGGGTTTTGAAACTGTGGTTCTCTTGGTTCTTGTTTTTTACCTGTTAAAATTTCATAAGCTTCCGTAACTTTCTTAAATTCTTCTTCATTACCACCTTTATCAGGATGGGTCTCTATAGCCTTTTTACGGTAAGCCTTTTTAACCTCTTCTTCAGTTGCTCCAGGTTTTAAACCTAATATGTCGTGGTATTTACTCATAGTGTTGTTTGTAATTCCGTTAATCTGATTAACATAATCCATTATTTTTTTATAGTGGTCCAATTTAATTTGTGTGGAACATATTTATATATAGTATGTATCAGATAGTTTTAACAGAAAATCGTAAAAAAATTAAGGTTCTCCACACTTATAGTAGAGAATCTGATGTTAATTATAGGTTTGAAAAATTAAAATCTCAAGTTATTTTTTTCCCCAAAACTAAGATATATCGAGATAAAAAATTAGTAGATGTTAACTATGAAATTCTTCTTTTAAAAAAAAGAACTGAAAACGATGATAATAGAATCATTAAGAATGAATTAGGTAAGTTTGTCGAGGAGGTTGTCGACGATAATGAATGGGTTATTGTTGATACAGCTCCTTATTTAATTGAAGAGACTTTTAATATTTCAGGTGCTAATCGTAAATTGACTGCAAAAGAAATTGTAGACTATGTTGTTTTACCTAATAAACAAAAGAAAGCACCTAAACAAGTTTTAATGTTAAATAATAAAATTGTTGTTGAAGGATTGGAACTATATTTGGTAACTTGTAAAGATATTGATGAAACCATTAGACTTTACAACAAAATACGAGTTTATTGTTTTGATAATAAAGTTGTTGATATTATATTTTTTGGTTCAATCCCTAAAGAAAATCGTAAAACTTGGTATAAAAAAATTCATGAAAGAACAGGTATTGGTTATAACAGACTTTATCGTTCTAATTCAAGGTAAACCTTCTAATATCTTTTTGAATTAATTTAATGTCATCTCTGACAAGGTAAATTTTATCACCACTTTCAATTATACCGTCAAAGTGGTTAAAAATAAGTTCTAAACGCCAGGTTTTTAAGTATATTTCTTGTGTATCATCTTCAATCACTATATTTTTCAACCACATTTTATCGTAAAGTCTATTAAAAAATACAACCCAATTTAAATTTAGAGAATGGTGGTAAACCCAAGGTGTTTTAGATTCTTTTAAAATATTATCAATCTCATAGGTACTTTTTACAATTATTACTTCTTTACCTTCATATAAATCCGAAGTTTGTTTAATTAAGTCATCATCACTTAAATGTGATTTCCTTTCATAATCAGAAAAAATTTTTTCAGTTGAATTGATTATTTCGGTCAAAAAATTATCAGTTAATTTCATAAATTAATTGTAAATAAAATTAATTTAGTATTAAATGATATTCTTTAAAAATGATTTACGATGGTGTTCAGTGATACCAATTTCTTTAATCATATTAATGTGGTTAGAAGAACCATATAAGTTTTAATATTTATGTTTTTTATATCCATATAGGGATATTTATAATTATGGAAAATATCTACTACGTTTACATTTATAGAGACCCAAAAAATAACATCCCTTTTTACGTTGGGAAGGGTAAAAATAATAGAATTTTTGATTTATTAAAAGAATCTAAATCTAATAATATAGAATTTAATTACTTAAAACATAAAAAAGTACGTGAAATATTATCTAAAGATTTAGAACCACTTATAGAATATCATTCTAGAAATTTATCTGAAATTCAGGCTTATAAATTAGAAGAAAAATTAATTAAAAAATATGGTAGAATTTGTACTAATAATGGTTGTTTAACTAATTTAACTTCTGGTGGTGAAGGTATTAAAAATATTACAGAAGATGCTCGTAAAAAAATGTCACACAATAAAGGTAAAAAATTTTCTGATGAAACTAAGAAAAAAATGAGTGAAAACAATATTATGAATATTAAAAAAGTGTTTGAAATATGGGTTGAAAAATACGGTTTAGATGAAGCGATAAAAAAAGAAAATGAAAGAAGAAAAAAAATAGGGACATATGTAAGTAATAGATATAAAAATAAAAAATTACTCACTGGTAAAGTATATAAGTACGATTTGAATTTAAACTGCATTGTTATATATGAAAATAAATATGAAGCTTATTCTACAGAAAAAATGGATAAACGTACACTAAATAAGTATTTAACAACTAAGACAGTTTATAAAGGACATTATTTTTCACAACAACCTTTAATATAGTTTAATACTTTTTAAAAAACTTTTTCTATGGTATTGGGTTTCACCGTAAGTTCTAATCATGTCAATGTGGTATTTTGTACCGTAGCCTTTATTACTTCCCCAACCATATTCTGGGAATTCATTATGTAACTCAATCATATATTCATCTCTAGATACTTTAGCTAAAATAGATGCCGCAGCTATTGAATAATAAGTGTCGTCTCCTTTGATTACACAAGTGTGTGGGATATCTTTATATTTGTTAAAATAATTACCGTCTACTAGTATGTGGTTAAAACCCTCCATATAATCCAAACAATTATGCATAGATAACATGGTTGCTTGTAAAATGTTAATTTTATCAATTGCCTCAGGTAGAATTACGGAAATCGAATAGTTTAAGGCATTCTCAATTATAATTTTATAAGCCTCTTTTCTTTTCTTTTCAGAAAGTTTCTTAGAGTCTCTTACGATTGGGTAGTCGAAGTCTTTAGGTAGTATTACAGCTGCAGAAACAACTGGCCCCGCAAGACAACCGCGACCAGCTTCATCAATACCCACTTCGATATTGTTTGCGTCAAGATAAGGTCTTAAACTCATTTGGTAGTAAATTTAAATACTATTTCATATAGAATAACTTCAAACTCATCAACTAAGTCAGTCATTGGCATATTTTTTTCACGTAAAATTTCTATTTGTAAAGATTCGTGATTTTTTTTATCCAAATTAAAAGTTATGGATTTAGGTATTGGGAATCCTTTTTTAACTTCTTCCATCTCTTTTAAAGAAAAAGCGAAATCAACATATTCTTTAAAAGAAACAATTTTATAAACAGATGTACTCATTAAAACAATTTTTTTATTTTACCCCAAAAGGTTAATTTTTTTTCTATATGTATTTTATTAGGTTCTATTAATATTTCTTCACCTAACCCATTAGTTATTTCACGTATAAAATTTTCTTTTTTAATTTCAGTTGCGACCATATCTTGTAGCATCTTACGTTCTTCATCTTTAAATAAATTCCTATCCATTTAATAATTTTTTAAGTTCTAATTTTAAATTTTCTCTTAAACTTAATAAAGGTTTAATCATTTCTAAAGATTTTCTAAAACCTGGGTGTAATGGTGAAGGTAAAGTTTCTTCAGTAAACCAACCATAATCATCATTTTCATCTTTTTGTAATTTAGGTACTTCAAATTCAGTATCAACAAAACCAACCATAACATAATGGGTGTGACCCATAACATTTGATGTACCAACAATTTTAATATCTTTAACCTTATTAGGGTTTAATCCAATTTCTTCTTTTATCTCTCTTTTAACAGTTTCTATTGGGTCTTCATTATCTTCCATACCACCCGCTAATGCAGACCACGTGATTGGGTAATTTACCCTATGTAACATAAAAAATTTATTACTATCTCTTGCTACAATTATTATACCTACTGATTGATACTTTTTTGACATAAATAACTTGTTTACTATTATTATAAATATCCAATAAAAAACCCCACTCTTTGGTGGGGTTTAAAATTTTTTAGGTTTTTTATTTACTATATTCTTTTAAACAGTGACCTGTCCAAGCTAATAAACCTAAAATTACCGGAATAATTATACCCGCACCACCCATGTAAGACAAGTGGATAACCGCTGCCGCTGACATGATACAAGAAATTAAAACAGCTCCGTAAATAGAAGTTTTAGGGTAAAGTAATAAAACCACACCAATAACTTCCATAACACCAACAAGAGCTAAGTAAGGAAGAAGATTTACAGCTGTAAAGTTGTTAACCATTTCTTCTGTTCCGATAATTTTTTGGGTTCCACTCATTAACAACATAAATGATGTTAAGATTATAAAAACCCAACCTAAATTTTTAAGTGTTAGATATTTTTTCATAGAGTTAATTATAGGTATAATTATTAATCTTGTAAAGACTCTTCGTCAATTCCGGGAGCCAATGTGTTATTATATATACTAAAATGTCTTTCTATAGCTTCTTGTATAGAATGTATAAGCCAAACAGCCCCTGAAGTTAAACAACCATCTAAGAAAACTGATATTAAACCTTTAGGTATATTGAACAAACCAAAGAAATTAATACCGTTTGTCACAATTTCGTAATGTTCTACAGGTGACCATATTAAGGCAGAACCTAAAAAACCAACCCAAGTAGGAAAACAAATCATACAAGAGAATAATGTACCCCAAAAATTAGGACTAATGTTAGACCAAAAATTACGCCATTTGGCAAAAATAGAGCTAAAAACAACTATGTTTGAAACTCCGTAAGCGATTAAAAGAAAAATTAATAATTTCATAGATTATAAGTTTTAAAATATTTATATTTGTATGATAAAAATAAGATTTTAATGGAAAAAAGAAAGCTTTCAGTGTTCGATTTTGACGGGACTTATTTTTGATTTCGATAATAAACGGGATATTTATAATAAACTCGTTTATGGAAAAGAAATACGGATATATCTATAAAATAACATCACCAACAGATAAAGTTTATATCGGTAAGACCACTAATTTAAAATTAAGGGTAAATTATTACAGAAGATTAAAATGTAAAAAACAACCTTTATTATTTAACTCACTATCAAAATACGGTTTTGATAACCATAAATTTGAGGTTATTTATGAAGGTGAAATATTATCAGAGGAATTAAATAAGTTAGAAATATTTTATATTGGGTTTTTTAATACTTTTCATCGTAACAATAGTGAAGGCATGAACTTAACTTTAGGTGGTGATGGTGGGTTAGGTACAAAAATAAGTGATGAACATCGTAAAAAAATAATAGCCTATAATAAAACAAGAACCTATAAAAAACATACTGAAGAGACAAAAAAATTAATTTCTGAAAGTAGAAAAAAAACAGGTAAAACCGAAGCTATTAAATCGGCCATAGAAAAATCGAAGGGTAGAAAAATAAAAAAATCCCAAGAATGGATTAAAAATAACGCTGAAAGTATTAAAAAACCTATCTTACAGTTTGATTTATATAATAATTTCATAAGAGAGTGGAAAAGTGCTAAAGATGTTGAGACAGATATAGGTTTGTGTAGAAAAAATATTAATTGTAATTTAAAAGGTAAAACAAAACATGCATATGGATACATTTGGAAGTATAAGAAAAACTAAATTATGTGTTTTCGACTTTGACGGAACTTTAATTTCGACGCCTATTGCATCACCAGCAAACAAATTAAAATGGGCTGAATATTATGGTAAACCATGGCCTTACTTAGGATGGTGGGGTCGTGATGAA
>Ga0164293_10002139_pt1 | contig 16715 bp, 23 predicted proteins | sample GEODES118metaG_FD_111487 | JGI IMG/M metagenome (GOLD analysis project Ga0164293, IMG submission 111487) | Eutrophic lake water microbial communities from Lake Mendota, Wisconsin, USA - GEODES118 metaG | ecosystem: Environmental > Aquatic > Freshwater > Lake | place: USA: Lake Mendota...
TTATAAGTAGCAACATCATCTTCATTAAAGTCTTCATCAAAAAGAACCTTCTTAACTCTACTAAGTGAAAGTTTTTCTTTGTCAATTTGTTCTAATTTTCTTTGAGCCCATTCGATACCTTCATCACCACCCCACGCTAACCACATCAAACGACCACAACCATCACCTAACTCTTTATCTGAGTTCTGACGATGTCTTTCAAATGCTGCCATACGAGCAATTGTTTCACGAGATATATTCTCACCATTTGCTAATTGATTTGCTCTTTGCTTTCCAACAGGTGTACCACAAGAACCCCAACCATTTTCTTCAGCCCATCTTAAAGCTGCTTTAGCATTCTCTGATGCACCTTTTGGATAATCATTATAAGATTCTAAATTAACACTGATAGGTGCTTCTGTAGACCAAGTGTTATCTGACACACTGGCTGTTTCACCTCTGAACTCATCTTCGGCTTTCTTGATACAAATAGCAACTGCTTGTGGTTGAGACTTTCCATTATCTATTTCGATACGGATACATCTTGATATAAAATCATCTTGAGATTCGTCTTGTCTTGGCGTAATTGGCATAATAAAACTTTAGTTTTTAGATATGTTTAAGAAAGTTCATAATGTTTATGATACTCTTCTTTGTTCTCGAAGTACCAAGTCTTAAGTTTGTTCCAAACTCTTACACGACATCCACTACAACCTTTAGAATATTCTCTTCTTTCCCAAAACACTACATTGTGCATATTGAATATAAGAGTGATGATATGAGCAGGTACAACATACTCTTCTCTACCATGCCAATCTTTGACTAAACACTCAATCTGTATAAAATCATCTTTACTTATCATAACGATCCTGAATTTAATTTTCTGCAGATAAACTCTGCTAATATACTACAAACTGCTGCTATGTATAAGTTCTGAGAACAGAGGAGTGCTATCCAAAATGTAGAGCACATACAACAGTTAATTAATCTTGAAAAAAGGTCATCCTTTTTATATAACAATCTAAGTCTTATAGTTGGTTCTGAGTTAATCCAAAGAACACCTAAACAACTTAATCCTAATATTTGTAGTATCATAATTCTTCTTTAATTTTTTCTTTTAATTCTTTTATCATATTATATACCGCTGATAACGGTAAGTCTATTTTTTTACCAATATCTCTCATCGACATCATCTTTGTAAAATATAAGTCGTAAAGAACTTTCTCATGACTTGGTAGTGTGAGATATATCTTTCTTATTTTAACCAGTCTATCAATCTCTAAATCGTTCCAGTTTTGATTTAAATCTATTAACCAGTCTTTGATATCATCTCTTACAACTTCTGACTTTAATTCAATTAAGTCATCATACTCTGCATCCACAATTTCTGTTTGTTCAGGTAGATTATTAACTCGTAAAGTTTTATTGAAATCTGAATTATACCAAGCAACTTGATTCTTCATCCAAGTTTGTAAGAACTTTATTCGTTCTTCACCATCTGGTATTTGAGAGAACCTCGGCCAGTTTTTGTTTAAGTAAATAGCCATCTGTGAAAGTAATTCAGGCCATTCATCATGTGACCATCTTTTTGACCACATACTTATTAAGGCATAATTAGATGTAAACCATATCTGCCAACTATTCATCCAGTTTAAGAACCTTTTTTAGGTTCGCTGCTGACTCGAACTCATCTAATTTAACGGCTGATGAAATCCACTTTTCTACTGTTTTAGTAATCCATATCCATATCATAAAGAACTCTGCTGGTTTACATATACTTCTGATAACTTCTGATTGCTCATCAATTTCTAATTGAACTTTAAATATCTCTCTATCTGAAAGTAAATCACTATGAACTGATGATGTATAAATGATATTTAATAAAATCCATATTTCATCTGTGCATTCAGAAGTGATAAGATTAGTCAGTGACTTAGGTATAAAGATAGTCTCTGCAATCTCTTCTTGAAGTTGTTGCATTGCGTCCATGATTACTTATATATTAAATCTTTATTCTTTAGATAATAATCTTCAAGTCTCTTTACCATATACTCAACCTGTTGTTCTCTTTTAGCAGAATCAAGTGTAGGTTCATAACCCCAGATATCTAAATAATAATCGGCTATAATAAAATAATCAAGTTCTGTGATTAGTTTCCATCTTACTTTAATTAAAATTAATTTAATCTGGTCTAATCTTTTAGATGTTAGTTGATAACTTTTAGCCACTCTTTCTGAGTGAGCAGTATAGTATTTGTTTCTTTTAGTAGGAATATATTTTTCTGTTTCTAATAATCCTGATTTAACTTTTAATTTACACATTTTACAATTCGGTTTCATTAATTTACTTGGTAACTCTACACCACATATTTGGCAGTGAGTATAACCGTTTTTTCTGATGTAAGCACCATAACACTTCTTACATCTACCAGCAGCATTATAAGCAGATGAACCTTCTTTTGTAAATTCTTTTTCACAACTTATACATCTTTTATAGTTACCTGGTCTTGCTTTACTCATATAGTGATATTCATTAATCCATTCGCTGCTGCCATAATAGACTCAGCTCTTTCTTTAAGAGACTGTGCTTGTGTAATCTTTTCTTGTTCAGATTGAGCAACACGATATCCTCTTTTATCACCAATAACTGGTAGTTTAGAATGAGTTCTTAAATAATTAATCATTTGACGAATTCTTGAATCACTACATCTATAAGACAAACCTGCTGCATCACACTCTTCTTGTAATAACATTTTAAGTTCAGGTGCATAAAGAGGTGACCTCATTTTAAGAACGTGAATAAGTAGTGGTATAACTTTTACAATCTCTTCGTGATTGAGTGGTTTAGATTGAGACATAAAGTTTTTATTTATTTTATTAAAGAATGAAGAAGAAGTTTAAAATCAAAAACCACCAGTCTCGAGTATATTTGGTAAATTGGCTATTCATGGAATATAAAGTGTGAGACCGGTGGTTTATAATAAAAGTTATCTATGTCTCTTATTATATCTTAAAGTTATTAATTTGTTTTAAAACAAAATGTAAATTAATTTCTATAATATGTAACGAACAATTCGGGTAGTCAAATACCTAAACCATCACTTAAAAAACCATCACTCACTCTGGTGGTTTTTTTATGCTGTTTACTTTTATACCGTTCATACCTCAACCATAAATATTCTGCTTGGTCATTAGATAATCCGTTTATAAGACACTCTTCAATAACAGCTTTATGCCATATACTACCAAATGTACTTTCGGTTATTTTAAGGCATTGTTTAAAAACGTTATAATGTTTTGGTTTTTCAATGATAAAGTGCCCGTATTCATTAGTTATAATTTCAACATCATTTACGGGCTCTTGATTTACGGGCTCTTGATTTACGGGCTCTTGATTTACGGGCTCTTGATTTACGGGCTCTTGATTTACGGGCTCATTAAAAAGATCAGCAAGATCTACTTTATTATCTAAATAGTACCAGGTCTGTCCTCTACCTTTAGAATAGGATTTGTTAGTCATTAGAACACCAGATTCTTTTAACTTTTTAAATACACTTGAAGATACTTCTTTATTATTATTAAAGAATGTTTCTCTTAAATATTTATTGGTGGATTCAACAGGTGCGTTACTCTTAATAAAGATAATGAATTTCTCTATGTCTTTAATTTTATACTTCATTTGGACAAGTTTACGGTTACATATATAAGATCATTTAAATGTGACCGTAAGGTCACAAACAATGTATCTAATACCTTTTAATGGTTATTTAATGTTTTTTTGGTGGGGTGGTGGGCTATTTAAAAATAACTCTTAGATCTAATATATGTGCCCGTGAAAAAAGTTTAGTTATTGTATAATTATTTTTTTAATCTGTTTAAGATAACCTACATCAGTCTTGAGTTCATCAAATGAAACATCTTTATAGATATACTTCTTTCTTAAACTAAGAAGTTCATTGTGGTAGATTGTACCTTTAAGTTTAGGTTGAAGATTATCAATGTAAATGATAACCTTCATTTTAGTTTTGTCGTCAGTTCTCATATTACTTTCTTTTCTTTTTCTTTGGCTGAACTGGTGCTAAGACGTGAGTAACCTCAGCGATAACACACTCACAATCTGCTGGTTGATAACCTAAAGCCATAGACAAAGTATCATAAGACATTTTACCTTCTTCTGTATAACCATAGAAGTTCTTTGACTCATCTTCATTTCTATACACGTGTAGTTTAACAATTTTTGCACCACAAGTGTCATGAGTAACAGAGATAGTTTTAGTGAACTTGAAACCTTGTGTCTCATAAAGACTAACACCTTCGTTAAACTGGTCTCTGGTATCGAAAGCCATAATCGCATCACAATCTCTGTGGTAGTAGTACCAAGCTTTTTTGATACCATCTTGTTTGTCGTTCTTGAAGAACTCAACGACTTCTTTTCTCGACTCTACTAAATTAATAACTGCAAATCCTAAATTGTTCATAATGTTTTATTTTTAATTGTTTCTGTAAAAGTAATGAATTGTTTTTAATCTACCAAATCTGGCTTTAGCCATTTATAATATACAATATCATAATCAACGCCATATATTTTAGATAGCTCAACAAAGATTTGTTCTCTAACATCTGATTCTGTGATACCACACAAATCATAAACATTATGTGTCTCACGCCATACATCACTGAATGTTACATCGGTCATAAATTGAATAACTTCTTTGTCTCTTGAATTTACTGATTTATACCAGTTCTTTACTTTTGTTCTTTTAGTTGCCATGTTTTAAGTTTTAATTGTTTCTATAAATATAAGAATAGTTAATTAATTTGCCAAATCTTTTGATAAAAGTTTTGCAACATAGTTTATGATGGACCATTTATCAGTGATTTCTGTTGGTACAAAGTAACTGATATTGTGATAGTAGTCAGAGAATACTTCATTTGTGATTCTTTGACAAGCCTGAAATTCTGTTGCTTGTTTCAAGTCTGAATAGTTAAGTTCGTCTAAGTAAATTTCTCGTGTCATAATTTCTAATTGTTTATTGTCTTACAAATATACGGATAAAAAACAAATAAACAAATTTTTGATATAATAATTATGAAAAAGCACGAAAAGCCAGAAAAGGATAAAGAGCAAGTCATATCGGCTCTGGTTAAAATGAGAGTTGAAAAGTTTGCCACCACTAAAACTTTATTAGATTTTTTAATGAATCAAATAGGTTACGGTCAAACTTATTCTTATGAATTAATAAAACTAAGTAAAGAAAGAATCAATCTTATTTTTAAGGAAGAATATGAGCAGTCTTTTCACAATGCAATAGCAAGACTTGAAGAACTTATAGAAACTACAAAGAATGAAAAGGTGAGATTAGAATCACAGAAAGAGATGAATAAGTTACTTGGCTTATACAGACCACAGAAAGTTGATATAACCTCAAATGGTAAAGATATATCAGTATCAGAAGTGATAGTAAAGATAGTAAGAAAAGAAGATGAGTAAAATTTACCTGAATAACAAATCACTTTACAAAGAGATACTAATATCAAAAGCAATGGGTAAATTAACACGCGAAGCAGAAAGAATGTTAATCTTATTAGCAAAAAACACAATCAAAAAATTCTACTATCATAATCCTGATGATAAACAAGATTGTTTACAGAACGGACTTTATATGATGTTTAAGTTCTGGTATAACTTTGATGAGATTAAAAGTACAAACGCCTTTGCTTATTATACAGAAGTGTTTAAGAGAGGTGTTGCTGCTGGTTACAACCAACTATATAAAAAGATTGACGGTGAGTATATGTTTAATCAATCATTAGACTATACTGACGCTCAAGGAAACAAAATAACAAACATATGAAAAGAACTAAATTAATGTTGGGAGACAACATCGAATCACTACGAAAACTTCCTGATAATTCAATTGATAGTGTGGTTACAGATCCACCATATGGTTTATCATTTATGAATAAAAAGTGGGACCACGATGTTCCATCTATTGAGTTTTGGTGTGAAGTTTATAGAGTTCTAAAACCAGGAGGACATATCTTATCTTTCGGTGGAACAAGGACATATCACAGAATGGTTGTGAATATAGAAGATGCTGGTTTTGAGATTAGAGACCAGATTATGTGGTTATATGGTTCAGGATTTCCTAAAAGTCATAACATCGGTAAGGCTGTTGATAAGTTACAAGGTAATGATAGAGAGGTTGTTGGTGAAATGAAAGGTGCTGGTTCAACAGGAACAACATATATATCAGGTCAAGAACATCATGATGGATTAGATAAAGGTGTTTTTAAGAGTTCATATATTGGAACAAAAGGTCAATCACCTTATGAAGGTTGGGGAACAGCTCTTAAACCAGCAAATGAACCTATCTGTGTTGCTCGTAAGCCATTAAGTGAAAAGTCAGTTGCTGAAAATGTTTTAAGATGGGGAACTGGTGGTATAAATATAGATGGTTGCCGCATAGAAGGAATAGACCCATCAAACGCAAAAAGAATTGGTAAAGAATATACAAGTGAAGCAACAAATGAAGGTGAAGTTTTTGATACACTTAATAAAACCGCAATTGTTGGTGGTTCATTAGAAGGCAGATTCCCAGCCAACATCATATTAGAATGTATATGTGATGAGGTTATTAAGGGTGAAAAAGGTGAAGTTAAAACAACAAATAGAATAAGAAAAGGTGAAGCAGCAGGTGGATTAGATATAAATGAAAATAGAAAAGCAGTTGAAGGTATAGACAATTATAATGATAAAGGTGATATTCATACTAATCCGATGTGTCCGTGTCGTTTGATGGACGAACAAAGTGGTTTATCAAAAACTAATCATAAAGGTAATAGAACTGATAAAGGTGTTGTTACTGGAGTAATTGGATTTGGAAGAGGAACAGAAGTAGCAAGATGTGATAGTGGCGGAGCCTCACGCTTTTTCTATCAAGCAAAAGTAAGTAAGGCTGAAAGAAATATGGGTTTAGATAGTTTTGTAATAAATAAGAACACACATCCTACAATAAAGCCCGTATCACTTATGGCTTACCTATGTAGATTAGTAACACCACCTAATGGTATTGTATTAGACCCGTTTATGGGTTCTGGTTCAACAGGTATAGCAGCACAATTAGAAGGGTTTAGATTTTGTGGTATGGAAATGGATAAAGATTACTTTAAGATTGCTGAATCAAGAATAGAAAACTACGAACAATATAGAAAATTTATAAAATGAAACTACAGATAGAAGGTAACAGATTATTAGATGAGATGTTAAACTCAGATAAAAGATTCTTCTTACACATAGGTGGTTCACGTTCTGGTAAGACTTATTCTATTCTACAATACATTATAATCTATTGTTTCAAGAACAAAGATAAGACAATAACAATTGCTCGTAAGACTTTTCCTTCTTTAAGATTAGGTGCTTACCGTGAGTTTATTCAACTCTTAAAAGACTTAGATGTTTATAAAGAAGAATCACATAATAAAACAAATAACTTTTACAATCTAAACTCAAACACAATTCAGTTTATATCAATCGACCAATCACAGAAACTGAGAGGTCTTAAACACGACTTAGTTTTTATTGATGAGGTTAATGAAGTTAGCAAAGAAGAAGCCGACCAACTCTTTATGAGAACTGAAGACAAGATTATAATGGCTGAGAATCCATCCGATGCTCTTCACTGGTCTCTTAAACTTAAATCAGATGTAGATGCTCTTTACTTACATTCAACTTATATTGATAATCCTTTCTTACCACAAGCAATTGTTAGTCAGATTGAATCATATAAAGAAACAGATGAAGATTTGTGGAATGTGTTTGGTCTTGGTCTACCAGCCAAGAACAATGAACTTGTATATACAAATTATGAATACTGGCATTCAGAAGATGAACTATTTGAGATAGATGAAAAAGGTGACAAACATCCTAAGTATGAAGATGTTGTTATTGGTTGTGACTGGGGTTATCAACACCCTTCAGCTATTATTAAGTTATGGATTGATTCTAACTATAGAAGAGTGTGGGTTAAAGAATTGATACACGAAAGTTATTTAACAACAGAAGACTTAATCACTAAGATGAAAACGTTTAACATAGAAGAGTTAAAACTATTTGGTGATTCAGCAGAACCTAAAACAATTGAATCAATTAGAAGAGCAGGTTTTGATATTGAGTCATCAATGAAAGAGGTTAGAGAAGGAATAGATTGTGTTAAAAGTTATAAACTTTTCATACACTCCGAGAGTATAAAGTTACAAGAAGAATTAAGAAGATACAAATGGAAAATCAAAAACGAAATGAGAACTGATGAGCCTGTTAAACTATTTGACGATGGACTATGTGCTATTAGATACGCACTCTACACCTGGACAAATAGAAACAGTAGAAGAAACTCATATGATTTCGATATTGATTGGATAGACTTATAAACAATTAAATTATGATAAACGCAGGAACAACAAACATTATTGTAGTAGAACTATACGATGATGGTGAAATAAGATTAGAAGAACTAAGAGTTATGTTAGACGATGAATGTATCGCTAAATCTTGGCGAGAATATTATAAAGGTAAAAAAACCATACAAGGTGGAGCAGATGATATGAGTTACTACACCTTACCTCTTTGGTATCAAAGATACAAAAAAATAGACGAAATTTTGTAGATGGAAGTTACAAAAACTATTATACATGAAGACCAATTCATTAGATTAGAAAAGATAAGTTTTGGTAAATATAAAAGACCACCAGTTTATCGTGAACTTATTAAGACTAAGTCTGGTAATGTGTCAGAGGTTAAAGAACATAAGACCTTACCTGACTGGTACTTAAGGTCTAAAAAATTAAACTACTTACTTAATGAAGAAGATTGAAAGTTGGGCTGATATAACTATTGGTCAGTATCAAGAGATGATGCTTATTGAAACAGAAAATGATATAACAAGATTTATACAACAAATCTCTATTGCTTTAGACATTGACTCTGAAGAGATTAGAAAACTATCTTTATTAGAGTTTAAGAAACTACAAGAAAATATGTCTTTCTTATCAGTAAAGGTAGAAGCTGACTTATCACCTATAATTGAGATTGATGGTAAAAAGTATGGATTAATTCCTGATATGGGTACAGTAGATGCTGGTACTTTTATAGATGCTGAACAATTCAAGGAAGATACTATACTTAACTTACATAACTTAGTTGCCCTAATTTACAGACCAGTTATAAAACAAGATGGTGATGAGTATGAAATAGAGAGACATAAGGCTGAAGGATTTGAGAGACGAGCCAATCTGTTTAAGGAAAAAGTAAGTATAGAAACCGTCATGGGAGCTGTGGTTTTTTTTTCGAGTGTCGCGACAGAATTATCAATCAATTTACTAACTTATTTGGCGGACCAACACAAGACTCAGGAGACACCGACGAAGACGAAGAAGACCCGAACACGTACGAAGAAAGTCAAAGAATAAGTTTTCAGAAAACCTGGGGTCTATATGATATGGTTTCTAATTTAGCTGATGGTGATATAATAAAAATTCAACATATCTATGACTTACCAATAGTTGCTTTATTTAACCACCTATCTTATAAGATATCATCAGGTCATAAAAAACAAGCATAATAAAATAAAACATATCTTGTATGAGCATTGGATATCTTTCACAAAACGGTATGAATGTAGTTTTCAATCAATGGACTACAGCAGATCCTAACATTAATCAATATGGCTTCGGTCAATTATACAATCAAAACGGCGAACCTAAAGTCGCACAACTTTATCCAGGTATGTGGGTTAATCCTGTTAACACTATACCTAGCGTTGACTTATACACAGTAAGTAGAAACTATCAAATCATAATCTATGATTTAGTATTTGATGCTAATGATGGTACGAATAATCAAAATCATGTTGTTTCAGATTGTGAAGAATTAGCGTTTAGATTAATTAGATTCTTGAGAGAAAAGTCTGATGTGTTTGATATCACAACAACACCTACAATCACACCATTTAATGATAGATGGTTAGATGATGTGTCTGGTGTGATTATAGATATCTCAATAGAGTTTAATGGTGAATCTTCTTATTGTGAAGATCCTGACTACTCATTCAATATAAAAACTAACGATATATAATGGCACAAAAAAAGGTTGGGTTCTCAAACACCAGTAAGATACAAGGTGACAGATTAGTCATCAACAATGGTTTAACAGCTTCTATTAACTTCGACTTTCAAGGTGGAAGTGATTTAACATTCAAGATGCCTGTCGCTGATGGTTCAGCTGGTATGGCTATCATCACAGATGGTTCAGGCAAATTAAGTTTCGGTACAGTGAGCGGTGCTGGTCAGGTAAACGGTTCAGGCACAACACCTACACATGCTTACTGGACTGGAACTCAGTCTTTAGGCTCTTCACAATTAGAAGAAGGTTCAGGTCAATTGGTTTTTCCTTCAGGTACAGTAGGTTCACCTGGTATCACATTTAAGTTAGATACTGATACAGGTATCTATCGTTCAGGTGCTAATAAAGTAGCTATTGCTGGCGGTGGTGCCAAAATGGCTGAATTCACATCAACTAATGCTACGATTGGTTTAATCAACTATACAGGTCAATTATCAGCAACAGCAGGATTTGTTTTATCAGTTGATGGTTCAGGTAACACATATTGGGCCGAAAACTATTTAGGAGCTACAGGTGCTGCTGGTACATCAGGAACATCGGGTCAAGATGGTACATCAGGTACTGATGGTGTTGTTGGTACAAGTGGTTCATCAGGTACAAGTGGTGCTCAAGGTGCTACTGGTTCTGGTGGTACAATTGCTAACTATGGTTCTTTCTTTGATACAACAACTCAAACTAACTTAGGAGCTACTTACTCAAATCCTATTAGATATAACACAACTGATTTATCAAATGGTGTTTCTATACAAAACAATAGTCAAGTTTTAATTAGTCAAATAGGTACTTATAATATTCAATTCTCAGCACAGATTGATAAAACTGATGGTGGTTCAGATGAGATTTCAATATGGTTGTCTAAAAATGGTTCTAATATTCCTTGGACTTCAACAACAATTGAACTACCTACAAATGGCTCTGAAGCAGTTGCTGCTTGGAACTTCTTAGTTGATGCGAATGCTAATGACTATTATGAATTATACTGGCATTCAAACGATATTGATATGAGATTATTAGCCGCTGCTACTCAATCAAATCCTACAAGACCAGCTATACCTTCAGTTATATTAACAGTTAGTCAAGTAACTTATACACAAGTTGGTGCTACAGGTGCTAATGGCACATCAGGTACATCTGGCTCATCAGGATTAAGTGGTACATCTGGTACATCTGGAAGTAGTGGTACTTCTGGTTCAAGTGGCTCGGCTGGTACGTCTGGTTCTGCTGGTTCATCAGGAACAAGTGGTAGTTCAGGTTCATCAGGTTCAAGCGGTTCAGCAGGTAGTTCAGGCTCATCAGGAACGAGTGGCTCAAGTGGTTCGGCTGGTACATCTGGCTCATCAGGTTCAAGTGGTTCATCTGGCTCATCAGGAACTTCTGGCTCATCAGGAACTTCTGGCTCAAGTGGCTCATCAGGTTCAAGTGGTTCGGCTGGTACATCGGGTATATTTACAGGTGTTTTCTTTGAGACTTTTATCACATCAGGTGGTACGACAGCTTCTTTACTTTCTGGAACTTCTGGCTGGTCTGGTCCTACTTACTCAGGTACTTTAGTAAACACACTACAAGGTCAAAGACACTGGGATGTTAATTATGTTTATGAAGCAGTTGATGATAACTTATGGGTAAGATATTCTATTGGTACAGCAACTGGTGGTGTAGCTGGTTCATCTGGTACATCAGGAACTTCTTTATCACTAACGGTCTCTGATAGTTATTTTTTAAGACCACTTTCTGGTGGTTTGACTGGTTCAACTGATTTATATCATTATCCAACTTACAAATCTTCTAACGCTCATAGAGTTGGAATAGAAAGTACGGCTGTAACCAATGGTGGTTTATCTATAGAACTTGCGGCAGGTGCGACTGGTTCTTGGAATCCACTTTTATTTAACGGAAATGCTGGCGGAAGTATGTCTATTGTTTGGGAGTTCAATAGTATAAACTCACCAGCTGCTCCAACTTTGGTGGCCAGAAAAATCTCTAACGCGATTGCTTCTTTGGATTTCTATACACCATTTAATGATGTATCAATAAGAACTTTACAATTAAGAGGACAACAAACAGAGCATAATGATGGCTCGTCAGCAACTCCATCTATTACTTTCTTTGATGATACTGATACTGGTTTTTACAGAAACACAACAAACAGAATAACTGTGGTAGCTGGTGGAGCAACTGCTGGAACTTTCTACTCAGGTGGTTTAATTGGTGAATTAAAGACCATTGATGGAACAACTACAACACCATCTATATCATTTGCAAACGAACAAACAACAGGTTTTTATAGAAGTGGCACTGGTGTGATGGCTGTTATAGCGGCTGGTGCAACTGCTGGTAGATACTCATCACTCGGATGGCTTGGTAACGTTCTTGCTGGAGATGGTGCATCTGCTGCACCATCTATAGGTTTTTCAAACGACCAAGATACTGGTTTTTACAGGGTTGCTGCAAATAGAATTGGATTTGTTTCTGGTGGTCTTTTATACGCGAATCTTTTATCGAACGAGACAGATATGTTTCAAGTAAGAGGACAAGCAACAGCATCAAATAATAGATTTTATCATTACGCTCTTGCGACTTCTGGTGGGGATGGTAGATGGAAGTTAGGTATAGAATCTGATGGAACGACATTTGTTTTAGATAGATGGTCTGGTGCCTCATTTGTAAATAACTTTTTAAGAGTATCAACAACAACAGCATCAATTTCTTACCCAACTTCTTTTACATCAACAATTTTAGCATCAGATGGGGCATCTGGAACACCATCACTATCGTTTATAAATGACCCAACAACTGGTTTTTATAGGATAGCAAGCCGTGAGGTTGGTTTGTCTGCTTTTAATTATAAGATAACCTCGAACTTTGATGAAGCGAGATTTGATATACAAAGTGCTACATCGGGTCAGGCATATAGACATTTTGTAAGAGATTCTGATGATGTGTATGGAATATATGATTTGACGAATGCGAGAACTTGGTTTAGATTTACGGCCAACTCAAATGTTAATCAACAAAAATTAACCTTGTTGGAAGGTGGCGGTCAGACATTATTTAATGATGGAACGTCGGCTACACCATCGATTGCTTTTAATAATGATACTGATACTGGTATATTTAGAAATACAACAAATGAAATTGCTATATCAGCTGGTGGAGTAAGAAAAGCAGTTTTTACACCAACGGCAATTTATTTAGAAGATGAGACATATTATCCAGATGGTTCAGTTTCAGTTCCAGCTATGGCATTTAATAATGATACTGATACTGGTATATTTAGACCAGGTACAAATCAACTCGCTATCTCAGCAGGTGGAGCGACAGCGGCAACTTTTAAATCATCGGGTGTTAGCATAAATGGTTCTGTTAATGCAAGTGTTTCTACACTTACACTTAGTGGTGGTACTTCTACTATGAGTTGTACACAATCTAACTTCTTTACAATTAGTTTAGGTTCTGGTCTAAATACTATTAATGCGTCAAATATACAAACAGGTCAAACAATAAACTTATTAGTAACAACTACAGCAAGTAACAGTATAAGTTTTGGAAGCTCAATAAAACAAATCAGTGGAGCAACATATTCACCAACAAATGGCGCAGGTACTGATATATTGACTTTGATATCATTTGACTCAACAAACCTTTACTTGGTTGCTGCTAAAAACTTTATTTAATAATGAACTTTGCACCTTTTACATATTTTAATAAAGCACAATCCAATATAGTAGCGGTAACTTATGTGGGTTCTACATTTAGTACGGTTGGTTTAACAACATATACTTTTAATAATGTAAATTTAGGTAGTCCTGGTTTATGTATAATAACAATTGGTCATGAACACAGTGGAACTATCGGTAGAACTGTTAGTAGTGTAACATTAGCTGGTGTTACTATGTCATTAGGTGTTGAACAAGTTTCAACTGGAGCGGTACAAGCTACTGGTGCTGCTATTTTATATTTAAGACAAAGTGCACCAACTGCAAGCATTGTTGTTAATTTTTCTGGTTCATCTAATAGATGTCATATTTCAGTCTATAATATACTAAATAATACATCAGATAGTCCATTCCAAACAAGGTCAAACACATCAAATAACGGACGTGGTTTTACACAATCTTATTCAGGTTTAAGTGCGAGTTCAATGTGTATATTGCACTATACTATAGGATTAGATTCGGTCACTGGTCTTAGTTGGTCGAATGCAGACTTAACATTTAACTCTGCTGTAACTGGAACGACAAGATATAGTGGTGCTACTTTTTTAACAACAACTTCAGGAGACAGAACAATAGCAGTAACTCATAGTAATTCAACACAACCATTATCTTTGGCTGGATGTGTTTGGGTATAAATAATATTTAAGTTAATGGAATATATTTTTAGACAATTTAAAAACAGAACGCCGAGATGGAAAGGTAACTTAGCAATAAGATATCCAGGTAACTTTCTTCTTACTATTGAAGATGAGAGTTCTCACTATTTTATCAACTCAAGAGATGGTATAAACTTTTCTGAATTAAATAGTTTTCCTCTGACTCAAGCATCTTTTACTGATGTTGCTTATTCACCTACATTAGATAGATTTGTAGCATCTATAAGTAGACCAGATGTTTATACACAAGGTTTATTTTTATATTCAACATCTGGTCCTTATAACTGGGCTACTGGTTCAATGACTTATGCGTCAGATTATAGGTCAGTTTGTTACTCATCATCTTTAGATAGATTTGTAGCAGTTGGTGATGCAAAACCAATATGGTCTGATGATGGCGTAACATGGAATGCACCAACTAATGTACCTAAAAACGGTTGGTACTATGTAAGATGGGTTGAAGACATAGGTAAATTCTGTATGATTAACTATGACTATTCTGGTAACTACTTCGGTTACTCTGTTGATGGTAAGACTTGGTCTTCTGTTACTGGTGTATCTGGTTTAGAATTCGCTTATTCTACTAATTTAGGTAGATTAGTCTCAGTTAATTTAGGATTTAGTTCATTTGCTTATTCAGATGATGAAGGATTAAATTGGACTACAATAACTCAATCTTCAGCGACAGTTCCAGACTTGAATTATTTTTCTATAGACTATTCACCAACTTTAGATTTATTTGTAGCAGTAGGAAAGGGTAAAAGTTCACCACAATTTGCAACAAATCAATTTATTGTGTCAAAGACGGGTGTCACTTGGTCTTCTGTTACAGCATCTACAAATACTTGGGAGAAAGTTTACTGGGCACCGGAGTTTTTACAATTCTATGTTACACCAGCATCAAACTTTAATGCTGCTCAGACTTACGCTTACTCTTCTGATGGATACTCATGGTTTACAGCAAGTGTTATTGCTGGTACTTCTACCGGTGGTGCGGTAAAAGCGATAGTATCAGGAACAAGATTATATTAATATGAACGAACTACAAGCACTTTTAGAAGCAGCAGCAAACCTATGGGGTCAAGAAACAATTGCTGCTATTCTTAAACAATTAGATTCTTATCCTATTCAATGGAATGGTACACTTCGTCGTTCAATAATGTATGAAGAAACAGAACCATTTAACTTTAAGTTTTTAATGGCTGATTATGGTCAGTTTCAAGATGAAGGTGTTGATGGTACAAATAATTCATATAACTCACCATATAAGTTTAAGGGTAACTGGAAAGGCACGGCTCATTTTATAAAACCTTGGGCTGATGCTAAAGGTCTAAATTCATTTGCTGTGGCTCGTTCAATTCAAGCAAAAGGTATAAAGCCTCGACCTTTCTTTAAGAGTGTCGTAGAATCAAGATTACCTCAGTTAGAAGTTGTTATTAATGAGACTTATCAGAACTATCTGAACGCAGCAATTCAGAGAGCTCAAAACTCATAATAAACATACAACAAATTCCTAAACATATTCTATAAACATAGAATAGAAAATGGCAATCAGTATAATAAGTAATTTTACATCAGGTAGATACTATCCATCATCAAACCCGATTAACTGTACAGTTAACTCAAATAACTCAGGTAAGTGTAACTTTAGATATATTTGTGATGTATATGTAAACGGTACAAAAGTCTTTACAGACAAATTATTTCCAGATCCTAACACAGGTTATGCTTTCTTTCAATTATCTCGTGTGATACAAGATTATATTGAAACAAGTTTACCTAAAACACCTTATATTCATATTATTAATCCAGCAACTACAACAACAGGTGCTGGTTCTGCTATATCTGTTTATTGTAGATTCGGTGAAGAATATGACCAATCAACTACTTGTGATGGACAAGTAAGTCAATATCTTAATTTAGGTACATCTAACACATTCAATGTTTTTGAGACAGCAATTCCTTATGAAGACTTTCCTACTTTTGATTTTAATGATTATTTAGTCGGTACAGCTTCATCAACTAAAAAGTTTTTAACTAACTCACCTCGTGAGATGGATATCACTTATAATGATTCTTATTTTTTAGATTTTATAACAAACACAACTATCACAGGTTCTTTCTCAGTTAATGTTGAAGGATTCTCAGCAACTGGTTCTGTTGTAAATAAAAACTACACAAGAAA
>Ga0164293_10002142_pt1 | contig 16693 bp, 6 predicted proteins | sample GEODES118metaG_FD_111487 | JGI IMG/M metagenome (GOLD analysis project Ga0164293, IMG submission 111487) | Eutrophic lake water microbial communities from Lake Mendota, Wisconsin, USA - GEODES118 metaG | ecosystem: Environmental > Aquatic > Freshwater > Lake | place: USA: Lake Mendota, Wisconsin...
GCTGAATGTTTGTTGTTTACAGATACGCTATCCCACATTTTACCATATAGACTACCATCATTACCAATTCTGCTAACAGTATTTTTATTACTATTTTGTCCAAATAAATATAGCTGATCTGCTGAATCAGAAATTCCTACTATTAGTCCATTTCCAGTAATGATATTCTTAATGTTGGGCATTATTCTTACTTTCTGTCGTATAACATCTGATTAAAGTTTATTGATCAGGCTAGAAAGTAATAGAGATCCGTTAATTGGTGCAGTAGCTCCGAATCTTATATATGTAATAATATTCGAATTTGCAGGACACGGCAATACCTTATTGCCGCTAACTAATAATCCTCCAACAAATTTACCAGTAGTAGTAGGTGATCTGGCGCTATTAGTATATGTATTATTAGTAGGGTTATATATACCATAGTAACTAGAGTTGTATGGTATTAATAAAACATTATTATTTGGTAATAATACACCACCAGCAAATGCAAGAGTTCCTTGGCCGTGGGCTGGTCCAGCAGTCAAAGAGTTCGCAGTAATATCATATATACTAATATTAGTAGCATTTTGTGGTATTAATACAACTTTATTAAGAGACGGAATTAAAACCCCTCCAAAATAAGCACCATTACCAGCATTGTGGGTGGGGCCATTTGTATAGGTATCATTTGAAGGATCATAAATCCCAACGCTTGCTGCATTATGTGGGACAAACAGAACCTTTCCATTATTTAATGATACCGCCCCGGCAAATACGGCATTAGAACCCTGATTATGGGCTGGGCCATTAGTATAAGCATTAGTTGATGGATTATATAGTCCAATAGTAGAAGATGAATATGGTGCCATTACTAGATTTTCTTGTGATGTTAAAACCCCTCCTGCGAATCCACTAGCAACAGGACCGTCAGAGTAGTAATCTTTACCAACATTGTATATACCTATATTTGAACTGTTATATGGAATCATTAATACATTATTTCCGTATAATACTCCGCCAATAAATGCAGCAGTTCCTTTTCCGTGTACTGCACCATCAGTATACGTATTATTATCTATATTATATAGTCCTACACTATTAGAAGAAAATGGTACAAAAACGGCATTTTCATTATCAACTAATACTCCTCCATTAAACGATGGAAGAGTTTTTGATAAAAGAGGCCCATTTGTAGCAGTTAAAGACTTGATATTATAATTCCAATTAAAAGAACTTATTTGATCCCCAGGATTAGATGGTGAAGGTGCGGGGGTGGGTAAAGGAGAACTGGCGTAGGTTACTCTGGTTACAATAACATTATCGATAGCTGCACCCCCAGGAGATATGCTAGAATTTGGGGACGATAAGCGAATCTTGGTCATGGAAGAATTGGCTGTAAAAACAAAAGACTTACTCTGCCAACCTAAACTATTATATGTTTTGCCAACAACCACTGGCTTAATAGCAAAAATCTGATCGTAAATTATTTGATTGTTACTATTAGACAGAGATACTTTAGCCATCTTATCTGACGTACTACTAAAACCCGGAGTATTACCCATGGTAAATTCAACTAAATAATCATATCCTGAAACACTATTAAATGATTGTTCTATATATCCAGACTGAGAGGAAGCTCCCAAACTAACAAATGGGTTGTATCTCTCAGACTTATTGCAATATGACATAGATATAACGCTTACATCACTACCAGATATGATCCATGGAGATATGCTATTGCTGTCAATCGTTGCTTTTCCTACTAGTCCTGTTGAGTTATCGCATTTTCCTGGTAATGTTTTTCTAGAAAATAAACTATTATTAATCAAATTCTCTGGACAAATATTATATAGATAGTTGTCTGTGTACATAGCTAGAATTTTTCTTAAGCCAGACACATATTTTGCTGACGATACTCCAAAAGTTGTAGATGGACCAACGAATCCGTATGTTCCCACATAGCTGTAGTTTATGGTGTTGAATAGTAAAAATTTTGGTTCATTATCTCTAGCATAAGCATCAAATACATACAAATATCCGTCCGGATCATATGCCAAACTGTATGGTCCATTTCTTGTGAATCTACCAGCTTGTGGAACATGTAGTTGGTAGCTAAACAATGTCGTTTGATTAGACAAGTTAATAAAATACAGGCTGTCATTTGTTGTATACATTAACAAATTGTTAGAAACATACAGAGACTTAGCATAAATATTCCAAGACTGTAATATAGCATTTGTTGTGGTATCAACCTGATAAATTTTATCCACAGAATTAATATTAGCTGAAATATATAGTTTACCATTAGCCTCATCAACAACCATATCATATACCATAGATATATTACTAAGTATGTTTGTGAATGAGGAGAGATCTGTTGTTATCCACATAACAACTTGTTGTTTAGTAATACTGTCAAGTCTTTTTTCTATTTTACCATAAAGCTTACCTACTGAAGAACTAACAACTAGCTTGGTTGCTACTGGAGACTGTATGCCGGTAACAAATTGAGAATTTGAGCTTTTAACAGATAGTGTATCAGCATCTAAAGCTGTGACAACACTATTTACGCCGGAAGAAGAATTATTATTTATTCCAACATATATCGTATTAGATACAGAATCATATGCGCATGAACGAACGGGGTGTGTCAATTGTGTATACTGTAATAGTCTGTTATTCAATACCGATGTTGACAGTACCTCTCCGGTGGTTGTACAGTGAAAATACCGCAATCCTGCAGCATCAATATCAAAACCGCTTATTTTAGGGGTATTGTATTTTGTACTACTATTAGTAATATGTCTTATACTGTCTGATGAGGATGTTGGCGTTGGGGTGGGTGTAGTTGTTGGGGTTGGACCTGGTGTCGCAGTTGGAGTTGGGGTTGGGGTAGGAGTAATAGGTATGATGTTTTCGGATAAAGACCATTTGTTAGCTAAGTAATTTTTAACGGTATCTATGTTGTTTCCTGTCATAGTTCCACTATAAATTAATAGCTCACCTATTTCACCAAAATCTGCATTTGGGTCATCGCTAGACGCTACTATTTTTAGCTTACTACTACTATTAGCAGATGATGGCGTATCAGAAAACCTATTATCAGCATAAGATAAGTTATTTATTGTAATAGAACCCCTGTTAGATGCACTGGCAGATGGATTAGTATTAATATGAAAAAGATACCAATTATTTTGTAGCATTTGACCAAAAGCAGATAATCCAACAGAGTATGAGCCAGAAACACCCTTACTAATATGCGTGGTAATACCAGATCCTCTTTTAGCGTTTGTTCCGAAGAATAGTCTATATCCTGGTCCAGAAGAGTTGTCGTCGTAGGTTGTGATGAGTATAGAAGTATTAGAGATAGAAGACAATCTATTAAACGATCCCAACTTCATGATTCCAAATATATGGGTAGAAGAACTATGCATAAAATTAAAGCTAGAAAAATCTACGCTATTAGGAGCCACAATACTGGATCCTGAATTATTTAGCTTTACTGATGACAGATTATTCACAGCATTAGGTATCAATTGGCTATTATTTAGTGACCAGTCCCCTGTTTGGCCAGACTGGTCGGATATAGTATTACCAGTAACTAAATTGGCATCTAGCCATAGTTTTAAATTGTTAGTTGGTATTGACATTCAAAGATCCTTAATTAATTATACTTGAAACCAGTAATTTAAAAAGTATACAGCAGAATCGGCTGTGATCCCATTGTTGCTAACTCTACACCATATCTTATATCTAGTAGGATTACAAGCACCACCGCTATTAAATCTAATTGTATTAGTATTAGTATTGCTCCAGCATGAAGAGTTACTTATGACAAATGGACTGGATGGAGTACATGAATCATAGGACACAGCCCACCATTGGTATGTTGTATTTCCTAAAGGATTATTTACTACTGGACTTACGCTCAAATTCCCAGCACTATAGGTAATATCTGAACCTATTGGATCAGATGATTCGCAGCCACTAGCACATTTAGGAAATAGGAATTCAGAACCACTAGCCTGACCACCATTACATCCATTACTAGCAGTACTATTTTTAACAAAACTAATAGTAGTTGCAGGTCTGGTCAGTGTTGGTGTTGGTGTTGGTGTTATAGTTGGAGTAGGCGTAACTGTATTAACTGTATCATAGACCGATACGTTATCTATAGCAGCTAGTCCACCAATATCGCTTACGGTAGATACTGAATAGAAAGTAACACTGTAACTAGTATTTGCATTTGTCTGGAAAACTAATCTTCTATTCTGCCAATTTAATCCACCATATGTTGTTTCTACTGGCTTCGTGACATTTAGATCAACATCAAATACGCTGTCATAAATAATATTGTTTAAGCTATCTTTAATTACTACTCTTGTTTCTCTTAATTTAGAAGCAGTATTCAAATATCCTGGTTGTCCAGCAATGTCAAAGGATAAAGAATAATTAGAGGAACTCTTGGCATTAAAGGTTTGTGTGACATATCCTGAGCTACTAGATAATCCTAAACCAACATATCTGTTTAATGTTAATGCTGAATTGCAATAATAGAATGACATAATTTGAGAGCCGCTATACAGGTCCCAATATGCTGTATTATTATTATTTTCTAAGCCTATGCCACTAACACATTTGCCGTTAGGAGCCGTGCCAGATGAATCAAAATCTCCATTACCTATCAAATTAGTTGCTGGAGCTCCTGTTCCTATCATTGTTCTCTTAACCCAAGTTATTCCGTCATCATTGCTACTTAAGTAAAAATTGATATTATTACCAACCACAATCAATGCATTATTGTAGTAAGCTATATTGGTCCAAGATGCTGATGCTGGTAATGGAGTAGAGGTCCACGAGTTACCATTATCTGCGCTAGAATAGACAGCATTTATATCAGAAGCGATGGCATACCACTTATTATTTGCAAATATAATTTCTTGCCAATTAGCAGATACTGGCATATTTCCGACAGACCAAACGATATTTGCTACGGATGATGTATTAGCATTTAAAGTGCGAGTAAAAACGTTGTCATTTGCTGCTAGTGCTATAATAACGTCTCCAGCACTACTAACTGAAGCAGATTTCCAGTATGGGGTAGCCGATCCTAATCCTAGATTGTTATAACCAAAGGTCATACTTCTATTCGATCCCGGAACACAAACCAGAGCCTGATTATAGTTACTAGCAAACATGAACAACCTTGTTTTGGACTGAACCATTAATGTCCAGCTCTTAGTTACTGGTAGTGTGATACTACTCCAAGCATCAGCCGTAAGGTTATATCCGACTAATATATTAGTATTGTTTGCTATTGTAAATGCTGTATGCTGAGTGGATAATGCTGCTGCTCCTCCACTAGCCGTATTATTATTCCATCCTAAACCTACCGACCAATCTGTTGTAGACGGTAAGTTGTAACCTGACCAAACCTTAATATCATTAGACATAAGGGCGATATTTGTATTATATCCTAATAAGGTATATTTATTGGCATAACCATCATATATGATAGCATTTAGATAAGATATGTTATTAGCAGGTAGGTCGCCCACACCCCATGTATTAAATCCTACTTGTCCCTTATCATTATTACCCCAGCCCCACATCCTGTTATTACTATCTACTAATAGATTATGACTGCCTAGAGCACTAGATCTAACGTCATATATAGATACGTCTCCATCTGGAGCATTAATAGGTACGAACGATGTTTTGCCAACATAGCTTCCATCTCCTAGCTGTCCATAGTTATTAGCTCCGGCAGCGGCTAATAGAGAAACATTAAATACTGGTGGTGTTTCAGCTGGTGTGGAAGATGGAGTCGGACTAATTGTTATGGTCGGAGTTTGAGTAGGAGTAGGAGTTACTGTTGGTGTTTGGGTACTAGTAACTGTTGGAGTAACGGTTGGAGAAGGTGTTGGTGTTTGTGTAGGAGCAGCTCTGCCAATATCAGGCTTAATCTGTAAATCAACAACAGTATCGGGAATATTTAATCGACCACTAGTTCCTCCTAGTCGTACTCTTTGTCTAACTTGTCTGTTCCTATTATTAATTAAGAATAAAGACTTGTCAGTATTATCACCGAGTGTATATGTTATAGTGTTGTTAGTCAATAATACTCCGCTAGAACTATTAGTAGTGCTAGTAGAGAGATATTGTATATTAGATAATTTATTTACTATGCTATTAATAGTATAGATTGCTATGTTACTACCAACATAAACTCTATTACCATCAGCAAATATCTTAACAGATAATCCTGGAGCTAGTATGGATCCACTGCTATAATGATACAGCGGTATGTTGGAGGATGTATTTGATATTAGATCTCTAACTAAAACATAAGCATAATTATTGGAAGCGATATAAAGCTTATTGTTACTAAAAGCTATTCTGATGTTGGTGTGTCCGGATAAGCCATGACTGAACACCGTTGTTACAGGCAACCCTGTAACATTTAGCTGAATCTTAACAACATTTCCCGCACTAGTCAAAACGTAAGCATTATTACCAGTATCATCCAAACACATATCTTGCAGAGACACAGACGGGAAAGACGATATGGCAATTGTGGGTAGCTGACTATTACTAGTATTAATAGTTCTTATTGACTGATTACACAGAATTACCAAAGTAATGCCGTCAGGAGACAGTATTGATTTAGTAGGATTAGCGTCTGTAACTACTGCACCTATCACGCTATATTGAGCTGGGTCTGAGGGAGTAGTAGATAGTATATCTAGTTGACTAGATCCTTCTATGGCAACAAACGCTAAGCTATACTGATTATTAAAGCAAATAGATCGTGGCTTACCACTCAATCCTGTTACATAAGTAACTGATGAAAGATCAGAATTTCTAACAACACATAATCTATTATTGGCGTAATCTGCGAAAAACAATAGCCCAGCATCATATACATTTTTAATTTGGAATTGACCATCTAATAAGCTATTGATAGTACTGATACCCGGATCATTATCATTATTAGTGCCATATGTAAGATAAGCACCAGGAACAGGCACGGATATAGGATTATAATATGCTGCTTTATACCATTCGTCTTCTGTTGGGATCCAGTATTTTGCTCCAGCATTTTTTGGTACAGCAGAGACTATACCAGCCCCTAAAGTATATGCTCCACTTTCTGTATCCGAAGTATCGGTTGCTCCATTATGGAGCCAGTTACAATATCTTGCGGCATCCAACCAAGACACATAAACAACTGGTTTATTTCCAAATAGATTTTTAGAAATATATGAATATGTAGACTGAGATCCATATCTTACTATGCTGTCTCTGCTTGAACCGCTATTCATCCTAGTGTCGTAAAGAGCCCTAGAATCTGTTCTAGCAACGCTATTTAAGAACATGCAATAATCGTCATTAGTTACTAGTAAAAAATTAATCTGATAAGGATATGATACTGATCCTAAACCAGTAGCAGGATCTGCAACATTACCAGCATCTCCAACAGTAACGAAAGCTCCTAGTCCTAATGGATCTCCTGAAGTCGCAATTCTAAAACTTGTAGCAAAATCTGCTGTTAGTGCATTACTAGGAATTGAATTATTTTTTGATATACCATTAATATCGGCATTAAATGCACCACCACGAATACTTACAGTAGTATTATTTTGCACCCATTCTCCAGCATTACCAGACATATCATATAATCCATAGTAGCTGGTAGAACCGTGAGAACCAACTGTGCTAACGGAAGTAGCATCAGCATAGTGGGCCGCATTAATATCTAATGGTAAAGTTGATGTGGGACTTGGTGTTAAGGTACTGGTTGGAGTATTGGTAGGTGTAGTCGTAGGAGTCAGAGTTCTTGTGGGAGTATTAGCTGGACTACCTGTTACAGTTGGTGAGACTGTGGTGGTTGGGGTTTGTGTACTTGTTGGTGTGGCGGTCGGCGTTCGGGTGGCAGTTATTGAAGCCGTTGGCGTTTTTGTAGGAGTAACGGTATTGGTTGGTGTTGGTGTTGGTGTTGGAATAGCATTATCGCATTGGTAGCTAGATATGGTAGAGTTACCATCTCCTACACCATTAGAACTAGCACAGCTTGGAGCAATATCTTTTTGCGTAGCGTATGTCCAATAACCAGCATTAGTCCCACCTCTCTTATAGAAAGCAGCTTTATATAATTCATTAATAGTAGGAATATAATACTTAGCATTACTATTCCTGTTAATAGGATTTAGTAATGCATCAAATCCAGTTGGACGGTTTATTCCATTAAGAGTATAAGCTCCGTCTTCTGTAGTATTAGTATTTTGTGTCGTTGCATATGGTTTATTGTTATGAAGCCAGTTAACATATCTGACAGCCCTAAAATAATCTATATATATTGCTGGCTTATTAGCCATATTGTCTTTTGTTGAATACGAATATGATCCATCGACACCTATCCTGTTTATACCACCTCTAGAATCAGAAGTCATATCGCTTGAATACAAACCATAAGTATCTGTTGCTGCAACAGAATTTAAAAATGCTGCATATTCACAATTAGTAACAGGGTACTGACCAAGCATATATTCATAGCTAACACCGCCCTGATTATTACCAATATCTGCTAAATTATTAGAGTCTATAATAGTACTGTAATAAGGAAAATTATATGGATTAGCTAGTGTTGCAATACGTAAACCGACAGTTCTATAAAAACTTTGAGTTTCCATATTATTAATAGATACGATATTACTACGAGTATTTAACCCGTCATTATATGACATGCCAAAAAGATCTATAGTAGAAGGACCACCAGCATTATTAGAGTTCATAATTTGTTTTACATTACCCTGTAAATCAAATATATTATATGCGCTAGCGCTACCATTAGTACCGACAGTTGTTACATTACCGTCTTGAAAGTTCCAATCTGCACACTGGCTGTAGTTTAAGGTATTAGGTCCGACAGGAACTGGTAATGGGCTATTAGTTATGGTAGGGGTAAGGCTTGGGGTGTTAGTTTGTGATGGAGTATTTGTTGGGGTTACTGTGGGAGTATTGGTAGCTGTAGCACTAGGAGTTGCTGTGCTCGTATGAGTAACAGTATTAGTTGGAGTAGCCGTTACTGTTGGAGTATTTGTCGGAGTATTTGTAGCAGTGACTGTGGGGGTAAGGGTAGGAGTAGCGGTATTTGTTGGGGTCGGCGTTGCTGTCACATTAGTTTGTAGCAATAGTCTTCTGACAGGCCTGATCAAGAGTACGGTTGAACCAATACTAGATGTACTGAATTGCCCATTGCTAAAATTAATAGAGTTAACAGTATTGGTAGATACTGAAGAGGATAAATACTGGGATGCTTCCATACCGTTAAGAGTGGTTGTCTTCCAGGTTCTACAAATACTCTGAGCTGGATTACCAACAGTATAGCCAGCGCCGATAGGAGAACTATATATGTTGGCACCGTTACTATTAACAGTATAGTTAGTTGAAGTGGTAGGTTTAAAATTACGATATATTAGTTCTAGCTCATATAATGAAGGTAAATACCAATCAGTATATCCATTATAGGACGTAATTCCTAATAGATTACAATAGTTAAAAGCAGGATAGTTATCTAGACTAGAATCTATCCCTTTGGCTACTCCCTGATTAGATAATCCATTATAACTACTTAGATTACCCAACGTTGATAAAGAAGTGGATCCATTGACTAAGGAAGCACTACTTTCAACATCTTTACCAGCAACGATCAAAACCCATGCAGAATTTAAATTAGATTGATCCGAAATGTATCCCGCGATATGTCCTCCGCCATATTTTCTTCCTATTGCAGATACATCGTTAAAAAATGGTTCATAATCTAAAATCTTATCACAGATATCTGGTTGGCTAGCAGTAGGAGTGACGGTAGCAGTAGTCGTTACTGTGGTGGTAGGTGTAAGGGTTGGAGTCTGAGTATTGGTTGGAGTCCTAGTATTAGTTGGAGTTACGGTATTCGTAGGAGTTAAAGTATTTGTAGGCGTAACTGTTGGTGTTGCTGTTTTTGTTGGCGTTGGAGTAAGACTGTTTGTTGGTGTTGGTGTTGGGAAAGTTGCTATGTTTATAGAAGACCCGTCGGTTATCGTTAGATATAGCTTATCATATTCTAGAGAATCAAATAATCCACCGCTTCTTCCCCATCCTAAGAATCCTACACCACCGATATCTACGGTATAAACTTGTTGAAGCCCAACCGGAGAAGAGGTTAATAAGTATGGTGTTGCAATATTATATCTAAATATAGAAAACTTTTGCGTTAGAACTATACTATTATTATATGGAAGAGCTACATCGGAAACAGAATATAGGTCGTAAGATGGATTGTCAGATCTACTAATGATTAAGTAGAATTTCCCGGTTTCTAATTGCGATATCAGTCCCGTGCCAGAATAAGCATTCCAAGAATAATATCCGTTACCATCTGGTGCGATAGTGTAAATGGTATCTATTTTATCAACAATATCAACCGACAAATCTGCTAGATTAGTCGTTGGTCCTAAATACTCTACGAACTGATATTTTCGACTGATAGACAATCCCATAACATGAAATCCAGACCATTAGAATTAAGGGGTTAGTGTTGGCGCAACGAATCCATTGATAAAGGTACCAACATACTTAAGTCCTGTAGAAGCTCTAGTAAACCTAAAAAGCTTACCGATATAGTCGCTAGTTACGGTAGCTACACCTACTACGGTACCTCCAATTGTTATTGTTGTCGTTACCGGAACACCAACAAGATTACTTAATGCAGTAAATTCTAAAGAATCTCCGTTATTAGCGTTACCAAAGTTAACACCACTAGAGCCGACAGTTGTACCAGCAAAAGCTAGCGTATGCGTAAATGATGGGGCTGGTGTTGGCGTAGGAGTTGGAGTTTTTGTGCTAGTAACCGTAGTAGTTGGTGTTGGAGTAAGAGTAGAGGTCAAGGATGGTGTTGGAGTATTTGTTGGTGTTAGTGTTGGGGTTGGAGTTATAGTTGGTGTTGGTCTTACTAAGCAGTCATCGCAGTATATGTTCAAGTATTTGTCGGTACCGCCAGAGCATCCTGGAGTTTCTGGTCTTATATTAAGCTTGATAATACTAAACTTTTTCAGATATGGGGAGCTAGAATATCCTGCTCCGGTTGAGAATGGAAAACAATCTTCACAACCATCGTCTAGTATAGAATCAAATACAAACATATTGTTTAGAGTCATACTTGTACTAACAGCATTAAAAGTTCCGCTTCTGGGATAAATTTGTGCTGGCCAATTGGCTGAAATACCATCAAAAGAATAATAGTATTTTCTACCGACACTAAGACCAGAAACAACATTTGGAATATTAATACTACTATTGCTACCAGCAGTTAAGTTAAAGACACTATTATTGTCTATGGTTGGACATGCAACGTACGTGGTATAATCTGTATAGCTGCTATCTCTTCTTTGTACTATATTAATATAATCGTTATCTAAAATTTTTCCATTATCTAATAGCTGTACGCCAAGAACTACAGTCTTAGCCCCATTCATTGAAAGCATGGAACTAAAATTACCACTACTATAAGATGATCCGACACCACACTTATATGTATTAGCATATAATGAACCACTAAGCGGAGTAATAACAGGATTGCCAGTATCTCCAGTTAAAACAAAACGATATCCATATTCATAATTATCTTTTTTAGTATTGATTACGGAAACATTAATTGGTAGTGGTGCAGATATCTGCTGGTCTGTTAGGTATGTAATCTTATCATGATTTAAGAAAATATCTGGTTTTCCTATATTAATGTATTCTTGTGGGCATGTTGATGACACTGCTTGTGATAAGAACGAGCTATCAACAGATGGTTGAGAATCGTCTAAAGCAACAAAACTTTGGGCAGTTACTGGTGTAGCTATAACTTGTTCTCCGCAAATCATAACCATAGAATCTGTACAAACCATTGAATTATTTTTTAGTAGCTCTACAGTCACTACAACATTATTTGCACTATTAAATAGTACTGAAATTGGTATTATACCTTGTTGATTACTGTTACACATTATTGTTCCTGATTGTGGAACAACAGAAGGATTACCGTTAACTCCTGTAGCCCTAATATTAAAAGTATATGCAACACCATTAATAGCATTTGACACAGTAGCAGTAATTGGTAATGGCAGGGTACAAGAGTCATCCGGTACGTATAAAACAGCAGGATTATTAAAAGATACTAAAGTTTTGTCTAATGATAAATCTACTTGTCCGCCTACTGTTGGAACATAGTATGGGAATACTGTTTTTAATCCTGTTGAATATTCTTTTTTGTTTGATACAAAATAGTATGACTCTCCCGATATTAAGGAAGTCAAAGTTGACTGTGGGCTTATAGTATTATCGTTGTTCTTGAAAAATATAGGAATAGTACCATCTGGCTTTTGAGTACCATATATAACCTTAATATTCTGAATAAATTTTGTATACTGAGAATTCTGTATTGAGCCTGGAACTATGCCGTTGGGAACACTACTAGTTAGTTGCAAGTCCTGTTTACCGTCATAGTGAACAATACTAAATTCATTATCAATAATCATAATATTTTAGCCTTTTTATATACTATAACCACAGTCAGATAACATTAGATACACCTGGTTTAATGGTTCCACTGTAGTTTTGACTATTTTTATTTAACATTATAGAGCTACCATCAAATTTTGTTAAGTAAATTAAAGTGCCAATTTTATTAGTATTTAGCATGATATCCGTGGAAGCATTTATTAGTGGAATATTAGATAAACTTAAATTAGATGGTTCAGATACCTCTGGGATAGTTGGGATAGATAAGTATGTTGTAGTATTACCAGCGGATGGAATAAATTTGAAAATAGCAAAATCGTTAAATTTATACTCCCAATTATTCTTTGAATTAAGAACTATATCAGATCCATCAGGAATTTCACACCTCTGTAGTTCTCCGCATTTAATCACACACATCTGTGATGCCAATATATTAATACCGCTAATCTCCGCCTTGACTATGTGAGTTTTGGCAGGGTCCAGGTACATGATGGTGGAAAATTTTTGTTGTGTCGAAGCAGCACTAATAATTTGCGTAGAAGGATCGAACATAGCCGTATTATTTAATACAGAGTAGTTTATGGTGTATGGTTGACCGATAATAAGACCATCTAAATCAGCCGTTATTACCAGTTCTCTACATTGACATACTTTATGATCCAAAACAAAGATGTTTTGACCGGGTCTTTGTGGGGCGTAGTGGTCTAGGTTAAATTTTATGCTAGCTATTTTGCTCATTTTAAATTCTCATACTAATAGCGATTAGACAACAGCCACTTCTAATAGTTAAATACACTAGATAACAAAAAATTATCTGGTTTGGTGAAAATCTTGGTTAATTTTGACTTAAAATTTATAGGTATGCTTATACAAGTCGCTTAGTTTCGGTAGGGGTTGGCGTTGGACTTGGTGTCTTTGTTGGTGTTTGTGTTGGAGTTGTACTGGGCTCTGGAATGGGAGGATTAACGAGTACTATACATAAAGCATGTATTCTGTTATCCTGTTCATTGGAAACAGTACATCTAACAATACTTTGACCATTAGCATTATTACTTTTTAAGTTAGAAAATATCTTACCCAAAGCAACATTATTAGTGTTATCCATAGCTAAAATGCCACTAGCATTATCAAATACTAAATTACTATTATTAGACTCAGAACTAAATGAATAAGTATAAGTAGTATTGGGTTGTCCAAAAATTGTAGCTGAAATCAGATTACTTTCTTCTGTATTATTAGAGCTATTTGTAAAGTAATAAACTTGCTTATCAAAACTCAAACTAAAATCTTTGTCTGGTGGTAATGGAGTAAAAGTAGGAGTAACTGTTGGAGTTGGAGTAATACTACAAGTAGAAGTAAAAGAAGGAGTGACGGTTGGACTAGGTGTTGGAGATAGGCCAGGAGTGTTTGTTGGGGTTGGTGTTGTTGTAGGAGTCAAAGATGACGTAACAGTAGGGGTTGGTGTTGCCGTAGTAGTAGCAGTTACTGTTGGTGTAGGTGTGGCTGTTGGGGTTGTAGTTGCAGTAGCTGTAACGGTTGGAGTTATTGTTGGCGTTAACGTAGTAGTTGGAGTGGGTGTTGGTAACACGTCCGACCAAAAATCAAAAGGTGTTGTTTGGGCAACAATTAGGTAGGAGATCCCGTTATCTAGTGTTGATAAACTATTAAATGCGGAACCATTGGTCCATAGTATCGGATTCAGTCCATCGCTGCTAATGCTAAAAATTTGTTCAATATTATTTTGAATTAATAAGCTTTCTATGCTTTTAGTAGCAGTACTTTTATACTTAGCTATCGTAAATTTTTTAGTAATTGCTTTAGTCACTGAACTATTAACAGCATCATCTTCAGTATATAATGAGTAATTGGGCGTATTAGACTTGCTAATTATCAAATATCCAGAAAATTGCTGTAACGATGTTAGGGAGTTAAAGGAGGAGCCGCTCTCCCATGTTAAATATCCTGTGCCATTACTATTTATTCCTACTATAGAACTAATATTGTTTATACTTAATAATTGAGCTATATTAGTATTGGATCCTAGATATTCTATATACTGATATTTCTTATTGATAGTTAAAGACATTCATCGATCCTTATAAATATGTTGGTCCACTGACAAATGTTAAGCGATATGTATTACCGTTATATTGTAAGTTAAACTTATCATTGAGATATGCATCTACAAAAACTATACGACCAACTTCCGTAAAACCACTAGGACTACCCAATCTTAATGACATACTACTAATTGTAGAGGGTCCAGTTTTACTATTGTATAATAGAGTAGTACCGCCATAACTAGTTAAAGTTATTCCGTCATTACTCGATGTGCTAATAGTTGAGTTCAAACCCTGGACGATAATAGCGTTGTTTAGAGGAGTATCAGGCTGTTGCATCGAACTGGGCGTAATTGTAGGAGTAACATTAGGCAATGGAGGAGAATCGCATATGATAGTGAGAAAATCTTCTCCTATTCTACAAGCTTCATTTCCAGAGACATGTTCTAATACTGATACTTTTAATAGTAGATAATTATTGTTCATACTTTATACCTATTAAGCAGACCTTGTTGGGGTTGGTGTCGGAGATTTAGTGAGAGTCGGTGTAGGAGTTATAGATATCGGAGGTAACATTACTGGACAAGATAATAGATATTGCCATGCTGTGCCTTCACAAGGAGCTTCTACTATAACCCTGATATAAATCATACCATCTGGTTTTAATATATCTACATATCCAGCACCAATACCAGATAAGTTCTGTACATAACTATTCTCACAAATAGCGTCTGGGTCGCCTCTGAATCCACTATCAAATAGTAATAATTCTGGTTTGGATACGTCTACTGGAATGCCAATAACTTTAAATCTATCTGGAACAGAATAAGAGTCGTAGGTTAATGTCATCATTCCTGGTGCATATGATGTTTTGATTAGTCTCATGTCTACGGTTACTAATTTAATCTCTTGATCCAAAATCACATTTGCAGTAATTGGTCTATTTAGGATTATTTTTTTAAAGTTGGATCTATCATCAACACTCTCGTAGTAATTTTCTACAGCGATAATATTCGCATCATTGGGGATACCAGCACCTACTACTACCGTATAATTAGTTAAAGCTGGTGAATTTTCACAAATTAAGAAGCTTTGTCCGACAGGCGCTGATCTTACCACCTTACCTATATAAATATCATTTTGTCCACCAGCACTTTGCAGGTCATTACATGGTACCGGTATTGGCTTTGACTGAGTTGGTGTTAACGTGATAGTAGGAGTTGGAGTAGGAGTTGGAAGAGGACCACTTATTTCTAAGAAGTTATTATCATTAAATTCTGTTGTTAACGTAGATAGTGAACCATATCCAGTTAAAACCTTTAATCCCGTTGGAGAATCTAGGAATCCATATCCTTGATTAGTAACTATAACAGCAGGCTCCGAAAACTTGCTTACATCAAAGGAAGTAGAGGCCCCATTACCATTACCAGTGATATTAGATAACGTATTAGGTTCTGAAGTATATCCAGATCCAGAATCAATAATAACAAAAGATCTTTGTGTTGTAAGGTCACTATCTAAAGATGCTGATGCACCATTACCATTAGAATTATTTACAGGACTAATAGATATCGGAGTATTCTCTAGGTAGCCAGATCCTTGATCAAGAATAATAAAAGAAGTTGTAGTAAATTTTGTATCATCAAATACTGGTTGACTACTAATAGCAGTACCATTTACGGATCCTGTCTTTACTATGAACGATGATGATCCATCATATCCATAACCAGAGTCTACTATTACATAGTCTAAAATTCTACCCTGACCATCTACGCTGGTTACTAGAATGGTCGCACCAGAACCTCCTCCTCCGGTGATATAAAGTGTACTTCCAACAATAAAAGCAGGACTATTCGATGATCCTATTAAACCAGATATACTATCTTTTGTTATTTCTCCGCTTCTTGTTAAGCTGAAATTATCAGCATTAGCACTGATCGTAGCCCCACTACCACTACCTGTTAGTACCACCAAACCAGTTGGAGCACCAATAAATCCATATCCTTTATTAACTATTTCCCAGCCCGTAATCGCTCCGTTTGGACCAATCGAAGTTACTCTAATAACTACGCCTTCTCCATTACCTCCTGTTGTAGTCAATA
>Ga0164293_10002143_pt1 | contig 16690 bp, 18 predicted proteins | sample GEODES118metaG_FD_111487 | JGI IMG/M metagenome (GOLD analysis project Ga0164293, IMG submission 111487) | Eutrophic lake water microbial communities from Lake Mendota, Wisconsin, USA - GEODES118 metaG | ecosystem: Environmental > Aquatic > Freshwater > Lake | place: USA: Lake Mendota...
CCCCGACAATGTGCTGGCCGCGCTCGCGCGTGCGGTATCGCGCGTGCATACCTGGAAGGCGCCGGTACTACTCAACGAAACCACGCGTCTCTACTTCGCGCGGCTGGCACGCATCGAAAAGGACCCGGTGATGAAGCTGGCGATGCAGCGCGTTTCGGCGCCCAATGCATCGAAGACGCAGATCGATGCGGCGGCCGCCGTGCTGTCGCGCGAGCCGCTGCACAACGCGGTCCTGCGCACGGGGCAGTCGCTCACGCTGATGAGCGGAGGAATTCGCAGTAACGTCATTCCGAGCGACGGGAGCGCCACCTTCAATGTACGTGTCCTCCCCAACGACGATGTCCGCACCATCGTGCAGCAGTTCAATCGCGTGGGTGCCGAAAAGCAGGTGGTGTTCACGTTCGACGGTGAGCCGCGCACGTCGCCGCCGGTGAGCCCGGTCAGCACCGCCCTCTATAGGGCGATGGAGCAGGCGGCAACGGCCATGGTGCCGACCACCACGGTGATTCCCTTCATGAGCACGGGCGCGACCGATGGCGCGGCGTTACGTGCGCGAGGAATTCCCACGTACGGGATCCTGCCCATGCCGCTCCCCATGGAAGACGAGCTGCGCATGCACGGCGACAACGAGCGCGTCCCGGTCGCAGCGCTCGGCTGGGCGGCTGAGTTCCTCTATCGCACGCTCGACCGTGTCACCGCACGATAGTCCGCACGTTGACCTGCTCGCGCCCGACGGCGCCCGTGCCCGTGTGTATCTCGACGGCGCGCAGGTGGCGTCGTGGATCCCGGCCGGCAGCACTGATGACCGACTCTTCGTGAGCGCGCGCGCGCTCTACGGTGAGGGCCAATCCATTCGCGGCGGCATCCCCATCTGCTTTCCGCAGTTCGGAGCCATGGGTCCGCTGAAGCAGCACGGTTTTGCACGTAACATGCGCTGGATGGTCGAGTCTCAATCGTCTGACGATAACGGCGCGCGGGTGAGGCTTTCCCTCACCGACTCTGATGTGACACGCGCGATGTGGCCGTACGCATTCACCGCCGCACTCGATGTGGCGGTTGTTGAGGCATCGCTCACGGTTTCGCTCACCGTCACCAATACGGGATCGGTGCCGTTCGCATTCACCGCCGCGTTGCATCCGTACTTTCGCGTCGAGAACGCGTTCGCGTGTGCCGTGCACGGCCTCGGCGGTACCACGTATCGTGATGCCCTGCGCAACAGCGAGTCCTTTACATCGCCCGATGGACCGCTCGCCATTGAAGGACACATCGATCGTGTCTACGGTGCCACGCCCGATGTGCTGAATCTCGTCGAGCCCCATCGTGTGCTCCGCATCGAAAAGCACGGGTTCCCGGATGCCGTCGTTTGGAACCCCGGCGCGGAGATCACGGCCAGTAAAGCCGACTTCGCCGCCGGCGACGAACAGCACATGGTGTGCGTGGAGGCAGGGGCGATCGGCAGTCCCGTTGTGCTGCAGCCGGGGGCGCGGTGGACGGGGACGCAGCTCATGGAGGCGTAGGTAACAGCGGAAGTAACGGCGCCTTTACCAGCAGACGGCAGACGGCGGGAGCCACAGCACGCAGAACGGGAGGACTGCGGTAGAACAACTCGGGGCCTGCGCTGCGCGCGGCCCCGATACGGAACCACAAAGGAAATCGGGGGCGCCGCAAAGCGGCCGCCCCCGTTTTGTTCTACCGAATTCCTCCGTAACTGCGTGCTGTAGTTCCTGCCGTCTGCCGTCTGCAGGAAGTCGCACACACCACGGTCAGCCCTACTTCACCCGCCCCGCCAACACCGCTCGCACATCGTCCAGCGTCCCCCCCACCGCGTGCAACGCCACCAGCGCGTGGTACACGAGGTCCGCCGTCTCTTCCGCCGCACGCGCCGTGTCGTGATCCACGCATGCCATCGTGAGCTCTACCGCTTCTTCGCCCAGCTTCTTCAGCCGCAGGTTACGGTCGGTCAGCAGTCGCTGCGTGTAGCTTGGCTTCTCCCCGGCCGCGAGTAGCGACTGCGCGCGCTCGGCGATCGTCGCGTCGAGCGTCGCCAGCGTGTCGCTCAGCAGCGCGTCGTCACGGAAACAACTCGTCGTCCCCTCGTGACACGCCGGGCCGGCCGGAATCACGCGTGCCAGCACCGCATCCCGATCACAGTCGGCGGTGAGCGTCACCACCCGTTGCACATTGCCGCTCGTGCCGCCTTTGTGCCACAGGCCGCGGCTGCGCGAGCGATAGTGCATCTCCCCTGTGCGCAGCGTGTACTCCAGCGCCTCGCGGTCGGCGTGCGCCACCATGAGGACGACGCCCGTGTGCGCATCCTGCGTAACCACGGTGACCAGTCCCTGGCCCTTGGAGAAGTCGAGCGTATCGAGATCGAGTGAAACGGTCATTCGTGGTGTCCGGAGGATTCGAGCAGATAGCGACGCGTCGCATTGGCCAGCGCCGCATTGGTAGCGATCACATCACCGCCGAACGCCGTAGCGTTGCCGCGCCAGTCGCTGAAGCGACCGCCCGCTTCGGTGATGATCGGTTGCAGCGCGGCCGAGTCCCACGGATTCATGATGTCGTCCACCATGATCTCCGCACGGCCCGTAGCCACGAGCAAGTAGCCATAGCAGTCACCCCACGTGCGACTCACGGCCACGTTTGACACCAGGCCGAACCACGCGTCGCGACGGTGCGGCCGCTCGGGAAAGCGACTGTCGGTGATGAGCGCGGTGGCTTCGGCCAGGTTGCTCACGCTCGAAACACTCGCGCGTGACCCGTTCCACCAGCATCCCTCTCCGGGCGCCGCGGCCACCGTCTCCTTCACCGCAGGGTAGCACGCCGCACCAGCAAGCACCGTATCCCCCTCACAGCACGCCACGAGGGTGCCCCACAGCGGCACGCCACGCACGAAGGCTTTGGTGCCGTCGATGGGGTCGAAAATCCAGCGGCGCTTCGCATCACCGCGTACCGTTTCGAACTCTTCGCCGAACAAGCCGTCGTTGGGAAAGCGTTGTTCGATCCATACGCGCGCCTGACGCTCCGCTTCACGGTCGGCAATGGTGACCGGCGAACCGTCACCCTTGGTTTCCACCGCCACGCCGGCGCCGTACCACTGCATGGCCACACCCGCCGCGAACTCCGCCACTTCGGCTGCGGCCTGCAGCAGGCTCTCGGTCCGCTCGCTCATGCCTCCACCGCCATGATCGTGTCGCGCACCACGATGCCGGCATCGCGCATCGTCTGCTTGAGCGCGTGCACCGTGGTGAGCCCGTCGTGCAGAATGCCCGCCACCAGCACCGCGTCGGCGTTGGCCTGCTGCACGGCGTCCACCAGATGCTGCGCGTTGCCGGCGCCACCCGACGCGATCACCGGCACGTTCACCGCAGTGGCCACGGCGCGCGTGATCTCGAGATCGTAGCCGATGCGCGCACCGTCGCGATCGATGCTGGTGAGCAGAATCTCACCGGCGCCGCGCGCCACACACTCCTGTGCCCACGCCACCGCTTCGAGCGGCGTCTCTTCACGGCCACCCTTCACCCACACCTTGTACACCCCGTCGGCGTTCTTCTTGGCGTCGATGCTGGCCACCACGCACTGCGCGCCGAACCGATCGGCCGCCGCTGTGAGCACGTCGGGGTTCGACACCGCCGCCGAGTTGAGCGACACCTTGTCGGCGCCGGCGCGCAACGCGCGCGCGACGTCGTCGGCGGTGCGCACCCCGCCGCCGATGGTGAGCGGAATGAACAGTCGTTCGGCCGTGCGGCGCGCCACATCCAGCAGCGTGGCGCGCTCTTCGGCGCTGGCGGAGATGTCGAGGAAGGTGATCTCATCGGCTCCCTCGAGTTCGTACCGCTCCGAGAGCGATACGGGATCGCCTACGTCACGCAGCCCCACGAAGTTCACGCCCTTCACCACGCGCCCGCCCTTTACGTCGAGGCAGACGATCACGCGACGCGTGAGCATCAGCCCGCTCCGCCCTGCACGTCGAGCTTCACCGACCCCTTGGTGCTGAACACGGCGCCCGTTTCCACGAGCGCTTCGCGGAGCGCAAAGCCCAGCGCCTTGAAGGCGGCCTCGATGATGTGATGCCTGTCGGTGCCGCGCAGCACGCGCACATGCAGCGTGGCCTTCGCGTTATCGGCGAACGAGCGCATGAAGTGATCGTACAACCCGCTCGGCAGCGGCCCGCGATAGTACGGACGGCCACCCATGTCGATCACCACCTGCACCAGCGCATCGTCCATGGGAACAGTGCGCTCGCCGTAGCGGGCGCAGGTGGCCGGCGTGTGCGCGGCGAACGCGGCGCCGAGGGCAATGGCGACATCCTCGATGAGGTGGTGGCGCAGATCACCCTTGGCCTGAATATCGAACGACACACCGGAATACTTCGACAGCGCCACGAGCATGTGATCGAGAAACGGCTCGGTGGTGTCGATTGTCGGCAGATCGGACGTGGGCTCGTCCAGCGCGATGCGGATCTGCGTTTCCTTCGATTCTCTGACGACGACGGTCATGCGCCGAACTCCTCCGCGAGACGGCGCGGGTCGATCGCGCCTGTGTAGAGTGCCATACCCAGTACCGCGCCCGACAGGCCGCGGTGTTCGAGTGCCCGCATGTCTTCCAGGCTCGTCACCCCACCCGACGCGAACACGGGCCAGGCGCTCGCCTCGGCCACATCTTCCATGAGCGGGAGATCCGTGCCCTCCATCTTCCCTTCGAGATGCACCGCCGTGACGAGGACACCCGCCAGCGGTAGCGTGGACAGCTCTTCCACGAAGTCCACCACGTTGAGGCGCGACGTTTCTGCCCACCCTTTCGTCACCACGTATCGCTCGCGCACATCGGCGGCGATGATGAGGCGGCCGGGAAACTGGTTGGCCATATCCCGGCGCCAGTCTTCGTCTTCGACGGCGCGGGTCCCTACCACCACGTACTCGGCGCCTTCGTCCAGCAGGCGTTCGATGCGCGATTCGTCACGCACGCCGCCACCCACCTGCACCGGCACACCGGCGGTGCGCAGGATTTCGCGAATCACCTCGTCATTGCGACCGCGACCCGTGGCCGCGTCGAGATCCACCACGTGCAGGCGATTGAACCCCTCGCGCACCCAGTCGCGCGCTACCGACGCGGGATCGTCGAGACGGATCTTTTCCGCGTCGTAGTCGCCGCCCACCAGTTGCACGCATTTGCCGCCGCGCAGGTCTACCGCTGGAATCGCGATCATGCCTTGCTCTCCTTGGTGTCTCTCACTGAAGTCGCGAAGTCGAGGAAGGCGCGCACGAACGCCACGCCACGGATGCTCGATTTTTCGGGATGGAACTGGGTGCCGATGACGTTCGCGCGCCGCACGGAGGCCGGGAACCGATCACCCTCGTGTTCGCTCCATGCCGTGACGAACGCTTCGCCCTCGGCGGTGGGGCGCCCTACGTAGGAATTGGCATAGTACGCCACATCGAGGGCGGCCGCCTGCAGGAGCGGGTCACGGATGTCATCCAACCGATTCCAACCGATCTGCGGCACCCGTTCGGCGCGAAGTCTGGCCACGCGACCGGGCACGATGCCCAGTCCATCGCCCGGCCCTTCGTCGCTGGCGTCGAACAACAGTTGCATACCCAGACAGATGCCGAGCGCCGGCAGTCCACCAAGCAGTGCCTCGCGCATGGCGACACGGCCGGGAGCCAACCGTTCGGCGGCCGGTGCGAACGCACCCACGCCAGGCAAAACGAGTGCGTCGGTGTCGCGTACGGCGGTGGCCGGATCGGTCTCCACGCGCACGTCGGCACCGCCTGCCTCGATGGCCTTCACCAGCGAGTGCAGGTTGCCGGCGCCGTAATCGAACACCGTCACACGAACGGGACGCGCGTGACTCATGAGGCAGCTCCATACACGTCGGCCGTGGCATCGTCGAACGCCACCAGGAACTGCTCCACCAGCTCCCACGGTCCCACACTGATGCGCAGGGTATCGCCCACATGCGGCAGCCCGGGGAACGGTCGCGCCGCCACGCCACGGGCGCGCAAGGCCTGCCCCACCTCGACTGCGCGCGCGACCGGCACGCACACGTAGTTGGCGTGCGACTCGAGCGGCGTGTAGCCACGATCACGCAACGCCGCGGCAAGGCGCTCGCGGTTCGTCACCGCCAGCGTCACGTGCTCGTGCACCCACTGCATGTCGTGGCGCAAGGCGGCGAGCGCCATCTGTTCGGCCACGGAGTTGAGCTTGTACGGCCCGCGCGACTTCTCCACGTCGCGCACGAGCGGCGTGGCCCCAATGCCGTAGCCCACGCGCAGCCCGGCGAGGCCGAACGCCTTCGACATGGTGCGGATGACGAGCAGGTTGTCCACGCGCATCGCGAGGTCCACCGCCGATACGCCACTGAACTCGGCGTACGCTTCATCCACGAACACGACCCCAGGCGCTTCGCGCACCGCGCGTTCCAGCGTTTCACGCTTCAGCACGGCGCCGGTGGGGTTGTTGGGCGAGCAGAGATACAGAATGCGCGGGTTGGCCGCGAGTAGCGCGTCGAGATCGGGCTGGTGATCGGGCAACTCGGGGACGCCCACGTACTGCAGCCCGTTCATCTGCGCGAAGATGGGAATCATCGCGAAGCTTGGCTCACTGCTGGCCACCACGCTGCCGGGTTCACCGAACGCGCGCATGGCACTGTCGAGAATGTCGTCGGAGCCGCAGCCGGTTACGATGCACTCCGGCGTGGCGCCCACGAACTGCGCGAGCGCTTCCTTGAGCTCCGCCGCGTACAGCGACGGATAGCGCGTGATGCGCGACACGGCGAGTTCACGCAGTGTGCGCTCGGCTGTGGGCGGCAGCCCCCACAGATTGGTGTTGTCGGTGAGATCGAGCTCCACCGGCGCACGCTTGGGGTCGTACAGCGGTACCGCATCATATAAAGCGCGAGCGAAGGCGAGACGGTCGGTCATGACCGGGCCCCCCATGCGCGCGCGGCGGCCGCGTGCGCCGGCAGCCCCTCGGCGTCGGCGAAACGGCCCACATCTTCACTGAGAGAGGCGGCAGCCGCGGGGGTGACTTCCTGCCACGTGGTCCAACGCACGAAGTCGAGGGTGCTGAGCCCCGAGTAGCTGCGGCCGGCGCCCGCGGTGGGGAGCACATGATTGGCGCCCGTCATGTAGTCGCCGTAGGCCACGCTGCTGGAGGCACCCACGAAAATGGTGCCGGCGCTGCGCAGCGCGGCGAGCGTACTGTCACGTACATCGTCCCGCACCACCAGCAGCAGATGTTCGGCCGCCCACTCGTTGGCGAAGACAATCGCGTCGCTCAACATCGGGACGGTGACGATCGCACCACGTTCACGCAGCGACTGCACCACCACCTCGGCGCGCGGCGCCACGGCAATCTGCGCGGCAAGCGCGTCGCGTACGCGCGACGCGAGAGCATCTACATCATCACCAGCCAGCACCGCGATCACCGCGGCGTCGGGGTCGTGCTCGGCCTGCGCCATCATCTCACGCGCGATCGCATCGGCATCGGCCGACGCATCGGCGAGCACGAGCAGTTCGCTCGGGCCGGCGGGCGAATCGATGGCCACGCTGTTCACGAGTTGCAACTTGGCCTCGGCCACGTAGGCATTGCCGGGGCCCATGATGCGATCCACGCGTGGCACGCTTGCCGTACCAAGCGCCATCGCAGCGATGGCGCCGGCGCCGCCGAGGGCGAACACGCGGTCCACGTTGGCGAGCGCGGCGGCGGCGAGCACCACCGGCGACGGCATGCCGTCGGGGCCCGGTGGTGAGCAGACGATCACTTCCTGCACGCCGGCCACCCGCGCCGGAATGGCACCCATGAAGAGCGAACTCGGATACGCCGCGCGACCGCCGGGTGCGTAGATGCCCACGCGCTGCAGCGGATCGGGGCGACGTCCCACGGTGATGCCGGGTTCGGGCGAGCAGACGGTCTCAACGGGACGGAACGCCGCGTGCACCGCGGCGATGTTCTTCGCGGCGCGTTCGAGTGACGCACGCAGGGCAGGGTCGAGCGCCGCCAGCGCCGCATCCCACGCACTCCGTGGCACCTCGAGCGCGGTGAGCGTCACGCGATCGAAGTCGCGGGCGAATTGGAACAGCGCCTCGTCACCGCGTTCGCGCACCTGCGCGATGAGCGCCGCGGTGCGCTCGCGCACGGTGCCGTCGGTGGTGGACGACCGGTCGACGATGGCGCGGCGAGTGGACGCGTCGAGTGACGACAGCGCACCGAACGCCCGCAGCGAAACCGGCGAGCTCACGGCACGAGCCTCTCGATACGCGTGACGAGGATGCCTTCACCGCCCAGCGCGCGCAGCTGCGAGATGGTGCGATAAATGGTGGCGGCGCTCACGACGGCGTGTACCGCCACGTACTGGCTCGACTCGGCGATCTCGATGACCGTGGGGCCGTTGAGTCCCGGCAGCACCTCGCGCACCTGGGCGAGCGCGGTGCGCGGCACGTTGGCCATGAGGTAGCGCTGGCTGCGCGCGCGGATGACGCTGGCGAGCGCCACCACGAGATCGTCGAGCTCCTGCTTGCGATTGGGGTCGCCGTTGCGCGGGCCCCCCTCGGCGGTGATGAGGTGGGCACTCGAGCGGAGCACCGTGTCGATTTCGCGCAGGCCGTTCACCCGGAGGGTGCTCCCGGTGGAGGTGAGATCCACCACCACGTCCGCGATCCCGAGGTGTGGGGCGATCTCAGCCGCTCCGCTTACCGGCACCACGTCGGCCGGCACGCCGGCCTGCTCGAAGAACCGGCGGGTGATGTTGGGAAACACGGTAGCCACGCGGATGCGCTGGGGGCTCGCGGCCATGTCGCTGAGCTGGCGGATCCCCGAATCCTCGCGGGCGGCCACGACGAGGCGGCACTTGCCGAAGCCGAGGTCGAGGTGGGAGGCGAGGGGGCGCCCGGACTCGTTCACGAGGTCCCATCCGGTGACCCCCACGTCGGCGGCCCCGTCGGCGACGAACTCAGGGATGTCCTGAGCGCGCACGAAGATGGCTTCGAACTCACCGCCGAGCGATGCGGTGAGGGCGCGCTCCCCGGAGGAGCGGACCTCGAGGCCGGCGTCGTTGAACAGCTCACGAGTGTCTTCGCTGAGGCGTCCTTTATTGGGCAGTGCGATACGTAGCATGGGACTTCTGGATTTTGGAATGCCGAATGTTGAACCGGCGGGCAACAAAAAAGGCCCGTCCGGAGGGGACGGGCCGCAGGTCGCTGTGGTGTCGGGGGCTGTGCTCGCTTACCCCATCACGCACAAAGCGCCCCGACCCGTCGGGCCGTGGCCGTGATGCGCATGATGGTGGGCGAAGCTGATGGCGTGCATAGCTCAAGGAGGCTAGCGGCGCCCGGAGGGGGAGTCAAGAGTCGATTTCCCCGTTGGGGGCTTGGCGCGGCCCCCTCTTGTGAATAAGTTCACAAAGTCCGCAGGGCCCTGCGGACACAGACCGATTTGCGGTCTGGGCGAAAGGAAATTTCCGATTATAGGCTCTGGAGGCCTACAAACATGCGGTTTCTCGGCTTTGCGGTGGTGACCGGCGCGGCGATCCTGCTTGGCGCGTGCGGCGGTGGTGACAAGGCGGCGACGGATTCGGCGGCGGCTCCGGCTGCTGACACGGCGGCTGCGGCGGCTCCGGCGGCTCCGGCGGCTGGCGCGATGGCCCCGATCACGGGCACGACGCACACGATCAACATGGTCGGCGACGGCCAGGGCTACCGTTTCGAGCCCGCGGAACTCACGATCGCGGCTGGCGACGGCATCAAGTTCGTGATGGTTTCGGGCGGCCCGCACAACGTGGCGTTCGACCCCGCCGCGCTCTCGCCGGAAGCGAAGACGGCCCTCACGGCGAACATGCCGGAGCAGGCTGGTGAGCTCTCGGGCAAGATGCTCCTCAACGCGAACGAAGAGTACACCGTCTCGTTCGCCGGCGTCCCGGCTGGCACGTACGATTTCCATTGCACGCCGCACCTCGCCATGAACATGAAGGGCAAGATCACCATCAAGTAAGCTTCGGCTTCTTGATGTGATGTGCAGGACCGGGGGCTGGCGCGATGCGCCGGCCCCCGTGTTCGTTTCTGGCACATGAATTCCCCGCGCGCTCGATGGCTCGCCGCCCGGACCCGTAATGCGGCGCGGCACGGACTGCTGATTGCCGGAATCGGCGCGATCGTGATGGTCGCCGCGCTCCTCACATTCGTGTTGCTCCCGCGCCAGGCCGACCGGCAGCTCACCAGCGCCATTGCCGCGCTGCCGCCCGCGCGCGATACCATCATGCTGCGCACCCACCGACGGCAGGCCGATGCGCTACATGCGCTCGCCGATGCGCAGCGTACCGCGGCCCGGCCCGCGATGGCGGACACGGATTCGGCGCTGGGCGATCTCACCAACCACATCGTACGCGCGCGGCAATCCCCGCTGATCGAGAGCTTTCGGTCTCTGGCCAGTGCGCCTGCCCTCCAGCGTGATACCACCGTGCGTGCCACGGTGAATCGACTGCGCGATTCCCTCGAGGCGCTGCATCGGGAGCGCGACGCCTATGCCGCGCGAAGCGGCCCGGATGCGCGCTACGCGGACATGACGGCGCGACTCACCGCACAGGGGGGCGTACTCGTGGCGCTGGCCGAACGCTCACTGCGCGTGCAAGCCGGGTCGCTGCCGCTCGCGCCGGCACCGCCGGCAGATTCCCTGCTCGACGAGGCGGTGCGTACCGCCGCCGATTCCGTCGCGCGACTGGATGCGCTTATCGCCGAGGCGCAGCGTGTCAACGCCGAGCGGGATCGCGCGAAGGCCGCCCTGCGCGACCGCATGCAGGTGAACATTCCGCCGGTCGCGATGCTGCTCGCATCGCTCGTCCTCGGTGCTGCCATTGGCTTTGCCGGTTCGGTGTGGAAAGAAATCCGGACACCCACGGTGGGGGACGCGCGTGAGCTCGAGGCCCTCACACGTTCGCGCGTGATCGTGCATGACTCCGCTCACGGGAAGCGGCGTGGTGGGCAGCCCGGGGGGCGTGCGCGCCGCGGAGAGGCACAGGCCGCCGTGCTCACCCCAACCGCCCATGCGTGGCCGCTGTTGCACCTGAGGCTTTCGAACATCGGCGACATGGCGCCTCTCGTGCAGGTGCTGGCCGATCGTCCGGTCCTTGCCGGGGCCGTGGGGCTGAACCTCGCATCGGTCGCCGCGCGCGAGTGGCGCGCCACGGTGCTGGTGGACGCCGCCGTGCGCGCGGGCGCTGTGGTGCCCCTGCTGCCGGTTTCGGCGCTCCTGACGCCGGACGATCTCGGTCGCCGTCGACATTCCAACGCTCCGTGGAACGACCAATGGGATGCCACGCGACGCATGCCGCTGGGCCGCGATGCGAGCGTCGATCTCGTACTGCCGCGGCGCGCACGTTACGATGCGCACCGACATCCTGGGGATGATACGGCGGCCTCCGATCCGCTCGATTCGCTGCTGTGCCACTACGATTTCGTGGTGTTCGTGACGGATGTCCCCACGGCCCCGGTGGTGCCGGCCCGTGCGGACCTCGTGCTGTGCGCGCGACTCGGGGTCACGCCGCTGGCCTGGGTGTCGCGCGCGGTGCGATACGCGGACGAGTCCGGGCGCCGGATTCGCGCCGTGGTCCTTTGGGCCGATGACGTGCCGCTGGCCGGCACGCGTGCGGCTGGCTAGTCTCCGCGGTATGTGGGCAGATACGCTGTTGACGTACGAGCAGGGACATCTCCTGCGGCTGGGCGTGTGGGCCGTGATCAGCATGCTGGCCGGCACCGTGCTGCTCGCGGTGCTGACCGTGCGCCGCCTCGAAGCGCCGCTGTTGAAGCATTTCGCCATTCAGACCGGGGCGTGGGGCGCGGTGAACGCCCTCATCGCGCTGTGGGCATGGCGCGGCCTGGCCATGCGTGATTTCGCCGGGACGCAGAAGCTCCTCAATATTCTGTGGTTGAATACCGGCCTCGACCTGGGATACGCCGCCGTCGGTCTCACGCTCGTGATCGTGGGATGGCGGTGGGAGCGACGGTTGGGAGCCGTGGGGGCCGGACTCGGCGTTGTGCTGCAGGGGCTCGCCCTCGCGCTCCTCGACCTGCGCCTCATCGTGCTCATCGGTCCGCTGCGCTGAACCGCTACGCTGACCCACGCCGCACACTCCGCTTTCACCGCCATCGACTTCATGGAACCCGTCATTCCCGATCTGCGCGAGACGCCGCGCACCGAGGCGTACGCCCGCCTGCTCGAGATGCAGGACTTGCTGCTGCACGACAGCACCGATGCGATCGCGGGAATGGCGACGCTGAGTGCGCTGCTGCATCACGCCTTCGGCCATCTGTGGACGGGGTTCTATCGGGTCGTGGAACCCGGGCGTCTCCTGCGGGTCGGACCGTATCAGGGCTCCCTCGGTTGTCAGGAGATCGCCTTCGGTCGCGGGGTGTGTGGCACGGCCGCGGCGGACGGGCGCACGGTGGTGGTACCCAACGTGCATGATTTTCCCGGTCACATCGCCTGTGACGCGCGCTCACAGAGCGAAATCGTGGTGCCGGTATACGATGCGACCGGTGCCCTGATGGCGGTGCTGGATATCGATTCGCCGGTACTGAACGCCTTCGGTGACGAAGACGTGCAGGGGCTGGAGCAGTTGGTAGACTGGTTTACCCGGACGACGTATGTTCCCGTGCGTGCCTGACGCGTTCTGTCAGATCCGTTTCCGCCCGTCACCCCGCCGTCAATGTCAGGAATGACCGGATACTCCGATCGGATCAACCACGCGTTCGCGTTCGCCGCGAAGCATCACGATCAGCAGGTGCGCAAAGGCACGCGGCTGCCGTATCTCACGCATCCGGCCAACGTGGCGATCATCCTCACGCGCTACGGCTGCAGCGAGGACACGGTGGTGGCGGGGATCCTGCACGATGTGGTGGAAGACTGTGTGCGCGACAACATGACGCGCGAAATGCTGGAGGAGCGCATCGGCCGCAAGTTCGGCGATGGCGTGCTGGCCACGGTGCTCATGGTGACGCATCGCAAGATGGACGACGACGGCATCGAACTGTCGTCGGACGACAAGAAGAGCGACTACCTCGAGCGTCTGTCGCTGGCCAACGAAGATGCGCTGTGGGTGTGCGCGGCCGACAAGGTGCATAACGCGAACAGCATTCTCTCCGACCTCCGTCGCACATCATTCCCCGAAACGGTGTGGGGACGCTTCAACGTGGGGAAGGACGGGACGGTGGCGTGGTACCGGCGCGTGGCGAATCGCTTGCGCGAGGTGGGGTTCGCGGCGCCGATCGTGGATGAGTTGGAAGCGGCGGCGGCGGGGCTGGAAACTGCGTAACTGCTGACTGCGGTCGTAACTGCGGTTTACCAGCAGACGGCAGACGGCAGGAACTACAGCACGCAGTTGCGGAGGAATGTGGTAGAACAATTCGGGCGCAGCCGCTTCGCGGTGCGCCCGATTTCCTTTGCGGTAGGGATATCGGGATCCGCGCGTAGCGCTGGCTCCCGTGTGGTTCTACCGCATTCCTCCCGTTCTGCGTGCTGTAGTTCCTGCCGTCTGCCGTCTGCTCTTGAAGCGCAGTTACGCACGCAGTTACGCACGCAGTTACGCCCTGCCGTTCGCTTTCCGTGGGGGTACGCCCGCAGCGCGTGCAGCATCCGCCGAATCTGCACCAACTCGTCGAGCGTCCCCTCCACCTCCGGTAGCGCCGGCACCAGCCGCCGCGCGAGCTCGAGATGGCTCTCCACTTCGCTCGTCGATCCGATGGCGTAGGCGAGAAAGCGCGCATTCTGCGCGGAGTTCTCCTGCCGCGCGCCTTCGGCGATGTTGGCGGGAATGGAAATGACGGCGCGGCATAACTGATTGCGCAGCCCCGGCGCATTCGCCGGCGGAAGCTTGCGCGCGATCGTGTGGGGCGCGCCGCAAAGCGGTCGCGCCCGATCTCCATTGCGGTTAGGACATCGGGAGCCGCACGCAGCGCCGGCTCCCGTATCGTTCTACCACATTCCTCCCGCACTGCGTGCTGTAGTTCCTGCCGTCTGCCGTCTGCAGGTAAAGCGCTGTTATCCCCGCAGTTAGCAGTTACGCCGTCACCAGCGACCCGTATGTCCGCACCACATAGTCGTTCAGGATCACCAGAAACTCCTGCACGATCGCATCCCCCTTCAGCGTCGTGAACAGCCTGCCGTCCACGTACACCGGCGCCTTCGGCTCCTCGAACGTGCCCGGCAGCGAGATGCCGATATTGGCGTGCTTCGATTCGCCCGGGCCGTTCACGACGCACCCCATCACCGCCACCTTCATGTCCACCACGCCCGGATAACTCTCGCGCCACACCGGCATCTGCTCGCGCAGGTAGCCCTGAATGTCTTCCGCCATGTGCTGGAAGAAGGTGCTCGTGGTGCGACCACACCCCGGGCACGCGGTGACCTGCGGCGCGAATGACCGCAGGCCGAGCGACTGTAGGATCTGCTGCGCCACGAACACTTCCTCGCGGCGATCACCGTTCGGCTTGGGGGTGAGCGACACGCGAATCGTATCGCCGATCCCTTCGCTCAGCAGAATGGAGAGCGCCGCGGCCGACGCGATCACGCCCTTGTTGCCCATGCCCGCTTCGGTGAGCCCGAGGTGCAGCGGATAGTCGCAACGCTTCGCGAGCCGGCGGTAGCACTCCACGAGATCCTGCACCACGGAGATCTTGGCGCTCACGATGATCTTGTCGTGTGCGAGTCCCACCTCTTCGGCGAGGGCGGCCGAGCGCAGCGCACTTTCGAGCATCGCGTCCATGTACACGTCCTTCGCGTCGCGCGGCGTCGCGGAGGCCGCGTTGGCGTCCATCATATCCGTGAGCAGGTTCTGATCGAGCGAACCCCAGTTCACACCGATGCGCACCGGCTTGCCGTGATCGATCGCGGCCTGCACGATGGTGGTGAAGTTCGTGTCGCGATGCTTGGTGCCGACGTTGCCCGGGTTGATACGGTACTTGTCGAGCGCGGCCGCCGCCTTGGGATACTTCGTGAGCAGCAGGTGCCCGTTGTAGTGGAAGTCGCCGATGAGCGGCACATCGAGCCCGCGGTCTTCGAGGCGCTGCCGGATTTCGGGGACCGCCTGGGCGGCTTCGTCGTTGTTGACCGTGATGCGCACCTTCTGCGAGCCGGCCTCGAACAGCTCCGCGACCTGATTGGCCGTGGACTCGGCGTCGGCCGTGTCGGTGTTGGTCATGGACTGCACGACCACGGGTGCCGACGAGCCCACGGGCACGCCACGCACTTTCACCGTGACGGTGGGACGACGCGAACCGAACCCTGCAGTGGAAGACGACACGATACGTACCCTGCGAAAAAGAAGGTGACCGGACGGACGAGCCGGAATCCAACCCGGAAAGCTAGCGCGCCCCGCTAGGTCTCCCCAAGTTCCGATCATGGCTGATCCAACCCCAGACGAACACGACTCGGCCTTCGAGAGTGCCGACCCCACGGCCGGCGCCCCGGCCCCCGTCCTCGTCCGCAAGTCGTTCGTCCGCCGCCACTGGCTGGCGGTGACGGTGCTGGCCCTGGTGGGTCTGCCCGCGATCGGCTTCGGGATCTGGACCGCGGCGGCGCTCTCCTGGAGTTACTCCGAAGGGTCGCGTGCCGGGTACGTGCAGAAGATCTCCCGGAAAGGGTGGCTGTGCAAAACGTGGGAAGGCACCCTCTACACCGACATCGCCAAGGGCTTCCGCTCCGACAGTTTCTCCTTCACGGTGCGCAGCGATTCCATCGCCCGGGCGATCTCCGACCTCAGCGGTAAGCGGGTGACGGTGACCTATCAGCAGCATGTCGGGGTACCAACGTCGTGCTTTGGCGAGACCGAGTACTTCGTGGTGGCCGTCAAGCCCTCACCGGAGTGATTGGGCCCACCGTGTACGCTGGAATGGCATAGGCCGGGCACTCGCACGCGCGAAAGTCCGGATGTACGACCTCACTGACCCGGAGATGTCCATGACGCGTGCCCTGACGATTGGTGTAATGCTTGCGGCGCTCGCCGCCCCCGCGGCGCTGTCGGCCCAGACGCCCGCCAAGCCGGTGACCTTCGGCGTGAGTGGCGGTCTGTCCCTCCCCGTCGGGGAGTTCGGCGAGGCGCGGAACCTGGGGTACTCGCTGGCCGGGCACGTGTACTTCAAGCCCGCGTCGCTCCAGACGGTCCGCCTGCGTGGCGACGTGGCCTACGACGACTGGGACCTCAAGGAGTTCGATTCGAAGACCCGAACGATCGCCGTGGTAGGGAACATCGTGTATGACTTCCCCGCCCAATCCACATCGATCGTGCATCCGTATGTCCTCGGTGGCGTCGGGGTGTACAGCTTCAACACGTTGACGCTGCCGGGCGCGCTCCAGCAGCGCCCCTCCGACACGAATCTCGGCGTGCAACTGGGCGGCGGGCTCGCGTTCCACCTGTCGGGCTTCTCCACCTTCGCTGAGGCGAAGCTCGTGAGCGTGTTCGGCGAGGGGGTGAGCACGCGGTATGTGCCGCTGACGTTCGGGGTGCGGTTTTAGGGGCGGAACTGCTGGCGGCGGAACGGCTGACGGCGGAACTGCTGACCGCGCCGAAAAGCAGACGGCAGACGGCAGGAACTACAGCACGCAGTCACGGAGGAATGCGGTAGAACGACACGGTCCCGCGCTTCGCGCGGCCCCGATATCCCTACCGCAAAGGAAATCGGGCGCCCCGCGAAGCGGTGGC
>Ga0164293_10002144_pt1 | contig 16681 bp, 10 predicted proteins | sample GEODES118metaG_FD_111487 | JGI IMG/M metagenome (GOLD analysis project Ga0164293, IMG submission 111487) | Eutrophic lake water microbial communities from Lake Mendota, Wisconsin, USA - GEODES118 metaG | ecosystem: Environmental > Aquatic > Freshwater > Lake | place: USA: Lake Mendota...
AAGACGGTGGAGGCTGACGGTCCGCGGACGGGAAATCCAACGGTGCGTGCCGCCGTCGCGGCGGGAGTGCCGCAGGTGGTGGCGTGGACGCATCGCGCCTCCAGTGGGGCGCGCGGCTTCGGCTTCACGGGAGGACACTTTCTGCGCAACTGGTACGACGACGGATTTCGCACACTCGTGCTCAATGGCATCATCTGGACGGCAGGGGTGCCGGTCCCGCCGAAGGGCGTTCCGATCGTGCAGCCGACCGCGCCGCTGCATGCGACGATCGACGAGGCGATCGCCCGCGGGGATGTGGATGATGCCCGACGCCATCTCGACCGTGATGCGGCGCTGGTCCACGGTTCGGAGCGGGCCCGCATGCGGCCGCTGCATCAGGCGATTCTTCGCCGGCGCCCGGAGATCGTCCAACTGCTGCTGGAGCGTGGAGCAGACCCGCGGATGCCGGACGGTTCGTTGCGATCCCCGCTGCAAATGGCCGTGGAGCGCGGGGATATCATCGTGGTCGAAGCTCTCCTGCGCGCCGGTGCCGAGGTGAACGGGCGCGACAAGGCGGGTTGGACGCCGTTGCACCATGCTGGAGCGAAGAACCAGCTGGAGATCGCGCGCCGGCTGATCGCTGGCGGCGCGGATGCAAAGATTCTGAGTCAGCTCGGAGGAACCGCCCTGCATGAAGCAGCGGTCGGCGGTGGTCCCGACCTGCTTCGTCTACTGATCGAGAGCGGAGCGGACCCGGCGATCGTCTCGCAGACCGGGGTGACGGCGCTGGATCTGGCCCGACAGTACGGCAACGCGCCCGGCGCCGCATTCCTCGAGTCGGTGACGCCGCGGCGCTAATTCTCCGTGCGGGCGATTCGCGCCCAACGCTCCTGCTCGGCCGCAAGGGCCCGGCGGATCCCGTCTCGCGCGGCGCGGGGTGCGGTGCGGCGCAGGCCGACGCGGTAAAGGAGAAGTGCCAGCGCGGATGCCGCAGCCCTCGGGTCCCGCGGCGAGGTCCAACCCACGTCCAGTTCGTCAGCGCTCCAGCGTTTCAGCGCGAGGGAGGCGAGGGTGCCTTCCCAGCGCGCAAACAGACGACGCGTGTTCTCCTCGTCGTGGTCGCGGCGTCCTGGGGAGCGGCTCACGTGGTGCCGGATGCAACTGTCCAGAGCGACGCCCACGGGCAGACCCAGTTCGCGCACCCGCAGGCAAAGGTCGACGTCCTCGCAACCGTTTCGGTAGCGCTCGTCGAAGCCGCCGAGGCGTGCCCAGAGCTCACGGTTGATCACGAAGCAGGCACCCGTGACCGCGTCGGTCGACCGAAAGCGGCCGGCGCGTCGGAATGGAAGATCGCTGCGGTGCTCGGGCTTTCCTTTCGGACCGAAGCGAATGCCCGCATGATCCACGGCATCCGAATCCCAGCGGCGTTGGACGTTGCCCGTGACCCCGGCCGTGTCGCCGAGACGCGCGTGCGCTCGCAGCAACGGCTCGACCCAGCCGGGGGAAAACTCCAGATCGTTGTTGAGAAAGAGCAATCGCTGGCCCGTCGCGTCGCGCGCCCCGAGGTTGTTGGCGGCGGCGTAGCCCACGTTCTGCGCGACGTGGATGAACCGTCGTTGCGGTGTGGGCGGCAGCGCGGCGAGCCAGGCCCGGGTGCCGTCGGAGCTGGCGTCATCGACGAGGATGAGCTCGCGCGTGACGTCGGCCGGCCACGTGGCGTCGAGGCTGCGCAGCATTGCCTGCGTCAGGTGCAGGCAGTTGTGGAGTGCGACGATGATCGAGACCGCGGGGGAAGTGGGAGCGGGTACGATCACGGAGACGAACTCACGCCAGCAAGCGACGAAGGTAGTCGCCGTAGCCGGACTTGCCCAGACGCTTGATCTGCGCCTCGAGGCCAGCGCGATCGAGCCAGCCCTGCCGCCATGCGATCTCCTCGAGGCAGGCGATCTTCAGGCCCTGGCGATTCTCAATCACGTGCACGAACTGGGCGGCCTCGAGAAGCGAGTCGTGGGTTCCCGTGTCGAGCCAGGCGGTGCCTCGGCCGAGGACCTCGACGTTGAGCTTCCCGCGTTCAAGGTAGAGGCGATTCAGGTCAGTGATCTCCAGCTCGCCGCGTGCCGACGGTTTGAGGCTACGCGCGAGGGCGACCACGTCGCGGTCGTAGAAGTAGAGACCCGGGACGGCGAAGTTGGACTTGGGCTTGGCAGGCTTCTCTTCCAGCGAGAGCACGCGGCCGTCGTCGGCGAATTCCACCACGCCATAGGAAGTCGGGTTGGCGACATGATAGCCGAAGACCGTGGCCCCGTCGCCGCGCGCGCTGGCAGTCTGGACGGAGCGGGCGAAGTCGTGACCGTAAAAGAGGTTATCCCCGAGCACGAGCGCGGACGGGGTGTCGGCGGTCAGGAAGCCGCAGTCGGAGGCGATCAGGAAGGCTTGAGCAAGCCCGTCCGGGCTGGGTTGCTCGGCGTACGAGAGCTGGAGGCCGAATTGCTCCCCGGTGCCGAGGAGGCGGCGGAAGAGGGGGAGGTCCTGCGGGGTGGAGATGACGAGGATCTCCCGGATGCCAGCGAGCATCAGGACCGACAGCGGGTAGTAAACCATCGGCTTGTCGTAGATCGGCATCAATTGCTTGGATACGGCAATTGTGAGCGGGAAGAGCCTCGTGCCGGAGCCGCCGGCAAGGATGATGCCGCGGCGGTTGCTGGTGGCGGGGGCGGAGCTGGGTGCGTGCACGGTGGGGAAAGGGATTACGAGGCGTTGCCGAGGCGCTGGCGCTGGTACTTGCGCTGGGTGATGTCAGCGGTCCATTCACGGTGGCTGAGGTACCAGTCGACGGTCTTGACGATACCGGTGTCGAAGTTTTCGCGCGGAGCCCAACCGAGTTCGCGGCGGATCTTGCCGCTGTCGATGGCGTAGCGGCGGTCGTGGCCCGGGCGGTCGGCGACAAAGGTGATTTGCTCGGCGTAGGAACGGCCATCGGCGCGGGGAGCGCGGGCGTCGAGCAGCGCGCAGATGCGTCGCACGATTTCCAGATTCGGTCGCTCGTTGAGGCCGCCAACGTTGTAGGTCTCGCCGAGTCTCCCGCCCCGCAGGGCGAGCCAGATCGCGCTGGCGTGATCCTCGACATAGAGCCAGTCACGGATCTGCTGGCCATCCCCGTAAACGGGCAGGGGCTTTCCCTCGAGCGCGTTGAGAATCATCAACGGAATCAACTTCTCGGGGAAGTGATAGGGGCCGTAGTTGTTCGAGCAGTTGGTGGTGACGACCGGGAGGCCGTAGGTGTGGTGGAACGCGCGAACGAGGTGGTCGCTGGCGGCCTTGGCGGCCGAGTAGGGCGAATTGGGTTCGTACGGCTGGGTCTCGTCCCATGGCGCCTCGCCGGGTTCGAGCGATCCGTAGACCTCATCCGTCGACACATGGAGAAAGCGAAAACCCGCCCGCGCCTCGCCCGGAAGGGAGAACCAGTGGCGACGCGTCGCGTTGAGCAGGCGCAGCGTGCCGACGACGTTGGTTTGAAAGAACGGCTCCGGCGAGTCGATGGAACGGTCGACGTGGCTCTCGGCAGCGAAGTTGACGATCGCATCGATCCGATGATCGGCGAGAATCCGAGCGACCAGCGCCTCATCGCCGATGTCACCGTGGACGAACTGGTACCGCGGATCGCCCGCGAGGTCCGCGAGGTTGGCGGGATTGCCGGCGTAGGTGAGGAGATCGAGATTCACCAGTCGCTGGAGCGTCGAGCCTGACTCGGCGAGGCGCTGACGGATGAAGTTGCTGCCGATGAAGCCGCAGCCGCCGGTGACGAGGAGATTCATACGCGAAAAGACTGGAGGGTTTAGGCCGTCTGCCAGTCGCGCAACGAACGGCGGACGGCGTCATGGACCTCAGTGAGTTGGATGCCGGCTGCCGCGAGCTTGGCAGAACTCATCAGGCAGTTGCTGCGCGGCGTCTTGGCCGCGGTGCGCATGAACTCGGCTTCGTCGGTGAAGAACTCGAAGGACTTGGTGCAGACTCCGCTCTCGCGGATGAGTCCGACCACCTCGCGCGTCGTGACGTGTCCGGGGTTCGTCACGTTGTAGATTCCAAACGGAATGCGCTTCTCCCAGCAGGCGAAGCAGGCTCCGACGAACTCGTGCAAGTGCGAGATCGAATTGGCCGCCTCGAGCAGGCGCGAGTACCGCATCAGCTTGGTCAGGTAGTTGCGCGGGCTGTCGATGTGGTCGAACGGAATCCGGAGCCGCCAGGTGAAGACGTCAGGATGGCCGGCGAGGACTTCTTCTCCGAGGGCCTTGGATCCACTGTAGAATGAGCAGTTGTTCTGACGGAACGTGAAGTTCGGTGCGTCGTCTTCGGTGAATCCGGTGCCGTCGGCGCGCGCTCCGGTGAAGATGCAGCCGCTGGAGACGTGACCCCACGGCACGCCGGCCTGTTCGCAGGCCTGCGCGATGAGCCCTGGGAGCACGGCGTTTCCTTGGAGACACTCCGCCTTGTGCAGCTCGCAGGCGTCGACGTTCGGCTTCCCCGTGTAGCCTGCGGCATTGATCACGAAGGATGCGCGCCCCTCGCGCAGCGCGTTGGCGAGGAGCGTCGGGTTCGCGTAGTCCAGTTCCGCGCGGCGAACGTTGCGGAACGCGACGCCTTTACGGGAGAGGTGCTGCTGGAAGGCCTGACCAACGTAGCCGGAACCGCCGAGGAGGAAGATCATGGAGACGGCTGACAGTTAGGGACAGACGGAGGGCGAACAAGGCGAAACTCGGCGGGCGCAGGGTGGCTGCGCGAAGGCGTGGCAACGCTAGAAAGGACTGGCCCCCCGGCTGGGATCGGGGCACGGTTTGGGGTTCCCGGCTAAGCGCAGGGGAGACATGCTACTTTGGGTTTACCGCTTTCTTTTTGTACCGGTGCTGGCGCTGCTCGCCCCGCGCTACCTGTGGAGAATGCGCCGCCGCGGAGGCTACGGCTCCGGGTTCGCGCAGCGACTCGGTGCAAGCGCATGGGTTCCGCCACGTCGCCCAGGCGTGCGCCGGATCTGGGTGCAGGCGGTCAGCGTCGGGGAGCTGCTCGCGATCGGCCCGTTGCTTGAGGCGATCGCGCGCGAGCCCGGGGTCGAGGTGATCTTGACCTGCACGACGAGCACCGGGCGTGCGTTGGCGGAGCAGCGGTACGCGCAGGTGACGGCGGCCCGAGGATACTTCCCGTTGGACTTTTGGCCCATCTCGGCCCGCGTCTGGTCTGCCGTCGCTCCTGACTTGGTCGTCCTTGCGGAAGGTGAGCGGTGGCCTGAGTTCCTCGCCCAGGCGCGTGGGCGAGGCGTGAAGGTGATCTGCATCAACGCCCGGATGAGCGATCGCAGCTTCAAGCGGCTGCAGACGTTTCGATGGGCCGTGCCGACCCTGCTCGGCGGCGTCACCCGCTTGCTTGCCGTCTCGGAGGAAGATGCAGCCCGCTTCCGCGCGGTGGGATTCGCGGCCGGGAGTATTCATGTCACGGGAAACCTGAAGCTCGATGTCGCCCCCGTGGCGCTGACGGACGATGAGGACCAGGCGTTACGATCCCAGCTGGGCTTCTCGCCTCACGACCCCATCGTGCTGGGCTCGTCGACGTGGCCGGGCGAGGAAGCCGCGCTGCTCGCTGCCTTTCAACAGCTGCGGGGGAGGGGCGTTGCGGCGCACTTGCTCCTGGTCCCGCGGCACGCGGAGCGACGGGATGACGTCCTCCGCGAACTCCTCGCGTCGGGGTTGACCTTCCACGTGCGTTCCCGAGGTGCTGCCGCGTCCCGCGTGGAGGTGACGCTGGCGGATACGACGGGCGAGCTGCGTCGGTTGACGGCGCTCGCGTCAGTGGTGTTCGTCGGCAAGAGCCTTTCTCCCCATCGCGAGGGGCAGACGCCCATCGAGGCAGCGGCGGCCGGGAAGGCCATCGTGATGGGCGACGGAATGAGTAACTTCCGCGAGGCGTCGCGGGAGCTCGTCGCTGCTGGTGCTGCGCGGACCGTGGTCGATCGTGCCGAGTTGGAACGCGCGATTGAGTCTTGGCTCCGGGATGCGGGTCTTCGCTCTAATGCCGGCTCCGCTGCAAGCAAATGGCATCGTGTCAATCAAGGTGCCCTCCAACGCACCGTGTCGGCGCTCCGGGCCGACTTGGGATGACGGGTGGTCTGGCAGATTAGGTTTGCCGGATGCGGGGAGCATCCTAGAACCGACACTTTGGCTGATGCAGACCCACGGTCCAAAACGTGTCTATACCCCTCGGTCCGTAGAGTTCTGGTTTGATAAGCTATCCGGCGAGTGGGAGGAGTCCTTCACCGAGCGGCAGCTTGATGAAGGGGCGAAGATTTATCGCGAGGGTGAGGTGCGGGAGTTGGAGCTCACGGATCACGACGCGATCGTCCATCGTCGCGTGGAGAAGCGCGACGAGTACGTGGTGATTGAGTGGGATGCGTCTGGACTGCGGGTGCGTTCATCGACCACGGATGCGGAAGCGTCGCGCGCGCTGGCGGTTGCTGGCCTCCATGAAATCGAGGAGTTGGTTGCGGACGAGATTTCGCCGCTCCCGGACGAGAGCCCGTCGGGTGCGGCCGGAGGGCCGGCGGTGGAGCGGGCGTCGGCAGGGGTGCGAACCGGTTTTCCGGCGCGCGACCCGCGGCCCATCTCGATGGCGAAGCCAGCCCCCGGTCGGCCGTCAGGAACGGCGTCGGTTGCTCCCGGTGCGGCGAGATCATTGGTGCTGGCCTTCGTGACCCGGGTAGAGGGGCTGATCTTTCACGCGTATTGGAAAAATGCGGACGGATCGCGATCGCCGGCGCATGGCGCGGCGGCTCATGCGCCCGGCGTTCCCCATGTCTCGTCGGGTGAACGCGCCAAGCTGATCGGACTCGCGGCCTATGCGCGCAAGGCGCACTTCGTGTATCACACCGATGTAGGTAGCTACACCCTATCCTCGGTCGTGGAGATTCCCAATTTCCTCAAGGTGACGCTCCCGGCATGGAAGCGACTCTTTGCGATCGAGCTTGATGAAGCGTCGGAGCGACTGTTGCGCGGACCGCTCTCGATTGAGATCGAGGCGGTGGCGGATCGGCGCGGTGGGCGGGGCAGTGCGGCGGGCTCGCTGGACCTGCGATGGATCTTCCGGGCGGGAGAGCGACTGCTGACCGACGAGGAGGTGGCGCTGGTGACGCGCAGCGGCACGAACCCGATGATCCTGCCGAGCCTCGGGATCGTGACCCTGCCCATCGACAAGCTGGCATCGGTGGCTGCATGGCAGCGGAACGTGGCCGAGACGCACGCGGACGGCACGCTCTCCCCGTACCTGATCTTTTCGTTGTTCAACGACTCAAAGCTGAAGCTCACGCTCTCTCCCGAGCTGGAAGCTTGGCGTCAGCGCGTCTTGTCCGCCACCTGCGAGGCCCCACCTTTGCCCTCGTGGCTGCGTCCCTATCAGCGACGCGGGGTAGAGTGGATGAGCCACCTGTGCGACGTGGGCTGCCATGGTCTCCTAGCGGACGAGATGGGTCTGGGCAAGACGCTGCAGGTGCTTTCCCTGCTCGCATCGCGGGCGGTTCCGGGGCGCCCTCACTTGATCGTTTGCCCCGCGAGCGTGGTGCCCGTGTGGCGGGAGGAGATCGCCAAGTTTTTCCCGGAACTTGCCGTCGACGTCCTGAAGACGGGCAACGATTTCGCGCAGCGCAAGGATCCGTTGATCTGGCTGGCCAGCTACACGCAGCTGCGCAAGCACCGCTCCTTGCTCGAGAAGACGGAGTTTGGCTATGCGATCCTGGATGAGGGTCAGTTCATCAAGAACCCAGACGCGAAGGTGACTCAAACCTGCTTCGCGATCCGCTCGCGGCATCGGATTGTCCTGACCGGTACGCCCCTCGAGAATCGGCAGCTCGACCTCTGGAGCATCTTCCGCTTCCTCCTGCCCGGCTTGCTGGGTTCGCGTACGGGCTTTGAGGCGGCGCTGTCGGGTGATCGGGTGGGGACGCTGGAGCGGCTGCGGGCGCAGCTCGCTCCGTTCATCCTTCGCCGCACCAAGACGGAGGTCGCCACCGAGCTGCCGCCGAAGGTGGAGATGGAGTTGATTTGCCCGATGACTGACGTGCAGCGGACGGAGTATGCCCGCATCTGCACGGAGGGTTTGCAGCGGCTTGGCGACGACGTCGGGGCGGCGATGCGGGAGAAGAGTTTCGGTTTCCTCGCGCTCCTCACGCGGTTACGGCAGGTGTGCTGCGATCCCGATATGCTACCTTGGCTGCACGCTCCGCTGACCGATTCCGGGAAGCTGAACCTGCTGGTTGAGAAGCTGGCCGAAATTGTCGGCAGCGGGCACAAGGTGGTCATCTTCTCGCAGTTCGTGATGCTGCTCGACCGCGTGCGGGCTGCGCTGGCGCAGAGCTTCCCAGACCTGCCGCGCTACGAACTTACCGGCATGACCTTGGATCGACTGCGTCCCGTTCAGGCGTTCCAGACCGCGCCGGGCGCCGCCGTGATGCTCGTTTCGCTCAAGGCGGCTGGCACCGGGATCACGCTGCACGCGGCGGACTACGTGTTCCTGCTCGACCCATGGTGGAACCCGGCGGTCGAGGCGCAGGCGGTGGATCGGGTTCACCGTATCGGACAAAAGAGTACAGTGTTCGTATACCGCATGGTGACGGCCGGGACGATCGAGGAGCGAATTGAAGCGCTCAAGGCCTCGAAGAAGGATCTCTTCGATAAACTGGTCGGCGGTCTGGGCGGTGATTTTGACCTGAGCCAGCACTTCAGCTCGTTGCGCGAGCTGACGCAGTTGACCAGCGCGGCGGCGGAAACAACGGAGCAGCCAGCGGAGTTCGTTGCCGGATCGTAACGTTTGTGTCGACGCGGTGGCGGCCGCGTAACGTGTTCGCGAAGGGGCGGAAATCGGTTTGTCTGCGCCTTTGACGGACGCCGAACTCCGCCGCATGTCGCAGCGCTGGTCCCGAATCGTTCGGAATTCGCTTTCACTTCTCGCCGTTCTCCTTGCGGGGATGTCGGAGATCTTGGCTCAGGGAACGCCGGCCACTGGCCGGGTCGCCGGCAAGATTCTCAACGCGGCGACCGGCATGAGCGTTCCCAGTGCGACGGTGACGGTGGTTGCCGCCGGCGGCAGCGCAACGACCGCCCTCGATGGCTCGTTCGTGATCGAGGACGTTCCCGCCGGATCGAGGGACGTCACGGTGGCGCGCGACGGTTACCAGATGGCGCAGTTTACCGGGGTCGAGGTGGCGGCGGGTGAGACGACACGCTTGGATGCACCGCTGAATCCGGTGGCCGAGCAGGTGGTCACGATGGAAGCCTTCTCTGTCGCGGCGGCCGTTGTGCAGCAGTCCGGGCTTGGTCTCCTGTTGGCCCGACAGAAGGCGGTGGCGGTGAGCGATGCGATTGCCTCCGACGAGATCGGGCGGTTGGCGGTCAGTAATGCGGCGGAGGCTCTGGGGAAGACGCCCGGAACGTCGGTGGTCGACGGAAAGTACGTGGTGATCCGCGGTCTCGGCGATCGCTACACGAACACGCAGATGAACGGGACCTCGGTCCCGAGCGCCGATCCGGACAAGCGTGCCGTGCAGATGGATCAATTTCCGAGCGACGTGATCGACAGCATCACGACGCTCAAGTCCTTCACGCCCGACCAGCCCGGTGCCTTCTCCGGTGGCAGCGTGAACATCAAGACCAAGTCCTTTCCGGAACAGTTCTTCTTCACCGTTTCCGCGAAGACGGCCTCCAACACCGCCGTGACTGGGGAGGAGATCCTCGGTGTGCCCGGGGGCGGCAAGGACTGGCAGGGACGTGACGACGGAACGCGCGGCCTTTCGGCGGCGGTCCCGAACCCGATGCCGCCGTCGTTGACCACGACCACGGCGCAACTGGCGGCCCGGGTCGGCAACTTCGGCCCGGCGGAGCAGTTGGATGCCATCTCAAAGGGATTTCACAACGCCACGTTTTTTCCGCGGAGTCGGAAGGCCCGGCCTGACTCTGGTTTCGGGGTGGCGGTCGGCGATAGCATCTCGCTCGAGAGCGGCCAGACGGTCGGCTACGTGGCGAGCCTCTCGTATGACCGATCGACGCAGCATTACACGGGCGGCATCGCCGGTCGCTACGCGCAGGGCAGCGTGAATCCGGCGAGTCCGAGCTTCGTGGACATCAGCCGCGTCTTCACCACCGACGTATCGGCCTACAACTTTGCCGAAGCCTACCGACGCTTCCCGAATGTTCCCGGTGGTAAACCCGCGTTCGGCGTCACGCAAAGCTCCGAGAACGTGGACTGGGGATCCTACCTGCAGCTCTCTTGGCGACCGCGCTACAACCACGAGTTCGTCGCCACTTTCTTTCACAACCAGTCGGCGGAGGACCGGGTGCAACGCGGCGTGGGCGAGGCGGTCCGCTCCGACTCCGGCGGTGAGTTCCGGGAGAACTATGACCTTCTCTACACCGAGCGCGGTGTCACCTCGTTCCAGCTTTCCGGCAAGACCAACCTCGAGTCGTGGAATGACTCCACGCTGGAGTGGCGTGCCGCGCTGAGTCGGAGCACGCAGGACCAGCCCGATTACCGGAATTTCGAGTTCAAGTGGAGCTTCACGCTGCAGGAGTTCGATCCATCCGGCATTACCAACAGCCGTTACTTCCGCGAACTCGAAGAGGAGTCGCGCGACCTCGCGGTGGATTTCACCCGCCCGTTCGCGCTCCAGGGAGGACGCAGTTTCACCCTCAAGACCGGGCTCGCGCACACCGAAGGTGACCGCACCAACCGGGAGCGTGCCTTCTCGATCGAGGGAGCCAACACCCGGACGCGCGCCGCGATCGAGGCGTACCCGAACCCAGTGGGCATTACCGCCCGCACGCCGAACAGCGTCTCCTTCGGCACTGTGATGCGGGAAATTCCGGCCAATCTGAACTACAACGGGGACCAGGCGTTCACGGCGGGCTACGTCATGGGCGACTATCAGTGGAGCCCGCAGTGGCGTGCGATCGGGGGCCTTCGCTATGAGCGGACCGAAGTCATCACCGAGCCGCTGCCGGTGCCGGGCGTGAAGGTCCAGCGGGGCGAAATTCGGCAGACGGACGCCTTGCCGGCGGCTTCCTTGGTCTGGACTCCGCGGGAGCGCCAGAACGTGCGTGTCTCGTATGGGCGCACGTTGGCCCGTCCGACCTTCCGCGAGTTGGCGGATGTGGTGAACTATGAGGCCTTCACGGATGAGTTCATCGGCGGAAATCCCGACCTTGAACTGACGATGATCGACAATCTCGACCTGCGCTGGGAGCACTTCCCGCGCGGCGGCGAGGTCCTCGCGGCGAGTCTCTTCTACAAGCGGCTGGAAAATCCGATCGAGCAGGTGTTCTCGAACGGGCGCATTTTCCCGAACAATGTCGATAACGGCATCGTCTACGGCATCGAACTCGAGGCACGTCGAAAGCTCGATTTCCTAAACGCCCGCCTCGACAACTGGTCGGTCGGGCTCAACGCGACGCTCATCGCGTCCAAGGTGAAGATCTCGAAGGGTGAGTTGGCTCTGATTCGCGCGGTCTTTCCGCAGGCCAAGGATACCCGAGCCCTGTTCGGGCAATCGCCGTACCTCGTGAACCTTGACGTATCGTGGGCGGTTCCCTCCTGGGGTGCCACCTTCACCGGAATCTACGGCGTCTCGGGAGAGCGTCTGGATCTGGTGACGACCGGTGCTCTGCCGGATGTGTTCGAGCAGCCGGCACCGGCGGTCGACTTCGTCTGGTCGCAGCGCGTCAGCCGCCGCTTCAAGCTCAAGGTGACCGCCAAGAACCTGCTCGATCCCGCGCGAGAGAAGACGCTGGAGCATGCCGGAGTCACCTACCGCTACCAGAGCCTGAACCGTGGGCGCACCTTCAGCGCCGGGATCACCTACGAGTTCAACTGATCTTTCGTCTGCAACTCCACCACTGAACTAACGCAATCATGAAGCTCGCTTCGAAATATCTGGCCGCGGCTGCCTCGGCCCTCCTGCTCGCCGGATCGGCGCACGCCGCGAACATCATCGCGCCGCGCACGATCACGGCTAACACGACCTGGACGAAGGACAACACGTACTTCCTCGAAGGCTACGTCTTCGTCACCGGCAACGCCACGCTCACCATCCAGCCCGGAACAGTCGTGAAGGGTCGCGTCTCGAGCGGCGCGACCGCCGCGGCTCTGGTCATTACCCGCGGAGCCAAGATCATTGCTGACGGCACGAAGGATGAGCCGATCATCTTCACGTCGGAGCTCGACCAACTCAACGGCAACCTCGGGGTGCAAGATGTCGGTCTCTGGGGTGGGTTGATCGTGCTCGGTAACGCGTCGATCAATTCCCGCGCCAACAGCCAGCCGGCCGGCTCCCCCGCGCAAGATCAGGTCGAGGGCCTTTCCGTCACCGGTCCCGAGGTTGAGTACGCGACCTTCGGCGGCACGAACGACGCCGATAACTCCGGCGTGCTGCGCTACGTCTCGGTGCGGCACGGCGGTGCCCGCATCGGCGGCGACAACGAGATCAACGGCATCACGCTCGGCGGCGTGGGTTCCGGCACGACCATGGAGTACGTCGAAGTCTTCGCCAACAAGGACGACAGCTTCGAGTGGTTCGGCGGCACGGTGAACGCGCGCTACCTCGTCTCCGCGTTCGGCAATGATGATAGCTTCGATTTCGACCAAGGGTTCCGTGGCAATCTCCAGTTTCTCTTCTCCATTCAGTCCGACATCACCTCGGACCGCGGTGACAAGGGTCTGGAGTGGGACGGAGCCACCGCTCCGCTCGACGCGAGCCCCCGCGCCAAGGTGACGGTCGCCAACGGCACGTTCATCGGCATTGGAACCTCCGGTGGCAGCAACACGGCGGTCAACATCCGCGATGCCGTGGAGGCTACACTGGTCAACAACGTCTTCGTGAACTTCGCCAAGGCGATCGACATTGAGGACGATGTGCGCGGTCCGATCGGCAACCCGATCCTCCCGGCGCCCGCCATCTCGAACAACCTCTGGTGGAGCCACCTCTCGGCCAACAACACCGCCGCTGGACTTAACGCGCGGCCGACCGGCGCGATCAACGCCAGCACGTACTTCTCCGACACGGCGCTCGACAACCAGATCGTCAACGCGAACCTGCGGTCGGTCTCCTACACGGCGAATCGCCAGCTGGATCCGCGGCCTGCGGTCGGTAGCGCGGCGCTGACCGGCGCCGGTGCCGTGTCCGGCTCCGGGCTCACGGCCGTTTCGTATAAGGGTGCCTTCAGCACGACGAACTGGGCGGCGGGTTGGACGAAGCTCTGGACGGATGGCTACTTCGATCTTGCGAGCGCCGGCACCTCCGACGTCGCGGTGATCCCTGATTCGGCCTCGAAGTTCGTGAACATCGCCACCCGCGGCTTCGTGGGTTCGGCGGCGGGGCAAGAGCTCATCGCTGGCTTCGTGGTCCGCGGCACTCAGGCTCAAACGGTTCTCATCCGCGTGGTCGGTCCCGGCCTCGCTCAGTTCGGAGTCAGCGGTACGTTGGCCGACCCGATCCTTGAGCTCTACCAGGGCACCACGAAGATCGCGGAGAACGACGACTGGAGCGGTCAGCAGATCGTGAACCTGTCCGCTCAGGTCGGCGCGTTCGCTCTCGCCGCGGGCAGCAGGGACGCTGTTCTCGTGACGAATCTGCAGCCCGGCGGCTACACGGTGCAGGCCAAGGGCAAGGCGAACACGACCGGCTCTGTCATCCTCGAAGTTTACGAGGTTGACTAATTAAGTGCAGGAAACTTGCAGCCTCATGCGTGCCCGGAGTCAATCGACCGCGATCCGGGCTAGAGGCTGCAAGTTGGGGTCGGATGGGCGTTTAGTGGGCGGACGAGCAGGGGGCTTTTGCCCCCTTGTCACGCGTCCGTCACGTGTTTGTAACATGACGGCCCCAGGGTGTCGGGCGTGTCGTTTTGGTTACGACCGTAACGTTCGTCCCGAACCCTCCATGCACGTCCTCCTCCGATCCCTCGCCCTCGCGGGCTTGCTCCTCTCAACTGCTACGCTGGCCCACGCCCAAGACAGCGGTGCCCTGATCATGGCGCTGGTGCGCAAGGGCATCCTGACCGACCAGGAGGCGGAGGACATCCGGGCTGAACTGCTCCGGGAGGCTGCGGTGGTTCCCGCGCCGGCGTTTGCCGGGGGAAAGACCACGCAGCGCCTGAGCGTCGGCATGCGTTTGCAGGCCCAATACGCACATCTCGATACGGATCTGGCTGCGGGGTTGATTGATCCCGCCGCGACCAATCATGCCTTCCTGCGTCGCGTCTACTTCTCTCTCAGGGCGGGTTTGGTGGGGGACTGGGCCGCAGTGATGACGTACGACTTCGCTTCTGGTGGCTACGACGACGCACTCCTCGAGTGGAAGCCCCGGCCGGACCTCGTCTTCAATTTCGGTCTCCGTAAGGTCAATACGGCATTCGAAGAGCGTTCGACGAGCGGCAACATTCGCTCGCTGGAGCGCTCGTCGGTGACGCGCTACTTCGTGGAGTCCAACAACGGCCGTCGCCTCGCGGCGGCTGGTTACCGCATTGGCGCGTTCGTGGAAGGCCGCCTCGGGAATTCGGGAGTTTTCTACAATGCGGCCATCACGAATCCCGAGAAGGTTGATACCTTCTCCGGCGCCTCATCGGCCGGCGATGCCACCACCAATCGTCCGGCTCTGTGGGCGGGCGTGGGATATGGCAAGTCGGTGCCCGGTCTGGCTTGGTCGACGGGGGTGGGTGTCGCCCATGTGCCCGACCAAGGCGGCTGGGGCACGACGAATGCCGGCCGGGGCTTCGATCTCTCGTTGTATTCCGCGTTTTTCGAACTGACGGCTGAGCGCTACACGCTGATGGCGGAGTTTCTCCAGGCCGATGTGGAGCGAGGCGTATCGGCGACCCGAGACGCCCAGCCGCGAGGCTACTTCCTGCAGCCCTCAGTGTTTGTCACCGAGACGTTTGAGGTCGTGGCCCGCTATGCGGCCCTGGATACGGATGGTCGCGGCGTAACGCTGGGTGACGTGATCCGCTCCGCGCCGACGGGCGCCACGATGAATCGAAGCTCGGAGTGGTATGCTGGCTTCAATCTCTATCTCAAGGGCAACGACCTCAAGTATCAGCTCGGCTTAGTGTCCGCGAAGACCAACGATCAGGTAACCGGGGGAGCCGCCGAGGCGAAGACCACCGGAGTTCGCTCCCAGCTGCAGGTTCAGTTCTGACCAAGCATCCTCCCTTTTCCTCAACCTTCTCCTCATGAAAAACTACATCGTTCTCGTCGTCGGCCTGCTGGCACTGGTTTCTCCGCTGTCAGCCCAGCGATTGGTGATCAAAGGATCCGACACGCTCGGGGCCAAACTGATTCCGCAGATCGCCGAGGAGTACCGGGCCCGTCATCCCGGTGTCTCGTTCGAGATCGCCGCGGAAGGATCCACGACCGGCATTGCTGCGATTACTGATGGTACGGCGCAGATCGGGATGTCGTCGCGCCGGGCGCGGGCGACCGAGGTCTCGGCCGCGCAAGCGAAAGGCGTGGTACTGAAGCCCACCATCGTGGTGTACGACGGCATGGCTGTGGTGGTGCATGCGGACAATCCGGTGCGCGCGCTGACGAAGCGTCAGGTTGAGCAGATTTTCACGGGGGCGGTTACGGATTGGTCCGCGCTCGGTGGAAAACCCGGGCCGATCTCGGTGTACACCCGCAATACCTCGTCGGGTACCTACTCCGACTGGAAGGAGCTTGCGATGAACAAGAAAGACTACGCCAAGTCCTCGCAGAAGCTCGCGGGCAATGAGCAGATCGTGGCGGAGGTGGCGCGTAATCCCAACGGAATTGGGTACGTCGGTCTCGCGTACCTGTCGGCGCCCGGCATCCACACCGCGACGATCGACGGTCAGAGCCCCTCTGAGGAAGCGATCCGCTCGCACAAGTATCCGTATGCGCGTCCGACCTTCTTCTACACCAACGGCGAGCCGTCCGGTGAAGCGGCGCGCTTCATTGAGTTTGTGCTGGGGGCTGAAGGCCAGACGATTGCCCGCAAGGTCGGCTTCGTGACCCGAAACTAACTCGCGGCGCGCCGGCTCCACGCTTCCGCCCTCTCCGCATGGCCGACACCTCGAAAGCACCCAGCTTCCCGATCACGAAGCGCCGTCTGCGCTTCTTCGGATTGACGAGCGACGAGCTGGTGCAGCTCTTCTTTCGGGGTAATGCGATGGTTTCGGTGCTCGTGTTGGCACTGATCACGCTGTTCCTCTTTCGCGAGGGACTCGAATTCTTCGGGCAGAACCAGCAGAACCTCCAGGTTTACCGCCGGGCCGGTCTGGATTACGTCGATCACCTGCGCTGGCAGGAGCAGGACCATACCGCGTTGAACCGGTACCTGCTCGATGTTCGGATGAAGGTGATGGCGGACCTCACCGGGCGCGGCGGCCTTTCGGTTGAAGCGGCCAATCAGCGGCTGGAGGCCTTTGACCAGTACTCGATCCGATTTGATGACGCGATCGCGCCGCTGCGCGGGTTGGTCTCGGAGCTTTCGGAGACGGCGTCGGCCATCAAGACGAAGTATTACATCAACGAGGACAAGCGCACCGAGCGCCGGCAGTTGCTGGCGGCGGGCCGTGCCGAGGACGCCGCGCGGGTCGAGGTCATCCAGGTGGACTTCGGGCGCGAGCTGGAGCCGATTCTTGCCTCGCGCGAGGTCTACTTGCAG
>Ga0164293_10002148_pt1 | contig 16674 bp, 16 predicted proteins | sample GEODES118metaG_FD_111487 | JGI IMG/M metagenome (GOLD analysis project Ga0164293, IMG submission 111487) | Eutrophic lake water microbial communities from Lake Mendota, Wisconsin, USA - GEODES118 metaG | ecosystem: Environmental > Aquatic > Freshwater > Lake | place: USA: Lake Mendota...
AACGAGCCATATAAGACTCACTTGGCTTACGTTAAGGAACGTCGTAGCGAAGCTGAAGGCGAAAAAATTCTGGCAGATGCTCTACGTAAATTACACGGAGATGATGACGAATAATTAAAGTGCTTCGGCAGCTTTTAGTAGTTGAGCAATACCCGCATTTCGATCACTTAAATGTAATCGCAGTAGCGGGTATTTTCTTTTAGCAAGAGCTCGCAAGTCGCCAAGTGCTTGGGCCATGATCAGAGTCTTGAAGCCGTAACTCGCTCCTGGAATAACAACATCACCATTAGTTACACCAGTAATCTGCAAGAAGGCACCATTTTGCTGACCGCCCTTATGGAACTGTCCGGTGGAATGTAAGAATCGTGGCCCCCAACCAAAAGTAACTGGCCGGTTAGATTTACGCGCAATAATCTCACGCAGTTTTGCTAAATCACGATCACCGCTGCGATCAAGGTAGGCCATAACTGCCACGTAACCACCATCAGGGATTGCTGTTATGAAGTCGCGGAGTGCAGATGTTAAGTCAGAACCGGCACCGAAAATCTCAACTGCGCCATCGATGGCATCAGCTTTAAACTCGGGTAGCACACCATTCCATTCAGCCAATAGGGCACTGGTAGCCTCTTTTGCCTCAGTTACATTTGGCTGATTAAAGGGATCAATTTCTAGCGCTGCGCCAACTAAAGCAGTTACCCATTCCCAAAGGAAGAACTGTTCTCCTAGCTCGCCAGCGATAACTAAGTCAGCATCACCGCTAAATGAAATGCTGAAGGCGTGACCACCAGCTGCGGCCGATGAGTTTTCAATTACAACCGGCAAGCGACCAACTTCATTCTTACCCGTTGATTCGGCGACTAATTGTTCGATCCAATCAGAGAGCCCAGGGGCAGCATCTGAATCGCAGTAAGTTAAATACTGGCCGGCGTTACTGATTAAGTAGGCTATATCAATTGCAATATCGGTTTCGAGAATTTGCTTCTTCGCATCAGAGGCTGCGTCGAGTAGAACCGACGGGTCAACTCCAATTAAAGCTGCTGGAACTAACCCAAAAGCTGTTAGCGCGCTGAAGCGGCCGCCAACGTTTGGGTCAGCGTTAACTACGGTGTAGCCATCAGCACGAGCACTCTTATCAAGTGGTGAACCAGGATCAGTAACAATAACCATGTGGTCAACAGGATCTAAATTCAAAGTGCGAAAAGCTTCAGCGAATAAAGCTCGTTGTGATGCGGTCTCAATTGTCGAACCTGACTTAGAGCCAACCACCACGACAGTTTCGCGAAGATCACCGGCTAGAGCGTGATGAATGTAAACCGGATCGGTTGAATCAAGAACAAATAACTCTTTTCGATAAGTTGCTGCAATAACTTCTGGCGCGAGTGAAGATCCGCCCATGCCACATAAAACGACTCTGGTGTGGTTACGGAACTTGGCGCTAATTGCATCAAGTTGAGGCAATAGGTCACGAGAACCTTCGGGTGCATCGATCCAATTCAAGCGAACGCTAGCTTCAGCTTTGGCGGCAGCACCCCAGATGCTCGAATCTTTTGCGGCCAATCGCGGATTAACTGCAGAAATTTTCTTATATAGAGCACTGCTGCGATCGATAACGCTTACTTTCTGGCCAGATATTTTTAGCACTAACCCATAGCCCCTTTAACGCTGGCCAAGAGTTCATTCCAGGCATCAGCAAACTTCTTTACCCCATCTGATTCTAAGTCGGCAGTGACTTTATCGATAGAAATTCCTAGATTGGAGAGTTCTTTGAAAACAACGCGCGCTTGTTCATATTGGCCCGTAATTGTGTTGCCTTTGAAAACTCCATGATCAATAACCGCATCTAGCGTGCTTTGCGGCATGGTGTTAACGGTATTAGGAGCAACTAACTTCAGGACATAACGAGTGTCGTCATAAGCCGGATCCTTAACGCCAGTTGATGCCCATAATGGACGCTGGGCATTTGCGCCTTGAGCAGAAAGTTGCTGCCAACGATTAGTCGCAAACTCATTTTCAAATTGCTCATAAGCCAAGTGAGCATTAGCAATAGCAGCTTTACCTAACAAGGAAGTGGCTAGCGCCCCCGCATCAGCTTTTAAGATTGGATCAATTGCAGTGTCTAGGCGACTAATGAAGAATGAGGCAACACTATGAATCTTGGTTAAATCGAGACCGTTCTTAGCAGCGAGTTCGATACCTGCGATGTATGCCTCAATAACTTGGGTATAGCGTTGGATTGAAAATATTAAAGTCACGTTAATGCTAATGCCAGCGCCAATTAGCTCAGTGATCGCTGGCAGTCCAGCTAGCGTTGCCGGAACTTTAATCAGCACATTTGGGCGATCGATAATCTGCCAGAGTGATTTACCTTCTTTAACCGTGGCCGCGGTGTTATGCGCCGAACGTGGATCTACTTCAATGCTTACTCGACCATCAGCGCCTTTACTGGAGCGATAGATATCAGCAAATAAATCACAGGCTTGTCTAACATCATCAGTTGTTAACTTGGTAATTACATCTTCCACTGACTTGCCACTGAGAGCTGCAATATCGGCTGCGTATTCGGTCGCATCTGAAATCGCTGCTTTGAAAATTGCAGGATTCGTAGTTACGCCAACGACGCCAGAATTCTTAATGCGCGGTGGCAGCGAATGAGCATCTGTGCCAGTTAACTTTGCTCGTGAGAGATCGTCTAACCAGACTGAACAACCAGCTTTAGCAAGTTCTGATATTTGCATTACAGGGCTGCCTCAATCTGCGGAACGATGGCTTCAACGCTAAACCCAAATTCTTTAAACAAAACTGGGGCAGATGCCGATGCGCCATAGTGCTCAAGCGAAATAGTTAAGCCTTCACTTCCGACATAACGATGCCAACCTTGCGAAATACCGGCCTCAATACTGACCTTTAGTGAGTCCTTAGGAAGTACAGAAGAACGGTAAGAATCAGGTTGGGCATCGAACCACTCTAAGCAGGGTGCGCTAACAACTGCCGTTGAAATTGATTTGGCTTCTAGGGCAGTTGCCACATCTAGCGCCAATGAGACTTCAGAACCTGTGGCTACTAACGTGACTTTAGCTTTTCCGCTAGCGGCTTTCAGAATGTAAGCACCTTTAGCAACTTCGTTGGCAGCAGCATGAGTACTTCGATCAACTACTGGGAGATTCTGACGCGACAAAATAATCGCTGCAGGGGAGCGGCGAGCAATAATTTCGCGCCAGGCCACACTTACTTCATTAGCATCTCCTGGGCGAATTACATCAAGATTTGGAATTGCCCGAAGAGCTGCGAAATGTTCGATCGGCTGATGTGTTGGGCCATCTTCGCCAACTCCAATCGAATCGTGCGTCCAAACAAAAGTACTTGGAATATTCATAAGCGCTGCTAATCGAACGGCAGGGCGCATGTAATCGCTAAAGACTAAGAAAGTTCCACCGAATGAGCGAGTTAAACCATGAAGTGCGGCGCCGTTAAGAATTGAACCCATAGCGTGTTCGCGAATACCAAAGTGAACTATGCGGCCGTACGGGTTAGCGTTTTTGATGGCACTTGTTGCGGGCAAGAATGATCCGCCACCATCAATATCAGTGTTATTACTGCCCGCTAAATCTGCCGAACCACCCCAAAGTTCAGGCATCTTCTTTGCCAGTGCATTGATCGCTTTACCTGATGCTGCGCGCGTGGCTAATTGAGTACCAGCTTCGAAAACTGGAAGTTCGGAATCCCAATCAGCCGGCAGTTCATTACTCTGTAAACGCTTTAATAACGCAGCTTCAGTTGGATTGCCAGCTTGCCAAGTTTTCAGACGGGCATCCCAATCCTTACGTACCTGCGCGCCACGATCTTTAACTTTGCGGACATGAGCAAAAACATCAGCAGGAAGCGCGAAATGCTCATCTGGATTCAATCCCAAAATCTTTTTAGTTTCAGCAATCTCTTCTGCGCCAAGGGCTGAACCATGTGAGCCAGCAGTTCCTTTTGCTTTTGGTGCCGGCCAAGCAATTACAGAGTGCATCCGAATTAGCGATGGCTTAGTTAGTTCAGCTTTTGCCGTGATCATCGCAGCATCAACTGCTGGTAAATCAATGCGACCATCTGCCGCGGCAGGAACATCAATTACTTGCCAACCATATGCACGATAGCGCGCAGAAACGTCTTCGGTAAATGCATTATGAGTATCGCCTTCAATTGAGATGCGATTGTCATCGTAAATCATCACCAAGTTACCAAGCTCTTGTGTGCCAGCCAGAGAGGAAGCTTCAGCGCTAACGCCTTCTTCTAAATCTCCATCAGAACAAATCACCCAGATGGTGTGATCGAATAATGACTGTCCAACTGCAGTTGCTGGATCAAATAATCCACGTTCGAAGCGAGCTGCCATCGCCATACCAACTGCGGTTGCTACGCCTTGACCTAACGGACCAGTTGTCATTTCAACGCCTGCGGTGTGACCGAATTCAGGATGGCCCGGAGTTAGTGAATTCCAAGTGCGAAATGACTGTAAATCAGCCATCTCTAAACCGTAACCGCTATAGAAAAGTTGAGTGTAAAGAGTTATTGAAGAGTGGCCACAAGAAAGAATAAAACGGTCACGACCAATCCAATTTTGATCTGCTGGATCATGAACTAAATGGCGTTGAAATAAGTTATAGGCCACTGGAGCAAGTGCCATCGCAGTACCAGGGTGACCATTGCCTACCTTCTGAACGGCATCCATCGCAAGGGCGCGGGCGTAGGTGACGGCCTGATCATCTAACTCAGTCCAACCGGTCATCTTGCTCATTCTCTTCTCCTAGGTTCGCTCTGCTGTTGTGATTGATAGCCAAATTCGCCATGCGGCAATCCAGACCAAAGTTGATCCGAGTACATGAAAAATGACTAAAAGTTCAGGTAGACCAGTTACATACTGAATATATCCAATTATTCCTTGCACGAGAGTGACCGCAAAGAAAATTTTAATTCGGCGTTTTGTCTCTGGTGAAATTTCCGAAAGTACAAGTAACGCAAGTGAAACACCAAGAAGTGCAATAACAGCATCAGCATGTAGCCAAGAGATCGCGCGTTCATCGAGCTTTAGACGAGGTGCTTCCAAATCGCCAGCATGAGGTCCAGAACCAGTAACTAATGTGCCAATCACAATCACCACGAAAGTGAGTAGTACTTGCGCTTGCGCCAAGATCTTTACTTTGGTTTCGGTAGGGCGAATTGAGATCAACGGTGAACGTCCGCGGGCAACTATTGAAACTGCGCCAGCAATTAAAAATATTGAGAGAATAAAGTGACTTGCTACCGCCAGTGGATTTAAATCTGTCAGAACGGTGATGCCGCCAATAACTCCTTGACCGAGAATTCCGAGAACTTGTAACAACGCACGCCACAGCAGATCGCGTCGAGCTTTTCTAATCGCGTAGATAACTACGGCAACTGCAGCAAATAAAAGTAAGAAAGTTAGTAGTCGATTTCCAAATTCAATCCAGGCGTGGAATGCACCTTCGGCTTGCCCGGCAACCGGGGTGTATGAACCGTAGGTACATTCGGGCCAAGTTGGACAGCCGAGTCCGGAACCAGTGATTCGAACCGTTGCGCCAGTTAGGACAATGCCAGTTTGGAATACCAACAAAAGGTAGAGGAGCGGCATGCCGCAACCTTATGGCAGCGAGCGGCGGCCAAGCCTGAGGCGCCCCTCACTAAGGCGTCACTGAGAGGAAACCTTCGATTTACGATACATTACTGTTGTGAAAAGCCAGATTATGAGTGCACCACCAGCAGGCGATGATTTGCGCACCCGCGACGCCATTGCGCGCTCAATTCTGGAAAATGGCCCATCAACAGCCGTAGCCCTAGGCGAGCGGTTAGCGCTGACCCCGGCTGGAATCCGCCGCCACCTCGATAATTTAATTGCCGATGGCATTCTCGAAGCGCGCGAACCGCATATTGGTCTTTCCCGCGGACGGGGTCGTCCTTCCAAAGTGTTTGTGATGACCGACCAAGGTCGGGAAAAGTTTGAGCACTCTTACGACGATTTAGCAGTCGCGGCGCTTAAATTTATGTCGGTGCAATCAGGTGCACATTTAGTTCAAGCTTTTGCTAAGACGCGTGCTGATGACATCGAACGTAAAGGTTTAGAGGCACTCAAGAAAGCTCCTAACAAGACTGAAGCGCTCGCCAGTTTTCTAACTGAGCAAGGTTATGCGGCGACGGTAATTGAACGAAAAATGGGCGAAGAAATTTGTCAGCATCACTGTCCGATTGCTCATGTCGCTGCTGAATTTCCAGAGCTATGCGAAGCCGAAACTGCGGCGTTCTCGGCGCTACTTGGTACCCACGTTCAACGTTTAGCAACGATCGCACATGGCGACGGTGTTTGCACTACTTACATTCCAAAAGCAGTAATCAAGAGTAAAGAAATCAAAACTAGTGCTCGGAGAGGCAACTAATGACCATCGCACATCCAGAACTCGACGGACTCGGCAATTATGAATTCGGCTGGTCCGATAAGAATGATGCTGGCGCAAATTCAAAGCGCGGCATTAACGAGGAAGTAGTTCGAGATATCTCTGCGAAGAAGTCCGAGCCACAGTGGATGCTTGACCTGCGCCTAAAAGGTTTAACCCTCTTCGAAAAGAAGCCAATGCCAAATTGGGGTTCAGACTTAAGCGGTATTTTCTTTGACACCATTAAGTACTTCGTGCGCTCAACTGAGAAGCAAGCTGCTACCTGGGAAGATCTGCCAGAAGAGATTAAAAATACTTATGATCGTTTAGGTATTCCAGAGGCTGAGAAGCAGCGTCTAGTTTCAGGTGTTGCAGCGCAATATGAGTCCGAAGTTGTTTATCACTCAATTCGTGAAGATTTAGCTGCGCAAGGCGTTATATTCCTTGATACCGATACCGCTCTAAAAGAGCACCCAGAGCTCTTCAAAGAGTACTTCGGTACCGTGATTCCGGTTGGCGATAATAAGTTTGCTGCTCTTAATACTTCAGTCTGGTCAGGTGGATCTTTCATCTATGTTCCTAAGGGCGTACATGTAGATATTCCATTACAGGCCTATTTCCGTATTAACACTGAGAACATGGGTCAGTTCGAACGTACTTTGATCATCGCCGATGAAGATTCATACATCCATTATGTTGAAGGCTGCACAGCGCCAATTTACAAGTCAGATTCGCTGCACTCAGCTGTAGTTGAAATTATTGTTAAGAAGGGCGCTCGCGTTCGTTACACCACAATTCAAAACTGGTCTAACAACGTTTATAACCTAGTAACCAAGCGCGCAACATGTGCTGAAGGTGCAACTATGGAATGGGTCGATGGCAACATCGGTTCAAAAGTAACCATGAAGTACCCAGCAATTTTCTTAATGGGTCCACATGCAAAGGGCGAGACACTTTCATTAGCATTTGCTGGCGAAGGTCAACACCAAGATTCAGGTGCGAAAATGGTGCACGCAGCTCCATATACATCTTCATCTGTAATTTCTAAGTCGGTAGCACGTGGTGGTGGTCGTACTTCATACCGCGGCTTAGTGCAGGTGCAAGAAGGTGCGCATCATTCAAAGAGCACAGTTAAGTGTGATGCTCTCTTGGTTGACACAATTTCACGTTCTGATACCTATCCGTATGTAGATATTCGTGAAGACGATGTATCAATGGGTCACGAAGCAACTGTTTCGAAGGTGAGCGATGATCAACTCTTCTATCTTATGTCACGTGGCTTAACCGAAGATGAAGCTATGGCAATGATTGTTCGTGGATTTATTGAACCAATTGCCCGCGAACTACCAATGGAGTATGCACTCGAGCTAAACCGCTTGATCGAACTCCAAATGGAAGGCGCGGTTGGTTAATTAAATATGTCGACCCTTACAACTAACTACTTAACGCCTACTGGGCGCGAAGAAGCTTGGCGGTTTACTCCGCTCAAACGTCTTGGTGGCTTACACGATGGCACTTTCAAGTTAGCTACTCGCAATACCTTGGCGCTAACTGGCAACGCTCCTACTGGAGTTACTTTTGAGCGAATTGGTCGCGAGCTAGTTTCCGCGGAATCGAAAACCGACGATGTAATCGTGGGCCGCATTCATGAAGCTGCCAATGAGGTAAGCGTGCTAAAAATTGCTGCCAATACTGAGTTAGCTGAGCCGATTTCTCTTCATCGCCTTGCGGGCGGATTAACGGAAGCCGAACTATCTCGAGTTCAACTTCGCATCGGCGCGAATGCCAAGGCCACGGTGATTATCGAGAACTCTGGCGATCACTTAATTGCTGAAGATATTGAAATTATCTGCGAGCCTGGCTCGAATCTAACTCTGGTAGCTCTGCAGGAATGGGATTCTAAAACAATTCATGCCGGACGTCAGCATGCGATCGTAGATAGAGATGCAACTTTCAAGTCAATCATCGTAACTGTCGGGGGAGATGTAGTTCGTTTACTTCCGACCGTTGAATTCAAGGGCCAAGGCGCATCTGTTGAGCTGCTAGGTGTTTATTTCGCAACTGCTGGGCAATTCTTCGAGCACCGCATGTTCGTTGATCACTTGGTACCAAATGCAAAATCTCGCGTTAATTACAAAGGCGCACTTGCTGGCCAAGATGCCCACACGGTCTGGATTGGCGATGTATTTATTCGAGCAGCTGCCGAAGGTACTGACACTTACGAACTAAACCGTAACTTATTGCTAAGTGACGGTGCTCGCGCAGATTCAGTTCCAAATCTGGAAATTGAAACTGGCGAGATTGTTGGCGCGGGGCACGCAAGTACGACTGGTCGTTTCGACGATGAGCAACTCTTTTATCTAATGTCACGCGGCATTGCTGTTGAAGATGCTCGTCGTTTAGTGGTTCGCGGTTTCTTCAATGAGATCGTCTCTGAGATCGGCAACGCTGATATTCAAGATCGCCTGATGACTCGAATTGATCAAGAACTTGAAAAGGCAGGTGCTCAATGAGTGATTTAAGCCTTTCTAACTTGCTCGAGGGTAAACCAGTTCGAATCGAGAAAGACGGCAAATCAATCTGTGTTGCTCGAGTTGGTTCTGAAGTGTTTGCGATCGGTGACACCTGTAGTCATTCAGATGCCTCACTATCCGAAGGCGATGTCACCGGTTTCAAGATTGAATGTTGGTTACATGGCGCAGAGTTTGATTTACGTACCGGAGTTGCTTTAACTCTTCCGGCAGTAGCACCAGTTGATGTTTATGCAGTAGTGGTTGACGGAGATTCCGTAACCGTAGAAGTTAAGTAGGGATTGTTATGAGCACACTAGAAATTCGTGGCCTAAAGGTTTCAGTTGATACTGAGAACGGCCCAGTTGAAATCTTGAAGGGTGTAGACCTAACCATCAAGAGCGGTGAGACCCACGCAATCATGGGGCCTAACGGTTCTGGTAAATCTACTTTGGCTTACTCAATTGCTGGCCACCCTAAATATCAGATAACTGGTGGCACTGTGACTCTTGATGGTGTTGACCTACTTGATATGACCGTTGATGAGCGCGCTCGTGCGGGCTTATTCCTAGCTATGCAATATCCCGTAGAAGTTCCAGGTGTTTCAGTTTCTAACTTCCTGCGCACAGCAGCTACAGCACTTCGTGGCGAAGCACCTAAGTTGCGTACTTGGGTGGGCGAAGTTAAGTCAGCAATGGCGGCACTAAGCATGGATCCATCGTTTGCTGAACGTAATGTCAACGAAGGTTTCTCTGGTGGCGAAAAGAAGCGTCACGAGATTATGCAGCTAGAACTGCTTAAGCCAAAAATTGCCATTCTTGATGAGACTGACTCAGGACTAGACGTCGATGCTCTTCGCATCGTTTCTGAAGGTGTAGTTCGCGCTAAAGCTGATAACGATCTAGGTGTATTACTAATTACTCACTACACCCGCATCTTGCGCTACATCAAACCAGACTTCGTTCATGTATTTGCCGATGGCCGCATTGTTGAAGAAGGCGGACCTGAGCTAGCTGAGAAGCTTGAAGCAAATGGCTATGCCGAGTATGTAAGCAAGTAGAAATATGGCCTTTGACCCTCGTGTAGTGCGCCAAGATTTTCCAATCTTTGAGCGCACTATTCGCGAGGGCAAAAGGTTGGTTTATTTGGATTCCGGCGCCACTAGCCAGAAACCGAATTCAGTAATTGAAGCTGAAAGTAATTTCTATCGCATGCACAATGCCGCTGTTCACCGCGGTGCGCATCAGTTAGCTGAAGAAGCAACTGATGCTTATGAAGGTGCCCGCGAAACTGTGGCTAAATTTTTAGGTGGCAGCGTTGATGAAATTATTTTTACTAAGAGCGCAACCGAAAGTCTGAATTTACTTGCTTATGCTTTTAGCAATGGCGGCACTGATAATCGGTTTAATTTAACTTCAGCAGATCGCATCGTAGTTTCCGAAATGGAGCACCACGCGAATCTGATTCCGTGGCAGCAATTAGCTAAGCGATCAGGTGCCGAGTTAGCTTGGTTTGCAGTAACACCTGATGGTCGCTTAGATCTTTCCAATTTGGCTGAAGTTATTACGTCAAATACCAAAGTAGTTGCGCTGACTCATCAATCTAATGTTTTAGGAACCGTAAATCCGATGGCCGCAATCGTGGCCCGTGCACATGAAGTTGGCGCGGTGGTAGTTCTTGATGCGTGCCAATCTGTTCCGCATATGCCGGTAAACGTAAAAGATTTAGCTGTTGATTTTCTAGCCTTCTCCGGGCATAAAACAGTTGGCCCAACTGGCATTGGTGTCTTATGGGGCCGCGCAGAGCTACTCAAGGATTTACCGCCATTTCTCTTTGGTGGATCAATGATCGAATCTGTAACGATGACAGATGCGGTTTGGGCGCCATCACCACGACGTCATGAAGCAGGTGTGCCAAATATGGCTCAGGCAGTTGGCTTGGCTGCCGCTCTTGATTATTTATCTGCAATTGGTATGGCTGCGATTTATGCCCATGAACAAAAATTGGGTGGATATTTATTGAAACGTTTACAAGAAGTACCAGGACTCAAATTAGTTGGTCCACTCGACATGGCAGAGCGCGGGGCAGTGGCTTCATTTACGCTAGGCGAAATTCATCCACATGATTTAGGTCAGTACCTAGATTCCCAAGGAATTGCAGTTCGCACTGGTCACCACTGTGCGTGGCCGCTAACTCGTAAGTTAGGCGTGCAAGCGACTACTCGGGCTTCGCTTTATCTTTACAACGACGAACAAGATGTAGATGCGTTGATCGAAGGAATTCTCGGAGCCCAAAAGTATTTTGGTGATAAGTGATGCAATTAGATAGCCTCTATCAAGAAGTCATCCTTGATCATTACAAACGTCCGCAGCACAAAGGTTTAGCCGCCACTTACGATGCTCAAGTGCACCATGTAAATCCCAGCTGTGGTGATGAGATAACTCTTAACGTTGCTCTCGATGGCGATAAAGTGGCAGCAATTACCTGGGATGGCGTGGGTTGTTCAATTTCGCAGGCCAGTGTTTCTATCTTGAGTGATTTGTTGTTAGGCAAAAGTATTTCTGAGGCAGATCTCATTCTTAATAACTTCACTGAATTAATGCAGAGCAAGGGCACCATGGTCGGAGACGATGCGATTCTTGAAGATGCCGTTGCCATGGCTGGCGTCTCAAAGTTTCCGGCTCGAATCAAGTGCGCGCTATTGGGCTGGATGGCCTATAAAGACGCGGTTGTGCAAGCTCAAGCCAAGTTATAGATAGACTTCCGACTAGTTCATCAAAGAAAAATAGGGGATATGCCATGACAGCAGCGATTGATGATGTAACCGAGGCGATGAAGGATGTAGTTGATCCCGAGCTCGGCATCAATGTGGTCGATCTAGGTTTGATTTACGATGTTATGGTCGACGAAAACAACATCGCTATTTTGAACATGACCCTAACTTCGGCCGCCTGCCCGCTTCAAGATGTAATTGAAGATCAGACTCGTCAAGCACTTGCGCCACTTACTAGTGATGTGAAAATCAATTGGGTCTGGATGCCACCTTGGGGTCCAGATAAGATTTCTGACGACGGAAGAGATCAGCTGCGCGCTCTCGGCTTCACGGTTTGATAAATGTCTAACCAGGCCGTCTGGATGACCTTTCGGTCAATGACCGCAGATCCTTCAGTTAAAAATCAGAAGTTAAAGCCAGGTACCGTAAAGCGAATTGCCTCCTATGCCAAGCCATATAAGACATACATAACAATTTTCTTAATCACCGTTGTTATTGAGGCGTTTCTAATTGTTACCTCGCCGCTCTTGCTACGTGAGTTAATTGATAAGGGCGTAATTCCCAAAGATGGCGCTTTAGTTACCAAGTTAGCTTTAGCGGTTGCCTTCATCGCAATTTTCGATTCACTGATTAGCATCTTTGGCCGTTGGTTCTCGGCTCGAATCGGCGAAGGTCTAATTTACGATTTACGCTCAGAGGTTTTTGAACATGTCCAAAGGCAATCCGTTGCTTTCTTTACGCGCACCCAGACCGGCGCGCTCATTTCGCGAATCAATTCCGATGTCATTGGTGCGCAGCAGGCCTTTACCGCAACTCTTTCTGGCGTACTTAGCAACTCAGTGAGTTTGGTTCTGGTAATTGGCACAATGCTAGTTCTGTCATGGCAGATCACGATTGTTTCGCTGCTGCTATTACCACTATTTCTTGTCCCTACTAAATGGGTCGGAAAGAAACTGCAATCTCTAACCCGGCAGTCATTTAACTTAAATGCTGAAATGTCTTCAACGATGACTGAGCGTTTTAATGTTTCTGGTGCAATGTTGGTTTCGCTTTATGGCCGACAGAGCGATGAAAAAAGCTATTTTCGCTCCCGGGCCCGCAAGGTCGCAGATATTGGAATTGAGATCGCACTTCTCAACCGAATTTTCTTTATCGCTTTAACCAGCATTGCCGCTGTTGCTACTGCAATTGCTTATGGCATCGGTGGGCACCTTGCGATTAATGGCACTGTAACAGTCGGAACATTGTTAGCGATTACGGCTTTGTTAGCGCGCCTTTACGGGCCACTTACGGCTCTCTCTAATGTACGTATCGATGTTATGACAGCGTTAGTTTCCTTTGAACGCATTTTCGAAGTTTTAGATCTAGCACCTATGGTGCAAGATCGCCCGAATGCAAAAGAGCTAGTGGGCAAAGATTTCGCCATTGAGTTCAAAGGCGTTTCATTTGCTTATCCAAAAGCTGAAGAGATTTCACTTTCTTCTCTTGAATCAGTTGCCAAACCTGAGACTGTCGAAAGTGGCGTAGTTCTAAATGGGCTTACTTTCACCGCTAAACCGGGCACCATGACCGCACTCGTTGGTCCATCTGGTGCAGGTAAAACAACAATAAGCGCACTAGTTCCGCGTCTCTACGATGTAACTATCGGTTCAATCGAAGTTGGTGGCATTGATATTCGCGAGCTAACCATGAAGTCACTTCGCGAGAACATTGGCGTGGTAATGCAAGATGCGCATTTATTTCATGACACGATCGGTGAAAATTTGCGGTACGCCAAGCCAGATGCAACTGAAGCCGAGATGCAGGCGGCTTGTGAAGCTGCGCAAATTTGGACACTTGTTTCTTCGCTACCAAACGGCTTTGACACAATGGTGGGAGAGCGTGGACATCGCCTCTCTGGCGGCGAGAAGCAGCGCCTCGCAATTGCTCGATTACTTCTGAAATCCCCACAAGTAGTAATCCTCGATGAAGCTACTGCCCATTTGGACTCCGAGAACGAAGCCCTGGTCCATCAAGCGCTGAGTGCTGCGCTTAGGGGTCGTACTAGTTTGGTAATCGCTCACCGTTTAAGTACGGTGCGAGATGCTGACCAGATTTTGGTTCTAGAAAAAGGTTCAATTGTTGAACGTGGAACTCATGAAGAGTTAGTCGCAAAAAACGGTTTATATGCCGAACTTTATAATCGCCAAGATTTATCTGGCTCTACGGATTAAGAAACGTCCGTAACCAACTAAACCAGCAAAGAAAACCCACTGCAGCGCGTACGCCATGTGTGGACCATCGCTAAGTTCAGGTAGTTGAGCCGGAACCTTAGGCGTTAATTCAGGAGTTGATCCGTTAAGTAGGTCGAGATAATAACCTTCAGTAACAACTTCTTTCTGAGCATTCCATTTACTAATCAAGCCGGTACCGCTTGCGGGTAAGGCAAAGAATGAACCGCGAGGCAGTGAAGTATCAAGTCGCATTCGACCAGTTATTTCAACGGTGCCAGAAGGAGTAGCAGGGATAATGGGAGCCGTTAAGGCATCTTTGCCAGCAACAATCCAGCCCCGATCAACCCAAAATTTCTCACCATTAGAGTTCGTAAAAATTGTCAGAAACTCAAAACCATATTTACCTTCGAAGTATCTATTACGCAACAAAATCGTTTGGCTAGCATCGAAAACGCCTGCGGCACTGACTGTGCGCCACTCATTTCTAGATAGATCGCTGGTCGCTTTCTCCAAGGAGATATCCGGCGCTGCGATATTTCTTTCAATCAAAGAGTTGCGTTCATGTCGGTCGACGCCACGGTTATATTGCCATTCTGCGGCAATAAAGCAGAGAGCGATTAGCGCTAGAGCAACCAGAGACTTCAGAATAGAAAATTTCTCGCGTGAGCGCATAATCAGATTCTAATCGTAGAAATAGCTTAAGAAATCGAGCGGCGTTTCTCTTTCATCACAGCTCTGCCTGGAGCCATCGTTTCGCGTCCGGCATTTGCAATTACTACCGCGATATATGGCAATCCGATTGCGCCAGCTAGGAAAAACCAGCGAAACGGACTTGGTGTTACAACGGCGAGGACGAAACAGAGTGTGCGGAGCATCATGGAGAAGAAATATCTTTTCTGGCGAGCCTCTTGATCACCGCTCAAACCAGGTTGGGCGTTGGTTACATCATAAATCTCATCAGCCATGTGCTTAGAGTAGATGTGTTCTTAGGTTTACGCAGAAGTAACGAGTAGCCTTGCCGACTATGAGCGCAATCGCATTGGTAACGGGCGGCAACCGCGGAATAGGTTCAGCAATCGCTAAATCACTATCTGCGGCCGGCTACACCGTAGTTGTGACCTACCGTTCCGGGCCAGCGCCAACGGAGTACAAGTCAGTGCAGATGGATGTCACCTCTACTGAGAGCGTTGATGCGGGCTTTACCGTGATTGAAGAGAGTTGGGGTTCGCCTGAGATTGTGGTGTGTAACGCGGGCATAACCAAGGACACCTTATCGATGCGCATGAGCGATGAAGATTTTGAAGACGTCATCGATGCCAATTTAACCGGAGCGTTTCGTACAGCGCGTCGTGCCACAAAGGGCTTGTTGAAATTAAAGCGAGGCAGGTTGATTTTCGTCGGTTCAGTTGTCGGACTTTCTGGTTCTGCCGGACAAGTTAATTACTCTGCTAGCAAAGCAGGTTTAGTCGGTATGGCACGATCATTTGCTCGCGAATTGGGTAGTCGTGGCATAACTGCGAACGTAGTTGCTCCAGGTTTTGTCGAGACTGACATGACTGCGACTCTCGATGAAAAACGACGTGACGAGATCGCTAAATCAGTTCCATTGCAACGTTTTTGTTCAGCCGAGGAAATTGCTGATGTAGTAACTTTCTTAGCATCGCCAAAAGCAAGCTATATAACTGGTGCGGTAATTCCAGTTGATGGCGGATTAGGAATGGGTCACTAAAAATGGGAATTCTGACTGGTAAAAAGATTTTAGTTACAGGGGTACTAACTGATGCCTCGATAGCTTTTCATGTTGCTCGCTTAGCGCAAGAGGAAGGCGCTACGGTCATCTTGTCTTCTTATGGCCGAGTAATGTCATTGACCACGCGCATTGCTGGCCGCCTTCCACAACCTTCACCAGTGATTGAACTTGATGTAACAAATGATTCAGATTTAGCTGCTCTTGAAACTCGAGTTCGCGAACATGTTGATGGTCTCGATGGGGTAGTGCACTCGATTGGTTTTGCCCCAGAAGCTGCGCTCGGTGGTAATTTCTTAAATACCGAATGGGCAGATGTGGCAACGGCTATGCAGGTTTCGGCCTATTCATTTAAATCATTAGCAATGGCAACCAGACCGTTATTTAATGGCGGCGCCTCGATCGTGGGTCTTGATTTCGATGCCACGGTTGCGTGGCCAAAGTATGACTGGATGGGTGTAGCAAAGGCTGCCCTCGAATCAACTTCACGATATTTAGCTCGTGATCTTGGTGCTGAAAACATTCGCGTTAATTTAGTTGCAGCAGGTCCGATTAAAACTATGGCAGCTAAATCGATTCCGGGATTTTCTGATTTCGAAGAAGTCTGGAACTCGCGATCTCCATTAGCTTGGGATGTAACTGATCCAGTACCAGCTGCTCAAGCAGTGGTGGCGCTGTTATCTGATTGGTTCCCAAAAACCACGGGCGAGATTATTCACGTCGATGGTGGCGTTCACGCCATGGGCTAAGCCCGGCCTTATTTGCTCTGAACTAGGCTCAATTTCGCCTTTGCCCAACCCTCTAGTACCCTTTGCCTCAGACCAGTAGTTCGCTACTGCAAGAGGAGTTACCGCTCCCACCTAAGAATCTTCTAGATTCCTGGTAAGTCGCGAGTTCAACTTAGTTGAAGTAATTTCAGCTGAAGTAGTACTCCTTGGCGGTTGCTTATTTTGCATGGCGCGGTTACTGAGCGCGAAGTACCAGCAAACCAAAAGCAAAC